>ERZ825670.4504-NODE-4504-length-10671-cov-3.063677_pt1 | contig 10671 bp, 6 predicted proteins | sample MGYA00519929_ERZ825670 | MGnify/ENA primary metagenome ERZ825670 (study PRJEB31778, sample SAMEA3449207) | human gut metagenome | biome: human gut; feature: human-associated habitat; material: faeces | place: United Kingdom | collected 2010/2012 ...
GTAGATGTCGCAAGCGACCGCCGCAGGCGCGAGAATGTGCCAAGGCACATTCTTTATTCTGCGAGTAGAGGAAAAACCACAGCACATGATGGACAGACAGGAGGAACAGTTTTTATGTGGTCATATGACAGTGTATTTTATCAGATTTCAACATTGGGATTTTGCGGGGCACCAACAGAAAATGATGGTGTTCAGGCTCATCGGATAAAGAAAGTGGAAGACTGGATTCCGCATATGGTAAAGCTTGGAGTGGATGCAATATATTTCTGTCCGGTTTTTGAATCAGACCGTCACGGTTATGATACCAGGGATTATACAAAGTTAGATGTAAGACTTGGAACCAATGAGGACTTTAAAGAAGTATGTGGAAAATTACATGACAACAATATCAAAGTAGTGTTGGACGGAGTGTTTAACCATGTGGGAAGAGGCTTCTTTGCATTTCAGGATTTACTGAAAAACAGAGAGAATTCTCCATATAAGGACTGGTTCACAAATGTGAATTTTGGCTGGAATAATAATTATAACGACGGACTTTCCTATGAAGGCTGGGAAGGACATAATGAGCTGGTAAAACTGAATTTGCGGAATGAAGAAGTAATCCGGCATATCTTTTCAGCAGTAGAAGGATGGATAAAAGAATTTGATATTGACGGACTGCGTCTGGATGTTGCATACAGTCTGGATATGGATTTTGTAAGAAGATTACGTCAGTTCGTAGATTCGAAAAAGGATGATTTTTATCTCCTGGGCGAGATGATTCATGGTGATTATAATCGTCTTTTGGATGAACAGAATATGTTGCATAGTGTAACAAATTATCAGGCATATAAGGGAATGTGGTCCAGCTTTAATGACCGCAACCTCTTTGAAATCAATTATACCCTGGAGCAGCATTTCTGCGGAATGTATCAGGGCAGGCATCTTTTGAATTTCCTGGATAATCATGATGTGAACCGTCTGGCAAGCACTTTAAGGGAAAAAGAACATCTTCCACTGGTATATGCAATGCTGTTTGCAATTCCTGGCATCCCATGTGTCTACTATGGAAGTGAATGGGCTGCAGAAGGAAAGAAAGAAAATGGTGGGGATGAAGCACTCCGTCCGTCTTTTGAAGCACCGGAATGGAATGAACTTACCGATTATATTTCCAGACTGGCGAAGGTTCATAAATCGGAAAAAACACTTTGCTATGGCAGCTACCGCAAGGTATTCTTAACAAACCGGCAGATTGTATTTGAGAGAAGCTTTGATGGTGAGCGGATTCTTGTGGCAATCAATCTGGAAGAGAATCCCTTCCATGCATCCTTTGATGCAGGAGCAGCAGAAGCAGTTGACCTGCTGACCGGAGAAAAAGCGGTATTTCAGGGTGGTCTCGATATGCCGGCATTTTCCGCAGCTTATTTAAAGATAACCGGATAAAAAGACAATGCATAAGAATAAGAGATAAGAGCTATAAGGAGGAAGTGCAGTAATGGCAGAGAAACGTAAATCTTCAGAAAAAAATAATATAGGAAAGAAACTGGCACTTGGATTAATTGCAGTAATTTCACTCCCGATTCTTCTGGTTGGACTTGCCGGAATTATCATAATGCATCTGGTACAGAATACAGCATTAAATGCAGGTGTGGGAACGATTATTTTAATTGTGGTCTTGGCGGTATTTGTGGCAGGTTCCCTGTGGCTTGCAGTAGCAATTGCCGGAAAACTGAAAGCAGTAATTGGCAGTATGGATAAGATTGCGGATGGAAGCCTTCAGTTAGAAGAACCAAAACATAATGAAAAAAATGATGAAATCAGCAAATTATTAGGCTCTGCCAATGATATGGTAAGAAGCTTTGCACAGATTGTGACCGGAATCCGTAGAGCCAGCAGGGAATTAAGCGAACTGTCTACGACATTCAGCCAGTCCTTTGACACTATGAATGAAGCGTTGGATCAGGTGAGCGGTGAAGTTGCTTCCATTACAGATAATACCGTTTCACAGGCAGAGAAAACACAGCATGTACAGCAGAAAGTAGCAGAAATCGGCAATGCCATTGAAGTAATTGCCAGCAATATTACACTTCTTTCAGACAGTGCATTAAAAATGAAAGACTGCAATGAATCAGCAGAGGTGATTATGCAGCAGCTGGTGGAAATCAGCAGACAGAACAGGCAGTCTATTGATGAAGTGCAGAGCCAGACAGACAGAACCAATCAGTCTGCCTTACAGATTCGTACTGCAACAGAGATTATTGCAGGAATTGCAAGCCAGACAAATCTGCTTGCTTTAAATGCAAGTATTGAAGCTGCACGGGCAGGAGAACAGGGAAAAGGATTTGCCGTAGTTGCAGAAGAAATCCGTACCTTGGCAGACCAGTCCAGAGAGTCTTCAGAGCAGATTAATAAAATTGTTAATGAACTGATTGATAATTCTAATGTCAGTGTAGAGATTACCGGAAAAGTATCAGAAGCATTTGAACAGCAGAATACAAAGATTCGTGAGACAGAGACAATCTTTACTGCCTTGAATCATGAAATTGAAAGTGTCAGCACTTCTATTCAGGGAATCAATTCAGAAGTCGGTGGCTTGAATGAACATAAGAGTGCCATTGAAGAGAAAATGGATTCGCTTGCTGCAGCAGCAGAGACAAATACAACAAGTGCCAGAGATACATCTGAGGCAATGAACGAGTTTGAAGCTTTGGTAGAAGAATGTAAGAATGCAACTGCCAGAATTACTTCTGTAGTAGCAGAACTGGATGAAAATATCCGTAAGTTTAACGTTTCTTCCATGAAAGAAGAAGTAGAGAAAAACATGATGTAATAAACGGTATACAATTGCAAAGAGAAGGGTATTCCACAGGCCGAAGGAGTGCATATGGAATACCCTTTTGTGTATCTTTAAGGAGATTAAAATGAAAACAGAGATTTATACGATACCAATACAGGATGCATTTGCAGAGGAAAGCGAATGTCCGGTCTGCAGAATGTATCAGAAATTAGAAGAAAATGCTATCAATTATACCATTGGACCGGGTGCAAGTTACATGGAGGGAGATATCCGGGAGCAGAGTGATGAACAGGGCTTCTGTCAGAAACATTTGGAAATGTTATATGAATATCCGAATAAATTAGGACTTGCCATGATGTTAAAGACCCATATGGATAAGACAGCTAAGGAGTTAAAAAAAGCAATGAAAGCACCACTGCCTCAGGCAGCCGTACTTTTCAGAAAAAAGAGCCAGCCAGTCCATCCGGTGATTACTTTTGTGGAAGAAAAAGAGAAAAAGTGCTTTGTGTGTGATTACATTAATCACAGCTTTACAAATTATATCAATACCATTTACTATTTATATGAAAAAGAAGAGGACTTCCGCAAACAGTTTGCAGCATCCAAAGGCTTTTGTGTAAATCATTATAAAGTTCTGTTTTCCGGTGCCCCGGAATATATGGGCAAGAAATACCTGAATGAATTTCTGATGACTTTAAATGAGACTTTTATTAACGGATATGAGAGGGTGCGGGATGATTTAGAATGGTTCATCTGTACGAATGATTACCGTTATAAGGAGCAGCCTTGGAAGAATGCAAGGGATGCACTGCAGAGAGGACTGGTAAAGGCAGGAAGTATCATGGAGGCAGAAGAAAAGAAGGAATAGGTAGAAGTAATAAAAGAAAAGGGGATAGAAGAAGACGTAAGAGCAACAGGTAAATAAAAACAGGAAAGAGAGGTATTTATGACAAGCTATATTTTACTGGTAGCAGCAGTGATTTTATTGTGCCTGTCATTGAATAAAATGTCCAACAAACTGGGAATTCCAATGCTGTTGGCATATATTCTTCTTGGCATGATGTTTGGAACAGATGGAATTTTAAAGATTCCTTTTGATAATTTTACGATTGCCGAACAGATTTGTACGGTGTCCTTAATCTTTATCATGTTTTACGGTGGATTTGGAACCAACTGGAAACAGGCAAAGCCGGTGGCTGGTAAAGCAGTATTATTATCAACAGTGGGTGTTATACTGACCGCAGTAACAACCGGAGCATTCTGTCATTTTATATTGAAAATGGATTTCTGGGAAAGTATGCTGATTGGCTCTGTAATCAGTTCTACGGATGCGGCATCGGTCTTTTCAATCCTTCGTTCCAGACGGCTGAATCTTAAGAACAATACTGCATCCATGTTGGAGGTGGAAAGTGGTAGTAATGACCCATGTTCTTATATGCTGACCGTAATTATATTAACAATAATGAGCGGAGAATTAAGTGGTTTTTCGCTGGTTGTCATGATATTCTCACAGATTACTTTTGGCGTATTAGTGGGGGTAGTTGTGGCACTGGCAGCAGCATTCATTTTAAAAAAAGTGAATTTTGCAACGGATGGATTTGATACGATATTTGTATTCAGTATGGCACTGGTATCCTACGCCGGAGCATCCATGATAAATGGAAATGGTTATCTGGCAGCATACATTGCCGGAATTATCCTTGGCAACACTCCACTTCATCACAAAAAATCACTGGTGCATTTCTTTGATGGAATCACCGGATTGATGCAGATGCTGATTTTCTTCCTGCTTGGTCTGCTGGCATATCCATCCCAGCTGCCGAAGATATTGCCGATTGCACTGGCAATTGCGGTATTTTTAACATTTGTGGCAAGACCGGTTTCTGTATTTGCTATCCTGATGCCATTCCGCTGCCCGGTAAAGCAGCAGCTTCTGGTGTCCTGGGCGGGGCTTCGTGGAGCGGCATCCATAGTATTTGCAATTATGGCAACAGTAAGCCCGGCATATACGAAGAATGATTTGTTCCACATAGTTATTTTCATTGTCCTGTTCTCTATCAGTATTCAGGGTACACTGCTTGGACTGGTGGCAAAGAAGCTTGACATGATAGACGAAAATGGCAACGTCATGAAGACCTTCAGTGACTACTCCGATGAAATGCCGGTGGAGTTTGTTAAAATCAGCATCAAAGCAGGACATCCATGGGAGAACCGCAAGATAAAAGACCTTACTTCCCTGCCGGATTTATTACTGGTACTGATTCTAAGAGGCGAGGAGCGTATCATTCCAAATGGCAACACGGTAGTGCTTGCCGGAGACAAGATTGTCTTAAGTGCCTTATCTCCGGAAGAAAATCTTGGCATCTGTCTGACAGAAATCCCAATCGAAAAAGACAGCAAGTGGATTGGAAAACCATTATCCAGAATAAAACTGGGAGAAGAGAAGCTGGTTCTCGTTCTAAAGCGGAATGAGAAAGTTGTGATACCGAACGGAAATACTGTGATTCGTGAAAATGATGTGCTGGTAATCAGCCAGTTATAGATATATTTTTAAAAATTTAAAAATATATGCAACAGAATGAAATTCAGCGACACTATATATATGAGACCGGTCAAAGGAAAGGACTTAGGAAGGTATAGGGTGAGCATATGGAACAGGAACTGCAGCTGGTGTGCAGGGCACAAAGTGGGGATACCGGTGCATTTGCACAATTATATGAAGGCGTTTATCAGGACTTGTATCGCTTTGCGTTATATGTGCTGAAGCATCCGCAGGATGCACAGGATGTGGTCAGTGATACCGTGATGGATGCATTTGCACAAATCGGGGAGCTTCGGAAATCAGAAGCGTTCCGGGCGTGGATATTCCGTATTTTAAGTAATAAGTGCAAACGGAAATTAAAAGAGTATGCGACCCGGCCGGAAGAGCTGACACCGGAGCTTTTAGAGCATCTGGGAAAATCCGGAATGGATGAGCATGCAGCAGTCCGGAGCCTGTTCTTAGAGCTGCCTTCCGAGGAACGAATGATTATCGCCATGCATTTATTCTGTGGGTATAGCAGTAAGGAAATCGGAAAACTGTTAGACCTTAACGAAAATACCGTCCGCTCAAAAGAGAGCCGGGGAATAAAGAAAATGGTGGAGAAATATTGGAAGTGAGAAACGGAAGATATGCAAAAAGTCTGGAAAACAACAGGAAATTCAGATGAGATGGAGGTGCCGGTATGAATGAACAGGAGATTTTAACCCAGTTAAGAAAAGCGGCGGAAGAGATAGAGATACCAGAGGCTCTGAAGCCGGAACAGATAGAAAAACAATTACAGGAACAGAAAGCAAAACAGCAGCAGGAAAATCAGCACTTGAAACCGAAAAAATCGAAGAAAATAATTCCATGGCGCAGACTTGGAAGTATGGTGGCAGTGCTGGCACTGGTAGTATGCAGCGGAATTTATATAACAGTGACCCGTGTTGATAAGAATTCCGGTACAGGGCAGACGGATTCCATAGCAATGACGGATACGCAGCAGACTGTGGGAGAAGCTGGTGAAACAGAGGAAGCGGAGCATGTGGATGTGGCTTCTCTTGGAACAATGTATCATCGTGCATCGGATTATAAGGAGGTATATCAGACTCTTCTTAAGGGGTATCAGCAGAACTGGATAGAAGGGGAAATGAGCGCAGAGACGAGCACTGCGACATCGGAAGATAAGGCTTCCGGCAATGCAGCAAAGGATGAGAGTGCCGATATGGATTTATCGGAGGGCAGCAAGGAAGGCGGAAAAGATTATTCTACGACAAATCTTCAGATGGAAGGCGTAGACGAGAGTGATATTGCCAAAATTGATGGCAGTTACATTTACACTGTAGAGGATAAATATATTGTTATAACAGATATCCGGGATGGAAAATTAGAAGAAGTAACACGATTTTTACCAAAAGATTGTGGTGCGGCAGACCGGGTGATGGAAATTTATGTGGATGGAGACCAACTGATTCTAGTTGTGCAGGGCTATGAGACATCCTTAGATGGAAACAGCAAAGCTGGCTCTGATAAGGAAACTTCTGATAAGGAAACTTCTGATAAGGAAACCAAAGATGAGGAAAACTCAGATAAAGAAACTGCTGTATCAGATGTTGCCAAGGACGGTGCATTCTGCTATAAAATGAATGGAAAAAGCACCACACAGATTCAGGTATACAGTATCGTAGACCGTAAGAATCCGGAATTTGAAGGAAGATTAATTCAGGATGGTTATTATAATACTTCCAGGAAAATCGGAGATGTAGTCTATCTTTTTACGCAGTATAATATGACATCTGATGTGACGAGTTATGTGGAAAAGAAGCATGGTGTAGAAGACTTGAAGGAAGGAAATGGTGTCAGCAGTCTGGCGGAAGCTGTGATTCCAAAGGTAAATGGAGAAAAGGTTGCCGCCGGTGAAATTTATCTGCCGGAGTCATCAGGAGAAAGTGGTATACTGGTTTCTTCGCTGGATGTAAATAAGCCGGATAAAGTGCTGGACAGTAAGCTTGTAATCTCTGGATATGCCCAGACTTATATCAGCAAAGATACCCTGTATTTATATGAGGAAGATTATGATGGAGCAATGATTACCAATATTGCAAAATTTGCACTGGATGAGGGCAGAATCAGTGGTGTGGCGGCAACGGCAGTAAGGGGTTATGTCAGAGATACCTTTGCAATCAATGCCAGTGATGGATATCTCAGGGTATTGACCACCGATTATAGTACAGAGGATGAGGTGAATGCACTTTATATTCTGGATGAGAACATGAAATTAACCGGACAGTTGACGGGCATTGCACCGGGAGAAGAAATCTATGCCGCCCGCTTTATGGGAAACACTGGTTACTTTGTAACCTACCGGAATACCGACCCGCTGTTTACCGTGGATTTATCAGATCCGGCAAAACCGGAAATTATCGGCGGACTCAAGGTGACCGGCTTCTCCGAATATCTGCATTTCTGGGATGATACACATTTACTGGGCATCGGTTATGAATCTGATGAGAAGACCGGAAATATAGAAAACATTAAGCTTTCCATGTTTAATATAGAAAATCCGGGAGAAGTAACCGAAGAAGCAAAGCTTGTATTAAAGGATGTAGATTATAGCGAAGCATTATATGATTATAAGAGTGTCATCATTTCAAAGGATAAGAATTTAATCGGTCTGGTTTGTGAGGATTATAGCAGCAGCAGAACAAAGCAGACCTACCAGATATATTCCTATGAAAATGGAACCTTTAAGAAACAGGCAGAAATTCCGGGCATTAACGGGGTCAATTACGAGAATGTTCGTGGAATGTATAGTGGCAATGTATTTTACCTCTGGATTAATGATAACATTACATCCTATGACATGACCGATGGATTTAAAAAGATAAAGGAGCGGGAGTGATTCTTGCAAAACTTTCCCGATAGCTTTATAATGACAGTATATGTGCCGGGTGGTGGTATGAAAATATCATCACCCGGCAACTTATGCAGAATCGGTGACTGCGAAATGGAGAAATGATAAAAAAGATGGCAATCAATCCTAAGACACGAATATTTGATGATTGATACAGAATGTATTGTAATTCTTAGGATGCGTGTGTGTCTGATGTGAGGATGTCTTACCGCTGCTTTGACTGGATACGCCTTTTGTACGCCTGTAGCGAATACTGCTCCAGCTGCAAGGGGCTCTAAGAATTTTGAAAAAGCTATTTTATATATGGCAAACGGTGCAAAGTCACATCCATGTTCCTCTGCACCTCGCTGGTACATCCTTGTACCAGCGTTGCCGGGTTTTGCCAAAATTCTAAGAGCCCCTAACAGTCTGCGCAAATGTATTCGCCTACAGGCGAACAGAAGGCAGTATCTTGTCAAACATTGGGAAGACAGACTTATTATCATTAAACATTTCGCAGCAGCCATAACAACAAGTGCAAGGGAGAATAAACATGCAATATAGAGAAAATCCGGGAAACAAAGACCAGCTGTCCATCTTAGGCTATGGCTGCCTGCGTTATTCTAAGAAAGGAACCGCAATCGACCAGGAAAAGGCAGAGCGGGAGATGGCAGCGGCAGTGGAAGCCGGGGTCAATTATTTTGATACCGCATATACTTACGGTGGAAGTGAAGCATGCCTGGGAAAGTTCCTGGCAAAAGGCTATCGTGATAAGGTAAAAATTGCCACCAAGCTGCCACATTATTATATTAAGGCAGAAGGTGATATGGAGCGGTATTTTAAGGAACAGTTAGAACGCCTTCAGACAGACCATGTGGAATATTATCTGATGCATATGCTGAATGATATTGCAGCATGGGAGCGGTTGACCGCACTTGGAATATAGGACTGGATTGCAGAGAAAAAGAAAAGCGGTCAGATTGGAAATATCGGATTTTCTTTCCATGGCGGAGCCACCCAGTTTAAGAAAATCATAGATTCTTACGACTGGGATTTCTGCCAGATACAGTATAATTATATGGATGAACATACCCAGGCGGGAACTGAAGGCTTAAAATATGCTGCAGCGAAGGGACTTCCGGTGATTATCATGGAGCCGCTGCGGGGCGGCAGGCTGGTGAATGCACTGCCAAAGGCTGCCAAAGCCATATTTGCATCTGCAGAACCACATCGTTCCCCGGCAGAATGGGGACTCCGCTGGATATGGAACCATCCGGAGGTGACAGTAGTGCTTTCCGGAATGAATGATATTGCACAGGTAGAGGAAAATGTAAGGATTGCATCGGATGCCACAGCTGATGCATTGACAGAGAAAGACTTGGAAATCTTTGAAAAGGTAAAGAAATCCATTAACCAGCATATGAAGGTACCTTGTACCGGCTGCGGCTACTGTATGCCATGCCCGCATGGAGTAGATATTCCGACCTGTTTTGCAGCATATAATACACGCTATACCGACAGCTTTTATTCTGGTATGAAGGCATATATTATGTGTACCACTTTAAAGACAAATCCCACCAACGCTTCAAAATGCCGTCAGTGCGGAAAATGTGAGAAACACTGCCCGCAGTCCATTGCCATCCGGCAGGAATTAAAACAGGTGGCAAAGAAGATGGAGAATCCGGTTTATAAGGTAGCAAGGGCGATTTCGAAGCGCATTGGAAAGTATTAGAAAAAAATATTATGAAATTTTGTAAAAAATAAAGGAAATTTGAAGGTGAACACAGAATTATAATAGCAGAGGTCGAATGACGTCCTCATAATGGTAAAGATGATGGCAGTGCATTTACATCATGAAATGGTGATGTGACAGGAAGGGAGAAGATAAGGATATGACAATTCGGGAACGGATGGAGCGCATGGAGCATGAGATGTTAAGCCCTTATGCAGCATTAAGCGAGAATTCCAAAGGACGGGATTATCCGGAGGCACCTTGTGATATACGTCCCGTATACCAGAGAGACAGAGACCGTATTCTCCACTGTAAGGCATTCCGCCGTCTGAAGAATAAGACGCAGGTGTTCTTAACACCGAAGGGTGACCATTATCGTACCCGTATGTCGCATACCTTAGAGGTATCACAGAATGCCAGAACCATTGCAAAGGCACTGCGGCTGAATGAAGATCTGGTGGAAGCCATTGCATTAGGGCATGATTTGGGACATACGCCATTTGGTCATGCCGGAGAGCGGGTGCTAAATGAACTTTGCTCCGGTGGTTTTAAACATAATAAACAGAGCGTACGTATCGTAGAGAAATTGGAAAAAGGCGGACAGGGACTGAATCTGACCTGGGAAGTGCGGGATGGCATTTTAAATCATCAGACCAGTACGATGCCACATACACTGGAAGGCAAAATCGTCCGTTTCTCCGATAAAATCGCCTATATTCATCATGATATCGATGATGCGGTGCGTGGAA
>ERZ825670.4511-NODE-4511-length-10658-cov-6.470433_pt1 | contig 10658 bp, 7 predicted proteins | sample MGYA00519929_ERZ825670 | MGnify/ENA primary metagenome ERZ825670 (study PRJEB31778, sample SAMEA3449207) | human gut metagenome | biome: human gut; feature: human-associated habitat; material: faeces | place: United Kingdom | collected 2010/2012 ...
CGGAGATCGCCGCTGCCGCATTTCGGAGTTTTAAAGAGCGGTATTCTTGGAACACGAAGGTCAGAGCGGTCACCGTCCGTGCCATTGAACTCTCACCCAAAGACAGTGCCGAGCAGCTCACGCTGTTTGATAATGTCCAGCACCGCATGACAATGGAGAAAGTCCAGGATGCTGTGGAGGAGATTCGTGGTCGTTTCGGCAAGAATGCCATCACTTACGCCTGCCTCATGGGCGATTTAAAAATGTCCACAGACGGAAGAGATAAAGTCAAAATGCCGGGGCTAATGTATCAATAAACGGTGTTTTTCAAATATTTTCTGCTTTACCTCTTGACAAGTCATTATGTCTTGCGTATAATATTGTTAGCAAGGCTGCTAACAAGCGTACAAGCATCCGTGCTAATTCGATTCACCGTTGTGATGAGAAGTTGCCCGCAAGTATGATAACAGTGCCGCAAATAGGCTGAATGAATCAAGATAGGGCTTATAATGTAAAGTAGAAAAGGTGAACGACATGAACACAAAGTACCAGAATTTTGGAGAGTTCCTTCAAAGGAAACGCACAGAGAAACAAATCACGCTCCGCAAAATGGCGGAAATGATAGGGATCACTGCGCCCTATCTGACCGACATTGAGAAGGACCGCCGCAACCCTCCCGAAATGGAGAAGCTGGAGCTGATTTCCCAAATTCTCATGCTGAACGACGAGGATAAGACTACGATGTACGATCTGGCCGGCAAGAAGAGAAACTCTGTTGCCCCAGACCTGCCTGACTATATCATGGAACATGACTATGTGTCCGCTGCGCTTCGCACGGCACGTGACCTTGATGCAAGCGAGGCTGACTGGTTGAAGTTCGTCGAGGAGCTCCGGCAGCGAAAGGGGTAATTTATAAAGATGTACACTCCCTCTCTTCGAGTGAAGAACAACGGCGTACCGATTTTGAGCAAAGCCGAGATCGATGCCATCGGAGAGCGTTTCGTACAGGATTTTCAGCCGGAAGTCCTCACGAACCCCTCTCCCGTGGACATTGATGGCTTTATTGAATTCTATCTCGGAATGACGCCGGATTATCAATATCTGTCCCATAATGGCGTGTACCTTGGGATGACTGTATTTAACGACACCAATAAGGTGCCGGTTTTTGACCCTGCCACAAATCGGGCGGAGTACATCAGTGCCAAGGCCCGTACCGTCATCATCGACAACCGCCTTCTGGATGAGAGCCAACGGCATCGTTACCGCTTTACGCTCGGACATGAGGGTGGGCATGACATCTTCCATTCCGGCTATTTCTCGTATAACCCCGACCAGGTATCCATTTTTGACGATGAACTCATCGCCCCCATGATACAGTGCCGGGTCGACAATGGCATGACAAATAAATCGGACACTCGCAAATGGGACGACCATGACTGGATGGAATGGCAGGCCAACCATCTGTCCGCTGCCGTTTTGATGCCGAAGTGTTCGGTGGATCTGCTGGCACGATCCTGCAAGGACAAGCTCAAAACTCCTACATCCCGTGCGATACTGATCGCTAAAATGTCTGACTGCTTCGATGTTTCCATCCAGGCGGCGACAAACAGGCTCAAAGACCTCGGTTACTACACGCAATACATCAAACGCAATCCCGAATGGGAGTTTGTAAAGGTATATACCGATGAGGGCATTTCCGGCACGAATACCAAGCATCGCATCGGCTTTAATGAAATGATCGCCGACGCCATGTCCGGTAAAATCGACCTCATCGTCACAAAGTCGGTCAGCCGCTTCGCCCGAAACACGGTTGACAGCCTGGTTACCATCCGCAAACTGAAAGAAAAAGGCGTAGAAGTCTACTTCGAAAAAGAGAACATCTACACCTTTGACGGCAAGGGCGAACTGCTGCTCACCATCATGTCGAGCTTGGCACAGGAAGAAAGCCGCTCCATATCCGAGAATGTTACCTGGGGACAGAGAAAACGGTTTGCCGATGGAAAGGTCAACCTCCCATACAAGCAGTTCCTCGGCTATCGCAAAGGAGCGGACGGTTTTCCAGAAGTCGTTCCGGAGGAGGCAATCGTTGTCCACCGGATTTATACTCGATTCATGGAAGGGCTGACGCCGGGAGCCATTGCAAAGGAACTGACAGCAGATGGGATTCCGACTCCATCGAGAAAACAACGCTGGCAGACCAGTACAGTGGAAAGCATCCTTCAAAACGAGAAATACAAGGGCGCTGCACTCCTTCAGAAATGCTTCACGGTCGATTTCCTCACAAAAAAGAGGAAGGTCAATGAGGGCGAGGTGCCGCAGTATTATGTGGAACACAGCCATGAGCCGATAATTACGCCGGAAGAGTTCGACAAAGTTCAGACGGAGCTTGCGCGGCGCAAGCAGATCAGCCGCCAGTACAGCGGAAAGAGCATTTTTTCTTCCCGCATCGTCTGCGGGGACTGCGGCTCCTACTTCGGCTCGAAAGTCTGGAACTCGACCTCAAAATACCGCAGGGTCATCTGGCAATGCAACGGCAAATTCAAGGGTGAGCACAAATGCGAAACTCCGCATCTGGACGAGGAAACCATTAAAGCGCGGTTCGTGACCGCCCTTAACGCTATCATCGAAAGCAAAGACAACATCCTTGAGGATTGCCGATTGATGCAAGCCACCCTGACAGACTGTACAGGCATTGATACAGAAATCGAGAGCCTGCTTGAGGAGATCGATGTGGTGACCGAACTGACAAAGCGTTGCATTGCGGAAAATTCACAGATGGCACAGAACCAGGAAGAATACGCCGCCCGGTACAATGGGTTGGTAGAGCGGTATGAAAAAGCCAAGGCACGGCTCGAACAGCTCCGCACTACAAAAGCTGCACGGGAAGCCCAGGCAGAAGCCATCGGAGCGTTTATGTTTGAGGTGCAGGAATTGGATGCCCTCACCGAGTTTGACGAAAAGCTCTGGTTGACAGTCATTGACACAGTGACCGTTCACGCCGACGGACGAATGACCTTCAAATTCCAGGGCGGCACAGAAATCGAGGGGTAAATTGTTCGTAGAAATCTTTGATATACTTGATTCGAGCCATTCTTAGCACCTTTCTGCTACCTCATTAGTCTTGGACAAACTAATGGTAGCGGTTATTTCAGGTGCTGACAATGGCTCATTTTTATGCTGTTTGGAATGCTTACTTTTGGGGACCTTTTGTGATACTTTCATTTTACTGAAAACAATCTAACGGATGAGGACAGACCTCTGTTTGGTTGGTTTTTATGAAAGAAAAAACCAAAAAGAGACGAGATTTGTTGTTGTTTTATTTCAGACTTCTCATTGACAAACAGTAAAAAGATGTTATAATAACATCGTTATCGATTATGCTGTTATCGTAATTTGGGGAGGTCAACACATGGCCAATAGGGATCATTCCCTGGATGATGGGATCATTCAGGCTGCTTATTCGGAATTTCTTGCTTACGGCTTTCAGAAAGCCTCTCTGCACAAGATCGCCGAAAAAGCCGGTGTTACTACGGGGGCAATCTACACAAGATACAAGAATAAAGACGCGTTGTTTGCCAGTCTGCTTCAGGATTTTTTTGAGACGATGCAGGTTCTCTTTGCTCCCATCGCGGAAGAATACGAAAAAGCAAAGTGCAGCGCGCAGCCGGATGATATCCTCCGCGCCATAAACGCCGAAGAACAGGTATATTTTCAACTGCTGACCGAGCACTGCAATGACTGCACTTTATTTTTCTGCCGCAGCGATGGCAGCTCCATTGAAACCGTGCTGCATGAACTGATGAACCGTAAAGCGGAACAAACGGTAGAGTTCTTTTCACATATCTATGGAAAAGCGCCAAATGCCGATGCGATCCGTCTTTTGATGGGCTCACAGTTCTGGTACTTCCGCCAGCTGCTGGATCAGCATATGGAGGAAGGCAGAATGCTTACCTGCTTACAGGCAGTCCTTGATTTCACCAACGCTGGCTGGCGGCAGCTATGCGATACCTTGCAATAAATCCGAAAAGTTGATTCGGACGGTCCATCCGTCCGTTTCTTACGGCCGCCGGTTAGAGTCGGCTAACCAATAAGAAAAGAGTTTGCGATGATAGATTTTGAATTTGAATTCCAATATGCGGAGGCAAAGCTGCCCATCCTCCGACAGGTCGGCGGCGGCATCCCGGCGGGACGCTGCGTGGTGCTCTGCGGAGGCAGCGGATGCGGAAAATCCACGCTGCTGCGGTGCATCAACGGACTGATCCCGCAGTTTTATGAGGGAGAGCTGAGGGGCTTTTGCCGCCTGAACGGACAGGACACCGCCGGGCTGCGTATCGGCGAGATCGGCGAACTGGCCGCCTCGGTATTTCAGGATCCGCGAAGTCAGTTTTTTACCGTGAACAGTTCCAATGAAGTGGCCTTCGGTCTTGAAAATCACGGTCTGCCGCAAGATAAAATCCGACGGCGGGTAGATGAGGCCTTCCGGATCTTTCATCTGGAGCGGCTGAAGGATCGCAATGTCTACGAGTTGTCCAGCGGCGAGCGACAGCTCATCTCCATCTTGTCCGCGTGGGCAATGGACACAGATATTTTTCTGCTGGATGAGCCCACGGCCAATCTGGACTTTGCAGCCACGCAGCAGTTAAAAGAGATTCTGCTTGCCCTGAAAAAGCAGGGCAAAACGCTGCTGCTCAGCGAGCACCGACTCTACTATCTTGCCGACATTGCCGACGAATTTTGGGTCATGGCAGACGGCGAGATCAAAGGAAAATATACTGCCGCAGAGGCAAAGGCGTTCTCAGTGGAGCGGAGACAAACACTTTCTCTGCGCACGCTCGACCTTGCGGAGATCACCGTGCCGGAGAAAGAGCCGCTGCCGAAAACCGCGCCGACGGCGCTTGCCGTCTCAGATGTCTGCTATACATACGGCAGGAAGGCCGGAGATACCCTCTCTGGTGTCAGCTTTTCCGTCCGTGAGCATGAGATCGTCGGCCTTGTGGGCGCAAACGGCTGCGGCAAAACGACCATCGGCAAGCTGATTGCAGGGCTTTACCGCCCCTCCGGCGGCAGGATAATGCTTTTCGGAAAGCCGCAAAATCCAAAGCAGCTGCAAAAGCAAGTGCTGTTCATCCTTCAGGAGGCGGAGTTCCAGTTCTTCACAGGCTCCGTCCTGCACGAACTGCAATACGGCCATGCGGTGACACCGGAGTTTGAAGCAAAAACGGAAGCGCTGCTGAAAAGTATGGATATGTGGGACTGCCGCGACCGGCATCCCTTTTCCCTCTCCGGCGGGCAGATGCAGCGTCTGACGCTGATGATGGCGTATCTATCCGACAAGCCGATCGTCATACTGGACGAGCCGACAGCAGGACAGGACGCGGAAAGTCTGGAGCGGTGCGCAGCGCTGATCCGGGAGATGCGGAAAGAAAAGACTGTTCTCATCATCACCCACGACCCTGAGCTAATTGCAGGTGCGTGTGACCGCTGCATTGGGCTGTCGGATGGGCATGCAGAAATAGAATTTCCCGTTCATTCGGAACGAGATTTGCAAGCGGTACGGCAATATATGGAGCGCTTCCATCTTTCCAATGCTCCTGCGAAAAAACAGCATAAAGAACGATTCCACCCGGCAACGAAGCTGCTTTACTGGCTGGCCCTGCTGGTCGTGATCTCCACATCCAACAACCACTTAGTTTATGCCGTATATACGGCACTGATCCTGCTGACCGCAGCGGACGGCTGGCTCGGAACGGCGCTGGCAGGCGGGATGAGCTTTGGGCTGCTGTGGGCGGCAAACGCTCTGCTGCCGGGCACGGTGTTTTCCTTTATGTTAGTGCTGTTCCCGCGTATCATTGCCGTTGGCATTTCCATGCGGACGCTGATTGGGCGGAATGAAGCCAGCCGTACCCTGGCAGCGCTGCGCAATCTGCGCCTACCGGAGCGGCTGATCATGATCGTGGCGGTGATTTTCCGCTTCTTCCCCGTTCTGTCGGGAGACATGAAGTTGCTGCGGCAATCCATCCGCACCCGGGGCGCGTTTGTGACGCCATGGCAAAAGTTGCGTGCGCTGCCATCCTATATCGAAATACTGACCGTGCCGATGGCTTTGCGCGTTATCCGCATCGCCGAGACGCTGTCCGCCTCCGCCGAAACACGGGGCATCGACTTAACCCGCCGCAAAAGCAACTATCTGTCGCTTCGGTTTTCTGCGTGGGATGCTGTGTTCTGCGTCCTGCTGGCGGCATCGATCGCCGCCGGCCTTATCCTGTGATCGCCGTCTCTGCGACGTTCAACCATATTTCATTCAAAAAGGAGTCTTTACCATGAGTACTGCAAACCCCAATAAACTGAAAGTCAAGGACATCATCACCGTTGTCCTGCTGGCTCTGATCAATGTGGTCATTTTCTTCGCCAGCTCCGTCCTGTACGCAACGCCCATTACCATCATTCTGATGCCGGTGTTTTTCGCCCTGCTGGAGGGCATCGTCTACTTCATCATCGGCACGAAGGTGAAAAAGCCCGGTGCGATCCTGATTTACAGCATTGTCCGCGCCATTATGGGCGGATATCTGCCGTACATCATCCTCTTTATTCTCTCCGGTGCCATTGCCGAGCTGCTGCTGTGGAAGATGGGCTACGGCAATGCAAAGGCGCTGACCATCAGTTATGTCATCAATCAGGTACTGGCTGCCTTCGGCAGCACCATCATTCCCTATGCGATCGCTGCCAAGGCTATGGCGGATCAGATGGTCACTGATGGCCGTCAGGACGCCATCCTTGCCGCATCCCAGATGCTGCAGTCCTGGGTGTCTGTGGCGCTGGTGGCCGGTGTGATCGTGGCGGCCTTTATCGGCGCAATGATCGGCAAGCGGATCGTGAAAAAGCATCTTGCTGCGTAATGCAGTCGAAAGGAGTTCACCATGAAAGAAATTGAGCCAAAGCGCTCCGCCGCCTCGTGGCTGGCAGAGCTGGCAAAAGGGCGGTACGGCGAGTACGCTTTGAGCGTCCTTACGGCGCTGCTGGGCGTCGCCTGCTCGCTTATTCCGTATTTCATCATCATTCGGCTCATCACCGCACTGGTAAACGGCACGGCGGAGCTGACGTACTGCCTGACGCTCTGCGCGTGGATGGCGGGCTGCTGGGTGCTGCGCTATGTGCTGCACAGCGTGTCCACGTCCCTCTCCCATCACGCCACCTTCCATGTGCTGGCCAATACCCGCACACGGCTGCTGGACAAGCTGGCAACGCTGCCCCTTGGCACGGTGCTGGATCGTTCCTCCGGCTCGTACAAGAACATTATCGTGGAGCGGGTGGACTCCATCGAAACCACCCTTGCGCATTTGCTGCCGGAGATGACGGCCAATATCGTGGGCGCGCTGGCGGTGCTGGTGCTGCTGTTCCTCGAGGACTGGCGCATGGGGCTTTCCATGCTGATCGTCGTTCCGCTGGGCATTGGCTGCTTTATGTCCATGTTCAGCGGCTATCACGAGAAGTTCCAGCGCACAGTCACCGCGACGAAGGCACTCAACGACACGGCTGTGGAGTACATCAGCGGCATTGAGGTCATCAAGGCGTTTGGTCAGTCCAGGACCAGCTATGCAAAGTTCGTCTCCGCCGCAAAAGAGGGCGCGGACTGCTTCATCGACTGGATGCGCGGGAGTTTGTTCGGACAGGTGGCCGGAATGGCGATACTCCCTTCGACACTTCTCGGCATCTTGCCGGTGGGCTGCCTTCTCTATATGCACGGCACACTGTCGGCGGAGACGTTTCTCACGGTCATCGTTCTGTCCTTCGGCGTTATGCAGCCGCTGATCACCGCCTTTTCCTACACCGATGACATTGCCCAGGTAACGACCATCGTGGGCGAGGTGGCGGAGGTGTTGTCCGGTGAGGATATGCAGCGCCCGGAAAGCGCGGAAAAGCTGCCGGCCGACAACGCCATCCAACTGAAGGATGTCCGCTTTGCCTATCACGACAAGGAGGTACTGCACGGAATCAATCTGCGCATCGCCCCGGGGACGGTCAATGCATTGGTCGGGCCTTCCGGCAGCGGAAAATCCACCATCGCCCGGCTCATCGCCTCCCTTTGGGACGTGAAGGACGGCTCTATCGAGCTGGGCGGCGTGGACATTCGCACGCTGCCGCTGGCGGAGTGCACAAAGCGTATCGCCTATGTGTCGCAGGACAACTACCTCTTTGACCTTTCTGTCATGGACAATATCCGCATGGGCAGAAAGGGTGCGACCGATGCGGAGGTCATTGACGCCGCGAAGAAATGCGGCTGCCACGAGTTCATAATGGGGCTGGAGAACGGCTATCAGACCGTATGCGGTGCATCCGGCGGTCACCTGTCCGGCGGTGAGCGGCAGCGTATCTCCATTGCCCGTGCCATGCTGAAGGACGCGCCCATCGTCATTTTAGATGAGGCTACTTCCTACACTGACCCGGAAAACGAGGCGGTCATCCAGTCGGCACTGGCAAGGCTGGTGCGGGGCAAGACGCTGCTGGTCATTGCCCACCGCCTGTCTACCATCGCCGATGCCGATCAGATCATTGTTGTCAATCAAGGCAAGATCGAAGCCACCGGCACACAGGCGGAGCTGCTTGCTTCCTGCCCGCTTTATCAAACCATGTGGGAAGCCCACATCAGCGTTAAAGACGACGGGGAGGTGGCGTAATGCTCAAGACACTGAAAAAATTTTTTGCCTTCTGCGGGGTGGACAACCGCAGGCTGTTTATAACATCTATCTGGCTGGGCGTGGTCAGCGCCATTTGCTCTGCCATGCGTATTCCGGCAGCCGCCATCGTCATTCAGGCGCTGCTGGAAAGGAACGTCACTATGGCAACTTTATGGACGAGCCTCGGCATTATCGTGATCTCATTGATCATTACGATTGCCATCAACATGAAGGCTACCATGCTCCAGACCCGTGCGGGCTACCGCGCCTGCGCCAACAAACGCATCGAGATCGCCGAGCACCTGCGCTACCTGCCTATGGGCTGGTTCAATGACAACAGCCTCGGCGAGGTCACGTCCGTCACCACCAACACCATGGAAAACATGGCGAATGTGGCTACCCGCGTGGTAATGGTCACGACCCGCGGCTTTCTGACCTCCGGCATCATCGCGGTCATGATGTTCCTGTTCGACTGGCGCATGGGGCTTATCACGCTGGCGGGACTGATTCTGTTCTTCGCCGTCAATGCCGCCATGCAGCGCTCGGAGCAGGCCCTTTCCCAGCGGAAGTTCAATGCCGACGAGCGGCTTGTCTCCAAGGTGCTGGAATATGTGCAGGGCATGAGCGTGGTGAAGTCCTTCAACCTCACCGGACGGGGCGACCGTACCCTGCAGGAAGCCCTGGAATACAATTGCCGCAGCAATCTGAACATCGAAAAGATGTTCACACCTTATATTATGGCGCAGGGGATCGCGCTCCAGCTGGGAAGCGTGGCCATGATGCTCTCAGCGGTATGGTTCTATCTCTCCGGAACGATGATTCTGGCCAACGCTCTGATGGTGGTCATCATGTCCTTCCTGGTCTTTGCTCAGATCTCCTCGGCGGGCAGCGGTATGTCCCTGCTGCGTATCGTCAGCAGCTGCATGGCCCATGCCGATGAGACGGACACCATGCCCCAGCTGGCAGAGACCGGTCGGGCCGGCACGCCCAGGGAGCACGGCATTACCTTCGACCATGTTTCGTTCTCTTATGACCAGCGGCCCATCCTGCGGGATGTATCCTTCACCATCCCGGACAGAACCACCACCGCCATCGTGGGCCCCAGCGGCTCCGGGAAAACCACACTGTGTAATCTCATCGCCCGGTTCTGGGATGTGGAGAGTGGCGCCGTCCTGGTGGGCGGTCAGAATGTGATGGACTATACCCTGGAGGGCCTGATGGATCAGATCTCCATGGTATTTCAGAAGGTCTATCTCTTTGCTGACACGGTGGAAAACAACATCAAGTTTGGATGCCCCAATGCCACCCACGAGGAGGTGGTGGCCGCGGCGAAGAAGGCCTGCTGCCACGACTTCATTCTCACCCTGCCCCAAGGCTATGACACCGTCATCGGTGAGGGCGGTTCCAGCCTTTCCGGCGGCGAGAAGCAGCGCATCTCCATTGCCCGGGCTATCCTGAAAGATGCTCCCATCGTGATTCTGGATGAAGCTACCGCCAATGTAGACCCGGAGAATGAGGACCGGCTGCAAAAGGCCATCGAAGCCCTGACCCGGGATAAGACCATTCTGATGATCGCTCACCGGCTGAAGACGGTCCGCAACGCCGACCAGATCCTGGTGCTGGACGGCGGACAGATCGTTCAGCGGGGCACCCACAGCCAGCTCATGGCCCAGGAGGGCCTGTATCAAGCGTTCGTATCCGGCCGTAAAGAGTCCGGCCAGTGGAAGCTCTGAGAGAAGGAACGCCTAAACCGTTATAAATGAGTCCTGCAAACAAAAGTCAATAGCCAAAAAGAAAAAAGTCCCGCAAAATTTGCGAGACCGAAAAAGGGTATAGCAAAACAGGCTGGAGAAAAGATGTATCGCCAGCCGGGATGGAATTGGCAGTTAGCTTAACTCTGTGCGGAGTTCTGCTGCGCGTCGAAATCCTCAAGGCACTCTTTCACACGAGCATAGTAGATGCGCAGGAACTTGTTCTGCGCGGCTGTCATGTAGACAAAATAAG
>ERZ825670.4512-NODE-4512-length-10653-cov-3.770711_pt1 | contig 10653 bp, 6 predicted proteins | sample MGYA00519929_ERZ825670 | MGnify/ENA primary metagenome ERZ825670 (study PRJEB31778, sample SAMEA3449207) | human gut metagenome | biome: human gut; feature: human-associated habitat; material: faeces | place: United Kingdom | collected 2010/2012 ...
CCGTCCGGCATCAGCAGGGAGATCAGGCGCAACACGTGGTTCCCGTCCAACGAGAACGAGTCCTACCGGCCGAAACGGCTGAAGACGGCCCCGTGGACGGGCGGATACTACATCGCCGGCCCCGCGCAGCGCAAGGCCGACCGCCGGCAGGCCCCTCCACGGGGCTCCCGCGCGGCACATCCACGGCAGGGCGTTGACGAACGTGTGGTTGCCGCGCCGCCACGTTGCCGCGCCGGCGCGGCAACGGATGCGCGACCCTCATGAACCGGTCAAGCATGATGCCATACCTCGGCATACACATACGACAACTATCACGCAAAACTTAAATAGCGTAAACACACCCTAGATGCCATTGTAGGCCACTCAACTACGGCATACATTTGCATTCTCCATTCCAGCCCCCGCGTTAGAATGACTTATAAATCGGTTCGCTTTAAGCAATACCCCAAGGGTGTGGCAGTACTCTTGGGGTATTTTCATCAGGCGGGAACCGCCAAACATGTTCGAATGGACAAAACCCCGGCAACCGAAAGCACCCGGGATCCATCAGCATGAGGCAATTACACGCCGAACGGCACGGCATGTGCATAAGCTGTCTCGGGGGCAATGTCGATAGTGCCGTTATCCCATTCGACAGTACTCACACCGGCTCTGGCCGTCCTGAAAACATTCGGGTCACGCAACCGCTTGAACACGCCATCGTCCATATAGGGCGACATGTCAAGCACGCCGCAATGGCCATCGGAAAAACGCAAAGCCACGTGCGAGCCATCCAACGCCACAGCGTCAGTAACCCACACTTCATCGGGAACGCTCACAATAAACCTCGTTTCATAGGGCAAGCGGAGCAATCGGATAAACATTAGCTTTTCGTGGGCTGCCGCGCCCGTAAAGAGCGCCGGCGGCCCCGGCGGATCAGTCCGCCGAAGAATCGGAATCAGGATCAAGCAGTTTACGCGGATTACGCACCTTGAGCGCGTCGCAAATACGTATCGCAACATCGAGACTCATTCCGCTCGACGGGCGCACGCCGGTCTCGAAGGCCGCTATACGCTGTCGTGTCACGCCGGTTTTCTCGGCCAACTCGCGTTGCGTCATTCCGCGTTTCGTTCTCAAATCCTTCAACCCCATGCCTCACTCCTTTCGATGGTGAGGCGATTGTAAGCCACTCAGACGGCCCGGGGCAATTCCATGCCGGACACCGCGCCACGTTGGCGACTCGACGACGGTTCGGCCCTGCGCGATGTGAGGGTGCAACGGTGTAACAGCCGCTATAAGGGTCATTTCAATCCACGCACCCCGTGAGGGGTGCGACTGCGAGAATGGACTTCGTATTCCAAGATACGGGCACTCCGACCACTCCTTAGCATCGATTGTACGGTACAATCCATCCGTATCTTCCCCGATACGCAATCGCTGAATCGACATGCCAGCAGATCATTCACTCTTGAGTTATCAAACAACAAGAAGAACACACACCGTCCCCAAAAACTATAATCTGCGGTACGAACGACTCAGTGCTTCATGAGAGCTCAGGGCTCACACCGCACAAGACAACTTGGCAGAACACAACGAGCATCGCGAACGGCTGCGCCGTGGACCGGCTCACCGCCAGCCAACTCAACAGCGACGCGATTCCGCCGAGCGTCAAGGCGGTGTGGCATGGGAATGAAGCACTCTGGGCACAGATTCGTAAGCAGGAATCTGGCTTTGCCGACTGTGTACAGCGTGAATAGCTCTTACTCTGATCACAGTGCTCCAATGCATTCGTCCGGCTAAATGATTATTTAGAGCAGTTATGCCAGTCTCTTTTCGACCGTTTTGATAACGACGAGAATAATCTATTCGTAAAAGTTTCCGATATTGCTGATGTAAATCCAAGAAGAACTCTCAAAAAGGGAGAAGAGGCTCTTTGCGTCGAAATGGCCGACCTGTCCACAACGGGAGCATTCCCTACGGATTGGCGCACGAAAGCATACAACGGTGGCGTTAAGTTTGTTAATGGGGATACGATCTTAGCCAGAATTACGCCATGCCTCGAAAACGGGAAGGCAGGGTACATTAATTTTCTGGAACAGGATGAAGTGGCTTTTGGATCAACCGAATATATTGTGCTCACTTCAAAAGGCGAGCTGCCTTCAGAATTCTTCTATTTTCTAGCCCGCAATGAGGACTTCATTTCATATGCAACAGCTCACATGAACGGATCGAGCGGACGGCAGCGTGTTTCAGGCGCGGACGTCGGAAATTATGAAGTAAGAATGCCCAGTGAGAAGCAGGTCTCAGAATTCAAGGAAATCGCGGGAAAAGCCATGAGGGTTATTTCCGCTAGCTCGATAGAGAGTAGAAAACTTGCACAATCACGCGATGCGCTTCTTCCCAAACTCATGTCCGGTGAAATTGACGTTTCGAAGGTTGATCTCACGCAGCTAACAAATAATCATTTAGCTGGTTGTTAAGCTCGATTTTCCTATCAAACAAACTAAGAACATTTGCAATAGCATTTTGTTCCGCCATCGAAGGAAGAGGCAATTTCATGGCACAAAGATTACTCTGGCTCAGCTTTGGCTGCGTAGATCCTGTTACGTAGGCAGAAATATCAGTCATATTAAGAAGATGTCTCAGAAAAACGAGATTACACTTTTCGGACTCAGCAATAACATGCGCATGATTATTCACTCTGAATTTTCCAGAAGCCGCATTCGCAATAGGATTCTTGCGACTCCTAAGATTTTCCCCATCTTCAGCAACCAGTAGGTAATCTCCCTCATAGGTGTAATCATCTAGATAATCGACAATACCTTGAGCTCCGTAATAAGGATAGGAACCTTTTCTGTCCTTTCTGTCCCTAGAAGATATCGGCTCTCTCTTGACATCTTCAAGCTCGATAACATCACCTAGACGCGTCAGCTGCTCACATGCCATAGCCGATGGCCTCCAGATTCTTCTTGATCTGCTCTTGCAGACGGTTGGATTCTTCGAAGCATTTGGCGATCTCGTCGGTCAGACGGGTCATCTTCTCCTCGAATGGCTCATCGTCTTCTTCCACTTCGGCGACACCGACGTAACGGCCCGGAGTCAGGATGTAATCCTGCGCCTTGATATCTTCCGTCGTGGCGATGGCGGAGAAGCCCTTCTCCGTTTCCAGAGTGCCGTCACGGAACGCGTCGAACGCAGTCGATACCTTGGCGATGTCCTCATCGGTGAACTCGCGGAGCCTACGGGACACCATGGTTCCCATATCACGCGCGTCGATGAACAACGTCTTGCCGGACTGCTTCTTGTTCTTGGTGATGATCCACAAGCTCACAGGTATACCGGTGCTGTAGAAAAGCTTGTCCGGCATTGCGATGATGCCCTCGACCAGATCGGCATCCACGATCTTGGCGCGGATCTCGCCCTCGTTGTTCGTCTGGCTGGACAACGCGCCGTTCGCCAGAACCATGCCCATGCGGCCGGAACGGTTGAGATGGTGGATCATGTGCTGGACCCATGCGAAGTTGGCGTTGCCCTCCGGTGGGGTGCCGTACTGCCAGCGTACGTCGTTCTTGAGTTTCTTTCCTCCCCAGTCCTTCAGGTTGAAGGGCGGGTTAGCGAGGATGAAATCGAATTTCTCGGTCTTGTGCAGGTCCTCGAAGAACGTGTCGGCATTATGATCGCCCAGATCCGCGTCGATGCCACGGATCGCGAGGTTCATGGTCGCCATTTTCCACGTGGTCGGATTGGACTCCTGGCCGTACACGGAGATGTCGTTAATGTTGCCCTGATGGCGTTTGACGAAGTCCGCGGACTGTACGAACATGCCGCCGCTGCCACAGCACGGATCGTACACTCGCCCGTGGTAGGGTTCGATGACTTCGACCAGCGTCTTCACGACGCACGCGGGTGTGTAGAACTCGCCGGCGTTCTTGCCCTCCGCTTCGGCGAATTTGGCCAGGCAATATTCGTAGGTGCGTCCGAGGATGTCGCGGCTATCGCCCTTTTCGGCCATCTTCACGTTGGCGAACAGGTCCACGACTTCGCCCAGACGTCGCTTGTCGAGCTCCTGGCGTGCGAAGTTCTTCGGCAGGATGCCCTTGAGCTTGTTGTTCTCGGCCTCGATCTGGCGCATGGCCTCGTCGATGGCCTTGCCGATCTCGGGCGTGTGCGCGGCCGCTGCGATGGTCTTCCAGCGGGCGCTCTCGGGAACGAAGAAGATGTTCTCACTCGCGTATTCGTCGCGGTCCTCCTCGAAGCCCTCTCCCTCCTCAACGAGTTCCTGGTATTTCTGGTCGAACTTGTCGGAGATGTACTTCAGGAAGATGAGGCCGAGCACGACGTTCTTGTATTCGGAAGCGTCGATGTTGCCGCGCAGCTTGTCGGCAGCGCTCCAGATCTGTTCCTCGAAGCCGATCTCGGCGGTATTGTCCTTCTTCTTTGCCATGTCTTGTATTATCCTCCTGCTCGTCCTATTCGCTGATCTTGGTGTCGGCCCACAGCTCGCACTGTTCCATGACGGTCTTCATGGCGTCCTCGACGCCTTCGGGCGGATACTTGTATTTGCGCAGCAAACGTTTGATGGCACGCCGCATGCCGGCCCTGGCGCTTTCCTTCTTCTGCCAGTCGATCGTGGCGTTGCTCCGCATCGCATCGGTCAACTCGCGGGCTATCGAGACGAGCTGGTCGTTGTCGTAGAAGTCCTTGACCGCCTGCGGCTGGGTGATCGCGTCGTAGAACGCCATCTCCTCGTCGCTCAAGCCGAGCTTCTGCGCGTCGTCGCGGTCCTTCATGATCTCCTTGGCCATGTTGACGAGCTCTTCGATGACCTGCGCGTTCGTGAGCATGCCGTTGAGATACGCGTTCAACGTGTTCTGGAGCATCTCGCTGAACTTCTGGGATTTGACCACGCTGGTGCGCCCGTACGCCCGCACTTTCTCCTTGATGAGGCGTTTCAGGCTCTCGATCGCGATGTTCTTCTCCTTCATGCCGGCGACCTCCTGGAGGAACGCCTCATCGAACAGGGAGATCTCCACGCTGTCCTTCTCGAACAGGTTGAGCACGCCGTCCGCATGCACGCTCTGCTGGAGGATCTCGCTCACCTGCTTGTTGAACTCCGTGTACGTCATGCCGCTGCCCCCGCCGGAGCCACGTCCGGTCAGGCGAAGGACCTGCACGCGCAATACGGATAGGTAAGCCGCCTCATGCGCGTCCTCTTCGCTTACCATGCTTTTGCACAGGCTCAGCGCCTGGTTCATGAGCTGGCATTGCTTGAGGAACGATTCCGTGTCTTCGTGCCGTTCCAGATCGAGCAGCCAGTCGGTTCCCTCCGCGATGGCGTCGGCAAGCGCCTCCCTGCTGTTCTGGAAGATGAGTTTGCGGTAGTTGAAGCCGTACATGAGATCACGGCACACGTCGAGCTTTTCGAGGAATTTCGGATAGGCGGTCTCGGCGATGTTCATGTCGCCGTAATTGTGCTGGTCACGGCTGGTATAGTCCTTCATCGCCCGCTTGAGCGCGCCTGCGATGCCGATGTAATCCACGACCAGACCGCCCTCCTTGCCCTTGCACACGCGGTTGACGCGGGCGATGGCCTGCATGAGGTTATGGCCCTTCATCGGCTTGAACACGTACATGGTGGACAGGCTGGGCACGTCGAAGCCGGTGAGCCACATGTCCACGACGATGGCGATCTTGAGGGAATCGGAATCGTCCTTGAACCTGCGTTCCATCTCCTTCTTGTGCGTGGTGCCGCCGCACACGTCGAACCATTCCTCCGGATCCTGGTTCGACATGGTCATCACCACGCCGACCTTGTCTTCCCATTCGGGGCGCAGCTCCATGATCCTGTAGTAGATCTTCATCGCAATCGGCCGGCTGTACGCCACGATCAGGGCCTTGCCGGCCAGGACGTCGGCGCGGTTGTTCTCGTAATGGTCCACGATGTCGCGGCACAATGCGTCGATGGTTTCAGGAGTGTCGAAGATGGCATCGAGGCCGCCGAGGTCATGCTTGGACTTCTCCACGCTCGCCTCGTCGGCCTGGTCCGCGAACTCCTTGTAGACCGCGTCGATGCGGCCCAGCGCGTTCTCGTCAAGATAGAGCGAGACCACACGGCTTTCGTAGTAGACCGGCTTGGTGGACTCGTCCTCGACGGACTGGGTCATGTCGTACACGTCGATGTAGTCGCCGAAGATCTCGCGGGTGTTGCGGTCATCCGTGGAGATCGGCGTTCCGGTGAAACCGATATAGGACGCGTTCGGCAGTGCCTTGCGCACGACACGGGCCGCGCCGACCGACACATGACCGTCCGCGTTGATCCGTTCGGTCAGGCCGTACTGGCCGCGGTGAGCCTCGTCCACCATCACCACAACGTTGCTCCGGTCGCACAACGGCTCGTCGCTGTCCGAGAACTTCTGCATGGTCGTGAAGATGATGCCGTTCGCCTCACGACCCTCAAGCAGTTCCTGAAGATTCCTGCGGCTCTCGGCCTGGACCGCCTTCTGGCGCAGGAACCTGGCGCAGCGGCTGAATTGTCCGAAAAGCTGGTCGTCGAGATCGTTGCGGTCGGTGATGACCACGATGGTCGGGCTTTCAAGATAACGCTGCAGCAGATGTGCGAAGAACACCATCGAAAGCGATTTTCCGCTTCCCTGGGTGTGCCAGAACACGCCGATCCTGCCATCCCCATTGACGGCCTCTTCCGCTCTGACGATGGCTTTCCGCACCGCGAAATACTGGTGGTATGCGGCGATGATCTTCACGACCTTCTCGGAGGAATCGTTGAAGCATACGAAGTTTTGGATGATGTCGAGCAGCCGTTCCTTCGGGAGCATGCCGTCAATCATGGTGCTCCATGCCGCGGCTTTCGTTCCGGAATAGTCGCCGTCCGCCGACTTCCAAGCCACGTAACGGTCCTCGTCGGATGTGATCGTGCCGACCCTGGTCTGGGTCATATCGCTCATCACGCAGAACACGTTGGGCACGAACATGCTCGGTATCTGCTTCATGTACTGGCGCAATTGCAGGTACGCGTGTGAAGCGTCCGTCTCCTCTCTCGACGGGGACTTCAGCTCGAACAACACCAACGGCATGCCTTTCACGAAAATGATGACATCGGGACGTTTCTCGGAATACTCCACGAACGTCCACTGGTTCACGACATGGAAATCGTTGTTCTCGGGATCGTCGAAATCAAGCAGCCGGACGATGTCATCACGCTCTTCCTTGCCGTCAAAGAAGTGCACTTCGACTCCTGATTGCAGGTAGTCATTGAATATCTCGTTGCGCTGCTCCAAGCTGCCGATCTCGACATTCTGAATCTTCCGGATGGCCTCCTCGACGGCTGCTTCCGGCAGATTTCTGTTGATTCGTCGCAACGCATCCGGGAGAATATCAGGAAGGAATACGTCGCGATACGAGTCGTCGGTGCGGCGAACATCGGGCCCGTACAGGTGCTCATATCCAAGTTTTTCCGTCATATGATCGATGATCAGATTTTCGTACCATTCCTCGTTCAACGGATCCATGGACGTGAAGTTGTTCAGAGAACACTCCGAGACCGTATGAGATTCGGCTTTGGAAACAGCCATTGCTCACCCCACAAACATATGGATTCTCACGCAAACCACCTTTCGGTTAGTCTATCAACCAGCCTATCGTTTGGGTGTAATCAACATGGTTGCCGCAGATTTCTAGTGGCGGTTGCAACACCTGAAGTTTGAGTGGCCTTCCGCGGTCGCGTTGTTGGTTGTTGAGGTTATCACACGGCGTTGAGCCTGAAACCACGACACAAAACCTTCAGGCGTTGCAACCACCACTAGAATCCTCCTCACATCATGCCCAACTCCAAACGCGAAGTTAAAACATGTGATGAATTTGCGCGATAACCGGCATGACGGATGACGACAATGCATCTTTAACCATGTGAGAGCGAAGAAACGCCATATTCAAAAACTGCATGCCGACCGCATTGAACAGTTGAACAAATACCTGACGCAACCTTTATAGCATAACGCGGAACAACAAAAGAGGTCCCGCCGTTGAACGGCAGGACCACTTCATGCATTCCACGCGCCCGTGCGTCACGCAGCGGGCGCGGTCGGCTCACCACGGCGTCACGCCTTGGCGACCTCCACACCCAGCTCGGCGCCTTCCTTCACCGCGAAGGAGGTGGCCAGCGTCTCATGGGCGATCAGATCGCGGAACCGCTCGACATCGGCCACATTGGCGGACGGCACGGTCAGCACCAGGGCGATGCGATCGGCGATGTCCAGGTCGGCGGCCTTGCGGGCGTCCTGCACGGCGCGAATCACATCGCGGGCGTAGCCCTCGGCCTCCAAGTCGGCGGTCAGCACGGTATCGAGGATCACGAAACCGCCGGTAGGCAGAGCGGCCGACACGGAAGCGTCGGCCTCGGCGGCGTTCTCCTCCTCCACGCGGTTGATTAACTCGTATTCGCCGGCCTCCAGCGCAACCTCGCCGTTCGGCGTCTCGACGACCGGAGCACCGGTCGCGGCATCGACGTGCCAGGCACCGGTCTTGGACGCCTTGATGGCGAACTGGACCTGCTTGCCGAGGCGCGGGCCGGCGGCGCGGGCGTTGACCTTCAGCTCGTGCACGATCTTCAGCCCCTGCGAACCGGCATCCTCCATCGTGCAGAACTCAATATCCTTTATATTAAGCTCTGACTTGAGAATTTCGTCGTACGCCTTGACGGCGTCCACATCCTCGACCACGACGGTGAGCTTGGCGAGCGGCTGGCGCACACGGATCTGGGCGGCCTTGCGCAACGACAGAGTGCCGGAGACGATCTCGCGCACCTTCTCCATCGCGTCCACCAGTGCCGGGTCGTCGACCAGCACACGGCCAAGCTCGGTCGCCTCACCGGTCTTCTCGTCCGCGACGTACGGCCAATCGGCCAGATGCACGGATTCACCGCCGGTCAGGCCACGCCACACGGATTCGGACTCCATCGGGGCGAGCGGCGCGAGAACGCGCATGAACACCTCAAGCACGGTGTACAGCGTGTTGAACGCGTTCGCGTCCTCCTTCCAGAAGCGGTCACGGGTGTTGCGGATGTACCAGTTGGTGAGCACGTCGATGAAGTCACTTGCCGCATCGCACGCGTCAGAAATCGCGAACTCGTCGAGCGACTTCTCTACACGCTCTACGAGCCTGCGGGTGCGGGCCAGCAGGTAACGGTCCATCTCGGGCAGACCCGCCACCTCGTCCGCGCGCAGCTGACGGGCGTCGAAGCCGGCCCCGCCATTGGCCGCGTTCGCATACAGCGTGAAGAAGTAGTAGGAGCTCCACACCGGCAGCATGACCTGGCGCACGGTGTCGCGGATGCCCTCAGCGGTAACAATGAGGTTGCCGCCGCGCAGGATTGGCGACGACATAAGGAACCAGCGCATGGCGTCGGAACCGTACTTGTCGAACACGCCGTTCACGTCCGGGTAGTTGCGCAGGTGCTTCGACATCTTCTGGCCGTCGGAACCGAGCACGATGCCGTGGCAGATCACGTTCTTGAACGCCGGGCGGTCGAACAGCGCGGTGGCCATCACGTGCAGCAGGTAGAACCAGCCGCGAGTCTGGCCGATGTATTCGACAATGTAATCGGCCGGGAAGTGCTGCTCGAACTTCTCCTTGTTCTCGAACGGGTAGTGGAACTGCGCGAACGACATCGAACCGGATTCGAACCAGCAGTCGAGCACGTCGCTGATACGGTGCATGTGGCTCTTGCCGGTCGGGTCGTCCGGGTTGACGCGCGTGAGGTTGTCGATCCACGGACGGTGCATGTTGACGTTGCCGTCCTTGTCGCGCGGGTAGTCGCCGAAGTCGGCCTTGAGCTCCTCCAACGAACCGTACACGTCGACGCGCGGGTACTTCGGGTCATCGCTCACCCACACCGGGATCGGCGAACCCCAGAAGCGGTTGCGGGAGATCGACCAGTCGCGCGCGTTGGCGAGCCACTTACCGAACTGGCCGTCCTTGACATTCTCAGGAATCCAGTTGATCTGCTGGTTGAGCTCCAACAGGCGCGGCTTGATCTTCGTCACCGACACGAACCAGGAGCTCACAGGCTTGTAGATCAGCGGCGTGGCGCAACGCCAGCAATGCGGGTAGGAGTGCACATAGCTCTTCTCCTGGAACAGGATCGCGCGATGCTCGGCCGGGATCTCGGCCAGCGGGCCGTCTCCGTTGCGCAGGTTGCGCAGAATCGGCTTGTTCGCGTCGAACACGTACATACCCTCGTAATCGGGGCACTGCGCGGTGAAGCGGCAGCCGGCGTCGAGCACGTCAGTGCTCTTGATGCCGTGCGCGTTCAGCGTGTTCATATCGTCCTCACCATAGGGAGCCTGGTGAACCAGGCCGGTACCCTCGACGGTGTCTACGTAGTCCGCGGTAAAGATTTGGTAGCCTTCGGGCCCCGGCACGTTGCCCTCAGACTCGGCTTTGTCGCCAGCGAAGTACGGGAACACCGGCCAGTAACGCCAACCGGCCATCTCGGAGCCCTTGAGCTCGCGCACGACCTCGTAATCCTCGCCGAGCTCCTTCTCGTACTTGGAGAGCAGGGGCTTGCCGAAGTAGAACTTCTTGCCGGCGTACTTGCCCTGCGTCGGGCGCACCTCGACATAGTCAATGTCAGCGCCGACGACGATCGCGAAGTTGGTG
>ERZ825670.4513-NODE-4513-length-10650-cov-2.952147_pt1 | contig 10650 bp, 4 predicted proteins | sample MGYA00519929_ERZ825670 | MGnify/ENA primary metagenome ERZ825670 (study PRJEB31778, sample SAMEA3449207) | human gut metagenome | biome: human gut; feature: human-associated habitat; material: faeces | place: United Kingdom | collected 2010/2012 ...
AGGGCCGTACTGAAGTTGGTAAAATTGATAGCAGCTACGATAATGATCAATAAGGCGATAAAAAATAACAACAAGGTCACTTCGTTATTTCCACTGCGGAAAATCATTCCGTCCTGGCTTTCATTCAGATAATAAATAGCTGTGAGAGGGGTAAGTTTAAGCTGTAGACCTTTATTTCCCAATTTAGTAAAATCAAAATTTGCATTGAAGTTATCAACCACATCCTGTGCAGATTCCGCGTTATCCAGCAACACATAACAGGCAAAATTACTCGCCTCAAAATTATCCCGCTGAAAAGTCGGTCCGATAGCTGTATAGATCAGATTCCTCATCTGGGTATTCCCGGGGAAATCTTTATAAACGGCACCAACGGTATATTCACGGTTATCTTTGGTCTCAACATTCTCTTCGGCATGCAACATTTTACCTACAGCCGGTTGGTCACCAAAAATTTTCCGAGCTATGCTTTCAGGTAAAATGAGCTTATCGGGATCTTTCAAACAATCGATATCCCCTTCCAATATCGGGAAATCAAAGACACGGGTAATCTCAGGGTTACAAGTATATACCGGTTCGCGGTAACCAATCTTCTCTCCATTCTCCATAACGGAAAAATAAATAGCCGAATTATAAGGATAGATCAACGATCCAGCCTCAATATGCGGAGATGACTGAATAACAGTTTCTACAAATCCACGGGGTAAAATAAGACCGAATGTACCGGGAGTTTCCAACTCCACTCTGAAAACTCTTTCCGCCGTCGGATGACAACGATCAAAACTACGTTCATAATTTACCTGTATCAGAATAACGATAAAGGCTGCAAATGCAACTGCCAATCCCGCCACATTCAAAAAGGTTGCCATCTTGAACCTACGCAGTACGCTTAAAAAGTTTCTTAGTATTGTCTTCATTACTATTTATGTTTACTTTGGTAATTCAAATTGCATGCCAAAGCAACAACGCACAGAATAACAGAATATTAGCCCAACCGTCAGAAAAGAACAATGTCTAATAATTAGACAATGCTGTCAAATTATTAGACATTGAAACAGATTCTATGTAAAACGCTGTTATTCCGACTTCAAACTATCCACCGGATTAGCATTAGCAGCCTGCCAGCTTTGGTAAGTCACCGTACCGACAGTAATAGTCAGTACAATAAGCAAAGCCAGCGGATAGACCCACCAAAACATCGGTGTCTTATAGGCAAAACTCTCCAGCCACTTGTTGATCCCATAATAACCAACCGGTACTGCCAGCACAAAGCAAATCAGGACAATATAAATATAGGAACTGTTCAGCATCTTCAAAACTTCACCGATAGTCGCACCATGCACCTTTCGGAGACCGATCTCTTTCCGGCGATATTGTGTATCGAATACCACCAGATTAAAGACACCCACAAGCGAAATAATGATCGCCAAAAGGCTGAATACCGTGATCAGGCTACGCAAATTCTCTTCCTTATGATATAATTCGTTGAACACAGCATCATAAAACTCGATCTCGACCGGATAAGCCGGATCTATATCAGCCAGTGTTTTATAAATATGTGAAACGGTTGCATTGACATCTGCCCCGGCTTTCAGGCGTATATAAGAAGTAGTTAGCGGATAAGGCAGTTTCCCTGTCACAAAACCGATATTACTTTCTCCCTCTCGAAGCGAAGTAAACTTGACATTGCCTGTCAACCCGACAATATCACCCGAAGCCCACGAATCCATTTTATCCCCCACTTCCATGCCTACTTCCTGTTTTGCCGTACAATTAAAAATGTAAGAAGGAGTTTCAGCCATTTCATCGGCCGGATAAAAGTCACGCCCCTCTTCTACCGGGATTCCCATCACACGCAGGAAATTTGCGGAAACAAAGATCATAAAGAAGTGGAAATCATTTTCCTTGACAGAACCGCTGTTCGTACTGTAACCATCCTGCGAACCGACCTTCTCCAGAGAAAAAGCCACATCTTCGATACCGGAAAATTCCTTCAGGCGATTAACATAGGTCTCATGAGATTTAATATACAGGTCACTGCTCAAAGGAACGATCGCGATCTGATCTTTGTCAAATCCCAGCGAATAACCACGCATATATTTATTCTGCAAATGAACAAAACAAGCACTGATAATTAATAAAATAGATACCACATATTGGATACCGATCAACACCGTACGTAATTTGCGTCCCGACGGTGAAAGCCCAAAACTTCCTTTCAGCACCAGGGCCGGAGGAAAGGAGGTCACGTACCAGGAAGGATATAACCCGGCCAGTATGCCGGTAACCAATGCAATAACACCGGTCAACAAGACAATCGGCAGGTTATCTATTATACTCAAATCAGCCTCTATAAACGGCATGGTACCGGTCGAAGCCAGCACATGCACAATGAACAGGCTCGCCAGCCAGGCCACCAGACTGGTAATAGCAGCTTCGGCCAATAAAGCCCGACGTAATACGCAATCCGGACTGCCTAACACTTTCTGGGTATTGATACTCCTGATACGCATCGGTGTCAACGAAGTATTGAAATTCGTAAAATTGATGGCAGCCACTATAATGATCAGTAAGGCAATAAAAAAAAGCAACCAGGTCACTTCTTTATTACCGCTGCGGAAAATCGTACCATCCTGGCTTTCATTCATATAATAAATGTCCGTAAGAAGCGTCAACTTTATCTGTACCTTCCCACTTCCCAACTTGGAAAAGTCGAAGTTCGCATTGAAGTTGTCCGTAACAAGCCGAGCCGATTCTGGATTATCCAGTAAGAGGAAACATATAAAACTACTGGATCCGAAATTCTCACGCATAGTATTATCGATACCCGTATAAATAAGGTTACGAATCTGCGTATTTTCCGGGAAGTCTTTATAAACGGCTCCGACAGTAAAATCCCTTACATTCTTGCTCATTATTTGCTCTTCGGCATGTAATGCTTTACCTACAGCCGACTGTTTTCCAAATATCTTACGAGCCATGCTTTCCGGTAAAATCAGTTTTTCAGGATCGTTCAGGCAATCGATATCTCCTTCGATGATCGGAAAATCGAATACATGGGTCAGCGCCGGATGGCAAGTCTGAATCAATTCATGATAGCCTTCCCGTTCGCCGTTCGACGTCACCGTAAAATAGATGGCCGGACTATAAGGGAAAATCAGGCTACCAGCCTCGATATGGGGAGATGATCCTATAACAGCCTCGATCAATCCTCGCGGAAGGATACGGGAAAATGTCCCGGCCTCTGCCTCTACCACCTCGCCACTTAATTCCACCCGGTAAATACGGTCGGCCGTCGGATGACAACGATCGAAATTACGTTCGAAGCTGATCTGTATCATAATAATGATAAAGGTTGCAAAAGCAACAGCCAACCCCGCAACATTCAGGAAAGCGGCCAGACTGAAACGGCGCAGCACGCTGAAAAATTTTCGTAATATTGTCTTCATATCAGTTTGTTTTTATGGCATCCATTCTAAAGCCGGATTACTCCGACTTTATACTTTCCACCGGATTCGAATTTGCTACCTGCCAGTTCTGGTAAGTAACGGTTATAAAAGTAATGGCCGAAACAATAACAAAGGCTGCCGGAAATACCCACCAATAGATCGGAGTACGGTAAGCAAAGTTTTCCAACCAGCGATATACGCCATAAAATGCAACCGGAGCCGACAGCACAAAACAGATCAACAGGATCAACAGATAACTTTTGTTGAACATAAACAGTATCTCCGAGGTAGAAGAACCCAATACTTTCCGTACCGCCACTTCCTTACGCTTATGTTCACTTTCAAAAACAACCAACCCAAAAACACCGACAACAGAAATAAATATGGCTATCAGACTGAACAAAGTTATCAGGTTACTTATCTTCAACTCCTTGTCGTACGTATGTTGCAACACCTCATTGTAAAAAGAGACTTTAAACGGATAGACCGGATCAATCTTGCCCAACGATGCTTTTATATGTTCCATGGCAGCCCACAGGTCGCTACCTGCCTTTACTTTGATATAAGCTGCACTGTAATACCGGATTCCGTCATTTCCTTTCCAATACTTTCCACCGATGTAAAAAGCCATTGGCGACACTTCGTTACGGAAAGAAGCAAACTTGATATTAGGAATAATTCCGGCAATCTCTTCGCCTTCGACCGATTCACCCACCACAAGATCATACATATCGCGTGCCTTTTCATTAAATATATACGTTCCTTTATCTTTCAGATCATCTTCCGGCCGGAAATCACGGCCATCGATCACATTTATTCCCATGACATGCAGAAAACTCGGGGAAACCGGGATACATTGGAAATCGATAGGTTTGTCGTTATAATTCCGTCCCCAGCCCATATAATAGTCCCGGCTCGACAAGATCTGGTCGGCACACGTGATAGCTTCTATTCCTGAAAATGCTTTTATTTCACTTTCCAGCACACTCAGGTTTTTATTGATCTTACTGTTCAGCTCGACAACGATCAGTTCGTCCTTATCATATCCAAGCGGCGCACTTTGCATATAATGGTTTTGCAGGAACATGAACAAAGAACCGATGATCAGGATAAAGGATGCAATAAACTGAATACTGACCAGCGTACTCCGCAGCACACGTCCTTTAGGCGACAACCCAAAACTCCCTTTCAGCACCAGGGCCGGCGGAAAAGAGGTGATGTAACAAGCCGGATAAGCCCCTGCCAACACACCGACCAACAAGGCAATGATCCCAGTGACACCGATAATTTTCCATTGCACCCCCAAAGACATATCGGCATCCACCAAAGAAGCAATAAACGAATCTTCAGCCAGATGCAACACGACCAGTGAAATCAGGAATGCCACGAAACTGATAATGACAGCCTCTCCCAATAAACTCAGCCGTAGCAGGCTATCCAGACTACCGAGCACCTTCTGCGTATTGATGCTCTTAATGCGCATCGGCGTCAATGCCGTGCTGAAGTTCGTAAAATTGATACCGGCAATCAGCAGGATTATGAAAGCGATGGCAAACAGTACCTGTACTGTCTGACGACTGGCTTTCGGCATCGAATCGTAAGAAGCGTTGGTCAGGAAATGTAATTGGGTAAGCGGAGTGATATGCAGGTCGATCTTATCCCTTTCCCAATCCAGATCGGAACCGGCCATTTTTGTCTTATCGAAATTCTTTTTGAAGTTTTCCTTCACATCTTCCGCATTTGCCGGATCATCCATACGGAAAAAGAAATAATAATTACTGTTACCCCACTCATCATAATTTTCCTTCGGATCCATCTGGAGGTAAATGATATTGCGGACAGATGAATTACGGGGAAAATCTTTAAAAACACCGTTGACGATCGCAACTACTTTTCCCGATGTCCCGCCCATCAACTGTTTACCGATAGCCGATTCATTACCGAACAGGCGATTAGCGATGCTTTCGGGAATCATGGCCGACTTCGGTTGCTCCAGCGCCGTTTCATCGCCTTCCACCATATCGAAATGGAAAACACGGGTAAAGTCGGGGGTCACTGTCGCTATCGGATCCTGAAAGTTTTGTATCTCACCGCTCCGTTCGACACTGTAAAACCCGTCGGAAGTCCACGATGTCATAAGGGTTCCTGCTTTGATATGCGGCGACGATTCTGTAAAAGCCCTCGCCAAAGGACGGCTCATAATGGCTACCTGTTCTCCCTGATATTGCATATCCATCCGATAGATCGCTTCTGATTCCGGCTGGCAGGAATCGAACGTATAATCATAACTTACCTGCATCATGATCACCATAAATGCAGCGAAAGCAATACTTAATCCCAGAATATTCAACAAAGTCGCCATCCTGAAACGGCGGAGTACACTGATAAAGTTTCGTAATATCGTTTTCATATTGACCTCTTTTTATCCAATTCGTTCAAATAACATGCCAAAACGATAACTCTTTGTCAATCAAAAACATTTGGATCACGCCTTAAAAATGAATGTCTAATAATTAGACAATGCTGTCAAATTATTAGACATTTATAAAGGAAAATAACTTTCCGGTCACTCCGACTTTATACTCTCCACCGGATTTGAATTAGCGACATGCCAGTTCTGGAAAGTTACGGTTATAAAAGTAATGATCGAAACAATAATAAAGGCTGCCAGAAATACCCACCAGTACATCGGAGTACGGTAAGCAAAGTTCTCCAACCAGCGATATACGCCATAGAAAGCCACAGGAGCCGACAAGATAAAACAAATAACCAGAATAATCAGATAACTCCTGTTGAACAGTACCAATATTTGCGGAGTGGACGATCCTAATACTTTGCGGACAGCCACCTCTTTACGTCTGTATTCACTCTCAAACACCACCAGTCCGAAGACTCCCACTATGGAGATTAAGATCGCAATGACACTGAACAGGGTGATCAGGTTACTGATCTTCAGTTCCTTTACATAGGTACGTTGTAATATCTCGTCATAAAAAGAGACTTTAAAAGGATAAACCGGATCGATCTTCTTTAATGAAGCCTGAATATGTTTCATTGCCGCACGCAAATCACTGCCGGCCTTTACCCTGACATAGGCTGCTGCATAATATTTACTGTCGACTTCCCCTCCCCAATAGTATTTTCCCCAGACATAGAAAGTCATTGGTGAAACTTCGTTGCGGAAAGAAGCAAACTTGATATTAGGCATAAAACCAATAATCTCGCCACCGTCAATCTTATCCCCCAGTTCCAGATCGTACATCTCACGGGCTTTCTCATTAAATATATAGCATCCCGTATCTTTCAAGTCATCTTCCGGGCGAAAATCGCGTCCGTCGGTCACTTTAATCCCCATTACACGAAGGAAAGAAGGAGACACCGGGATACATTGAAAGTTAATATCCTTATCTTTATACTCGCGTCCCCATCCCATATAGAAGTCCCGGCTCGATAAAACCTGTTCGGCAAAAGTGATATCTTCAATCCCGGAGAATGTTTTTACCTCACTCGCCAATACATCCTGGCTCTTATTCACCTTACCGTTCAGCTCCATCACGATCAATTCGTCCTTGTCATATCCAAGCGGTGTATTCTGCATAAACCGGTTCTGCAAAAACATGAACAGGGAACTGATAATCAGAATAAATGAAGCAATAAACTGGATACTGACCAATGTACTTCTGAGCAACCTCCCTTTTGGAGACAGTCCGAAACTGCCTTTCAGTACCAGTGCCGGCGGGAAAGAGGTAATATAACAGGCCGGATAAAGGCCAGCCAACACACCGACAGCCACAGCAATAACCGCCGTAGTAGTAATAACTCCCGACTGTGCCGAAAAAGCCATGTCGGCATCCACCAAAGAGGCTATAAAAGACATCCCCAACGAAATCAGATAAGCCACTGCACTGACGATAATCGCCTCCGCCAGCAAACTCAAACGAAGCACACTATCCGGACTTCCCAACACTTTTTGCGTATTGATACTTTTAATACGCATCGGTGTCAGTGCCGTACTGAAATTGGTAAAGTTGATACCCGCAATCAGTAAGATAACAAAAGCTATAGCAAACAAAACACGCACCGTCTGACGGCTGGCCTTCGGCATTGAGTCGAAAGAGACATTTTCCAGGAAATGTAGCTCGGGAAGCGGTGTGATACGCAGGTCAATACCATCTTTCTCCCAGTCAAAATCCTTACCGAACTGTTGGGATGCATCGAAATTCTTCATAAAGTTTTCTTTCACATCCTTCGTATTGGCAGGATCATCCATTCGGAAAAAGAAGAAATAATTCTGATTATTCCAAGTATCGTAGTTTTCTTTCGGGTGCATCTGCCGGTAGATAATATTCCGGATGGAAGAGTTAAGGGGAAAATCTTTAAAGACGCCGCTTATTGTTGCTACCGTACTTCCCGTCTCTACATTCATCAGCCGTTTTCCTATAGCCGACTCATCTCCGAACAAGCGACGCGCCATACTTTCGGGAATGATGGCAGTTTCCGGCTGATCCAATGCCGTTTCATCTCCTTCCACCATATCGAAATGAAAGACACGGGTAATCCCGGGCGAAGCATTCACGACCGGGTCCTGGAAATTCAGCCTCTCCCCTTGCCGTTCGACACTATAAAAAAGTTCGGAATTCCACGACGCCATAATCATGCCGGCCTTAATATGGGGCGATGACTCTGTAAAGCCTCTTGCAAAAGGACGGCTGAAGACGGCACTCGCTTTTCCCTGAAAGTCCATGTCCATGCGGTAGATTGCATCAGCTTCCGGCTGGCAGGAATCGAACGTGTAGTCGTAATTCACCTGCATCATAATCACCATAAAAGCTGCAAAAGCGATACTTAATCCAAATACATTCAGCAACATCGCCATTTTGAAACGGCGAAGCACGCTGACAAAGTTTCTTAAAATAGTTTTCATATCAATTGAATTATTACTTCGATTTAAGGTTGTTCACCAAACAACTTTTTAATAAATACGTAATAATTTCAAGAATGTTGCATGATTGCTATTCTGTTTTTATGCTTATCACCGGATTTTCGCTTGCCGCCCGCCAGTTCTGGAAGGTAACAGTGACGATCGTCACAGCCGACACCAGCAGGAAAGCCAATATGAACACCCACCAATAGATCGGAGTACGGTAAGCAAAGTTCTCCAACCAGGCATGAATGGCATACCAGGTCAACGGAGCGGCCAGTACAAAGCATATCAACAGGATACGGACATACGTTTTGTTAAACATAATCAGAATCTGCGACACGGAAGACCCCATCACCTTGCGGACACCTATTTCCTTTCTGCGATACTGGCTGTCGAATACTACCAGACCAAAGACACCCACCATCGAGATAAAGACGGCTATCAGACTGAATAATGTGATCAATGCTCCCAGACTCGTTTCTTTTTCATATAAATTATTCAGCACTTTATCAAAGAAAGTAATGTCGAAAGGATAATCCGGATGAATCTCACTCATTACATTCTTGACATGCGCCATGGCTGCTCCCATATCCGAACCGGCTTTTACCTTGATATATGCAAACGCCGCACCTCCCGAATAACTTTTACCACGCACTAAGAATGCCATCGGAACCACCTCCGTACGGAAAGAAGCGAACTTGATATCCGGAACAAAACCAATCACCTCCATATCACCGATCTTATCTCCCAGCTGAATGTCGTAAGTCTTTCGCGCACGTTCATTAAATATATAGGCACCATGCTCCGTCAAAGTATCTTCTTCCCGGAAATCCCGCCCGTCACTTACTGCAATATTCAGTACCTTCAGGAAAGAAGGATCGACCGGCATCACCTGATACTGAATATTTTTACCATTCAGTTCACGTCCCCAGGTCATATACTGATCCTGGCTGGCCAGCAGAAACTCCGCACAGGTCACATCCTCAATACCGGAGAACGATTTCATACGATTCGTGAAAGCGTCTTTACTGTTTAAGACTGTAGCCGTCAGGTCTGTCACGATGATTTGATCTTTGTCATATCCCAACGAACTGGTCCGCATAAAGTTATTTTGCAAATACATGAACATAGCGCCCATAATCAAAACAAATGAAGAAATGAACTGCACACTGATCAGCACGTTCCTCAATACCCTTCCTTTGGGAGAAAGTCCGAAATTACCTTTCAGCACCAGCGCCGGTGAGAAGGATGTCATATAATAAGACGGATAAATCCCGGCCAGCACTCCGACCAGCACAGACAGCAGAGCCGTCAACGAAATCAACACCGGATGAGCGGAAAAAGAGATATCCGCATTGATCAGGCCGGCTATAGGACTGCTTGCCGTCATACGGACGATCCATAATGCCAGCAAGAAAGCCACGACACTGATACAAACCGCTTCCATCAATAAGGAGAACTGTAATGTTGCATTAGAACTACCCAGCACCTTTTGCGTATTGATACTTTTCATACGCATCGGAGTCAAAGCCGTGCTGAAATTGGTAAAATTGATACCGGCAATAAGCATAATAACAAATGCGATAGCAATCAGAACCAATATCGTCTGGCGGCTAGTCTTAGGAACCATGTCATAAAGAACATCCGTTACATAATGAAGCTCCGTCAAAGGAGTCAGCCGCAAATTCAGGTCATCGGTAGACCACGGCATATTTTTCCCTATCTCGTGCTTTTTATAATAATCCAGAAAATCATTTGTCAAATCCTTTGCGGCTTCGGGGCTATCCAAACGGATATAAGCATAATAATTAGAACTTCCCCAATCATTCAAACCCTCCTTATCATCCAGTTTCACATTGAGAGAATTATTTACATAGCTGTCGGTAAACCAGTGGTTGTTGTTCCAAGTGTCTGGGAGCCAATCGCCCAGAACCCACCGTATAATCCATCTCTGGTATGGTAAAAAGGCCGGCCAACCGCCCTCTGGTATCTTTCGCTTTCATTCTCCGGCCGACAGCCGATTCCGTACCGAATATCTTTTTAGCCTGACTTTCCGAAATCAAGATCTTTTCCGGGTCCTTCAGGGCATCCTTCGTTCCTTCCAACATATCAAAAGTAAACACATCGGTAAAGGAAGGATAAATAGTCATATTCGGTTCCATATAACTATCCTGTTTCCCGTCTTTATCTACAATAAAAACCGTCTCACTATAGATAGGATAACTAATGGCTCCGGCAACGATATGCGGTGAAAAGTTGAAAAACACATCCATCAGGGGC
>ERZ825670.4518-NODE-4518-length-10642-cov-3.692453_pt1 | contig 10642 bp, 9 predicted proteins | sample MGYA00519929_ERZ825670 | MGnify/ENA primary metagenome ERZ825670 (study PRJEB31778, sample SAMEA3449207) | human gut metagenome | biome: human gut; feature: human-associated habitat; material: faeces | place: United Kingdom | collected 2010/2012 ...
ACTGTTGGGCGGAAACACCATGTAGTCGGCTCCATTTCACCTCTTGCCCCTTTCGTAAATTCAATCGTAACTTCAAGTTCTTCGGTTTTATCAAATATGACAACTCCAAGATCCGTAGAACCATCACGGTCATACCTGCTATCTCTATAAAGCTCACTATATCCACCACCGCCACGGTCATGATTAGAGCCTTTCATTGTAGAAGATGGAATAGGACCACTTTCACATTTGGGAATCTTCTTCCCATTCAAGTAGAATGTTGCATTCACTTGCGAACGAGAACCATTAAATCCCATATAGAAATTATATGACCCTGCAGGTATTTTGTAAGGCACTGCAGTATAACCGGTAGTCGAAGCTTTGTCTTCTACTAATCGATAGCATTTGAATTTAAAAATACCAGGTTGATCAGTGTCAACGACCCACAGCATCATAGATCTACAGTAAATAGCCGGCAGCCATGGCTTTGGCTGATTTGCACCCACATATTGTTTCACACGATTCATTTGTACATTCTCACCAATATCTTTCAGATAAGTACTGATGTAATTATATCCGGGATAATAGTACTTTTTATCTTCATCCGTCAATTGGTCAAACGTTTCAAAACGTTCCTTGATTCTCCAAATCAATATCTTGTTGGTCGGTATTTTCAGTGAAGTTATCTTATAAGCAACACCGTTACTCAACTCTACCGGATTATCAAGATCTACCTTATTTACTGTTGTACGCCATTGTTGATCAAAAACAGAATAAAAGTCCTGCGTTGAAGCCGGATCACTCTCGTTATAAATAAAATCTTGTTTTACATACTTTTTACTAAAAAAAGCAGTCTGGAATATCCAGTTGTTCAGAATAGAATCTTCACGTTCCATATTCCACGATTTCAACTTCTCTTTTGCTTCTTTCAGTGCATTCTCTATCAAGTCATTAGAAGGTACCAGCAATGTAGCAGTAATGTTCTCTGAATAAAGGTCTAACTTCTTATCTGCAAAATACTGACTCTTTTCTGTGAATACAGAGTCATATACCGTATTTCCTGTCTTATCAATTCCTATAGGTGTACTTGCGGCTTTATCAAATACTCTTTGTGTACGGCTCAATACCATTTCCTTAAAAATAGAGTATTCTTCATCCGGCAAATCTTTCAGATATTCCATTAATGCCTTAGGAGTATTGATATAATCTTCCAAATCATAAAAAGATTACCCGAAATTGAAGGCGCATAAAAGAAAAGGACATACAGCGACCTGACCTTAGGATTAAGCTCATTTATAAGCCAAGCCAGTAAAAATGAAATTACATATCCTATAGGACCGGTTATTACCGCCATCACAAGTGTGTTTATAAGTGCGGTCATAAAAATACTGTCTTCAAAAAACATTTTCGTGTAATTATTGAATAATGTAAATTGAGGCGGCTCAAGCACGTTATAATTACAAAATCCCAAAAAAATCGAATATAGTACAGGCAGCACCGGAAACGTAAAAAAGGCAATTGAAAAAGGGAGTAAATAAAGATAATTTATTCTCTTTTTATTAACGGTTTTTAATAAGCTGCGATTTTTACTCAATGCCCTTTGCCCCCTGTCGTAAGTCCGAATTCGTTGCGCTTGTCTGTTATTTCAGCATTTATTTCTTCTTGCTTTATTGTTTTCATTTTTTACCTCTTATACTTTATACACTTACATTTTATTTTACTGTTCGCTTTCAGATATTCCAGCTGTATATCCTGTACTATAAGCAATTTGTAAATTAAAACCTCCTGTATATGCATCAACATCTATGATTTCGCCTGCAAAAAATAATCCTTTAATAATTTTAGATTCCATTGTCTTTGGATTTATTTCTTTAATATTAATTCCTCCTGCTGTTACAATAGCTTCATCAATCGGTCTAAATCCTTGTAATGTAATAGAAAATTCTTTAAGTAACTTTACTAGTATGCTTCTTTCTTGTTTCGTTATTTCATTAACTTTTTTATTTGGATTAATTTTACTTAAGTTTATTATTGCATCTATTAACTTTTTTGGTAATAAGCTATCAAGACTATTTTTGAATTGTTTATTAATTTCTTTTTCAAAATCCCTTCTAATTCTTAAATCTAGCTTTTCATATGTTAATGCTGGTTTTAAATCTATAATTAATTTAATATTTCCCTTGCTTAGTTCTGATTCTATATTTTTGGCTCTTAAAAGATGTGCAGATGCGCTAAGAATTATAGGTCCTGAAATTCCAAAATGTGTAAAAATCATCTCTCCAAAGTCTTCATATATAACTCTTTCTTTGTTTTTTATTTTAATTCCTACATTTTTTAAGCTTAATCCTTGTAATTCTTTACATATATCCAATGAATTTTTGTAAATGCTTTCTTTTATCTGATTTTCAGTTTCATTTTTATTTTTTGCAATTATTGGCACTAATGATGGCTTTATTGCTGTAACAGTATGTCCTAATTTTTCTGCTATTTTATACCCATCTCCTGTAGAACCTGTTGCTGGATAACTCATTCCTCCTGTTGCTAAAATAACTTTATCTGCAATTATTTTTTCACCACTTTCTAAAATAACGCCTACAGCTATTTTAGAATTATTGGTTATAATTTCTTTTACTTTGGCATCTGTTCTTATTTGTACATTCAATAATCTTAGTTCTTCAATTAATGCTTGTAAAACATCCTTAGATTTATCACTTACCGGAAAAACTCTATTTCCTCTTTCATTTTTAACCTTTACTCCATGTTTTTTTAATAAATTTATAATATCTAAATTAGTATAATTTCTAAAACTACTATATAGAAACTTACCATTTCCAGGAATATTTTGTATGAAATCGGAAATGTTTAAACTGCTTGTTATATTGCATCTACCTTTACCGGTTATTAATAATTTTCTTCCAAGTGAATGCATCTTTTCAAGTAAAATTACTTTATTATCGTTTTGAGCTGCTGCAATACTAGCTAACATTCCAGCAGGTCCTCCACCAATTACAACTACTTTCAATTTTCTTCCTCTTTTATCTTTCAATATATATTTTGTATTGCTTTTAGTACCCCAAGTTTTCCATATTCATATGTTAATCCTCCTTGCATAAACGCAACATATGGTGGTCTTATTGGTGCATCACAACTAAGCTCAATTGAGGAACCTTGTGTAAACGCACCTGCTGCCATTATAACTTTATCTGTATATCCTGGCATATCCCATGGCTCTGGTATAGAATTTGAATCTATTGGAGATCCCATTTGAATTCCTTGACAATATTTTATTAATTTTTCTTTATTTTGGAATTCTATTGTTTGAACAATATCAGACCTTTCTTCATTAAATCTTGGATCTAATTTGTATCCCAATTCTTCTAACATTTTACTTGCAAATACAGCAGTTTTTAAACTACTTTTTACAACACTTGGTGCCATAAATAGACCTTGAAGAATTGATTTATTAATTCCAAGAGTTGGTCCAACTTCTTTTCCAAGACCTGGTGCAGTTAATCTTTGGCTTGCAAGATCTACAAGATAACTTTTACCTGCTATATATGCTCCATTTGGTGCAATTCCTCCTCCAAGATTTTTTATTAATGAGCCTACAATAACATCTGCTCCAAGTTGTAATGGTTCTATTTTATCCACAAATTCTCCATAACAATTGTCAACCATAACTATAACATTATTATCAATTTCTTTGATAATTTTTATTATATTTTCTATTTTTTTAAGAGAAATACTCTTTCTTAATGCATATCCTCTTGAACGTTGAATTTCAATTAGTTTTATATCTTTTTTCGCTACTCTTCCTTTTATAGCTTCTATATCAAATTCATTATCAATTAAATCGATTTGTTCATATTTTACATTAAACGATTTTAGAGAACTTGGATTTTCTTGTATTCCTATTACTTCATCTAATGTATCATATGGTTTTCCGCAAATACTTAACAAAGTATCTCCTGGGCGTAAAACCGCAAATAAAGCAACAGTTAGTGCATGTGTTCCTGATATAAATTGACTTCTAACTAAACTATCCTCTGCACCCAAAACTTTAGAAAATATTTTTTCTATAGTATCTCTTCCTACATCCCCATATCCGTATCCTGTTGTAGTTCCAAAATGCATATCTGATATATTATATTCTTGAAATGCTTCTAAAACTTTTAAACTATTGTATTCACATACTTCTTGTATATTTTTAAAAATTGGTTCTATATCCTTTTCTACTTTTTTAGATAATTCTATTATATCTTTATTTATTCCAAATTCACTATACATATTTTTTCCCTTCTTATTCTGATTTATAAAAATTTTCGCCATATCCTAAATTCACTTTATAATATTTACCAATAAATGTAGGAAATATTTGATTTTCCATTTTATATGTTGGCTCTTGTATAACAATTCCTTGGTCATTAATTACTCCCCATTTATTATTTTGCATTACTCCTGCAAAACCGTATTCATTAAATTCTGTAACCATATCGTATTTACTTTCTACTTTAATATTTCCGTATTCATCACTAAAGCCCCATTTGCCATTTTCCCTTTTCGCAAATAATTTATTTTCTTTTAGTACTTTTTTATTATCAACTATATTACCATAGTAATCTAGATATATCATTTTTTTATCTTGAATAGAATATATTTTTATGTAGTCATTTTTTTCTTCAATATTTGCTACATTGAGACTTTCTATAATCTTAAAATCTTTATCAAATAAATATGTTGTATTTTCTTCAATTCCTTCTATTATTTTACTATTTTCTACTTTGTAAAACATCATACTTAAAATCTACTACCATTCTTTCATCACTACTAATAATTCCTAATTTCGTATCTTTTTGCACAATAAAATAATCATCCCATAAATAATTTATATAAGTATATTTGTTTTCAATTACTTTGTTATCTTTATTATCTATTACTCCATACTTATCCTCTTTATTAACACAAATAATGTATTTGTCATTTCCAGTAGGAATTCTGCTTACAAATTCCTTATTTTGAAATTCAGTTCCATCTGTGCGAAATAATGTTACATTGCCACTTTTTTCTGCATTTATACAGTTTCCTGCTATTATGATATTATCATATTCAAGTGGTATTATTATTTTTCCATCTAACTGTGCAATACCCTGTTTTTGATTTTTCTGCAAAATAAGTAGTTTATTTATATTGTCATATTGAATATCTTCATATTCATTTTTTATTATTAGCTTATTATTTTTGAAAAGACCTGCTTGTCCCTTTTTTAATGCGACTAAATAAATATCTTCATCTAAAGATTTCTCTTGTAATCTAGCTACTTCTGTAAATTCTGTATTAAGCAGCTTTTTTCCTAAGTAATTTATATAACCATAACGAAATCCTTCACTTGTTTTATTTGAAACAATAAATCCGTGTTTTATTAGAACCAGTTTCTTCTGAAAAGAAACAGTCAGATTCTATTTTATCGTATTTGAAATCAATTATTTTTTGACCCTTTAGATTTATTATTCCAAATTTTCCATTTCTTTTTACAAGGAGCATTCCTTGCTTATATTCTAGTGATTCAATATCTTCGTATAGTGCTTTTGTAATCTTTTTTCCTTCAAGATTAATTAGTCCATATTTTCCATTTTCTTTATATTTCAATACATTTTTTTGATAAAAATTACCATCAGTTGGTTCATTTATATAAATTGCTTCTACTTTATAAAAGTTTGTAAATATTTCTTCTCCCTTTTCATAGTAGACATTGGTATCATATTCTCCTGTTTCTGCTTTATAGTTCTTCATACATATAAAAACTGGCTTTTCAGGATTTGGAATTTGAATTATATCATATTTATTTTGTATTACTACCTCTCCTTGTTTGTTTATTACTCCATATTTTTCATTGCCCATCAAAAAAAAGTTCTTATTTATATTCTCTTCTACAAATTCATATTTTGATTTATTTGCAATACTAGAAAAAAATATATAAATTGCTATAATTAATAAAATTATTATTACAATAACACCGAACTTTTTTTTCATTTTATGACCTTCTCTTTCGTTTATATTAACTTTACTCTTCTTTTTTTAATTCTTCTATATTGTTCTTACAAGCTTTTACCCACATAATTCTTTTTTCTTCATATTCTTCTATTTTATATGTAACATCCTTGGTTTCAATTACAACATTTTCCCCTTCTTTAGGAAGCCTTCCAAGTTCTTCTAGTAAATATCCTGATAATGTTTCATAATCACCTTCTGGTACATTAACATTTAAAATTTTCTTTAGTTCATATAAAGAAACACTACCACTAATTAAATATGTATTTTCATCAAGTTTTTCATATTCATTTTCAACGTCATCATATTCATCAAATATATTTCCCACAAGTTCCTCTAAAATATCTTCCATTGTAAGTAATCCTGCTGTTCCACCATATTCATCTATAACAATTGCCATTTGCTTTTTATTTTTTTGTAATTCTTTAAAGATTTCGTTAATAGGCTTTGACTCTGGAATAAAATATGCCTCACGAATATTCTCTTTTATTTTAATTGGTTTTCCATCATTTAATAATTTTAAAATATCTTTAACAAATAAAATACCTTTTATATCATCAATTGTGTCTTCATATACTGGTATTCTACTATATTTATATTCATCTACATCATTTAAAATTTCTGAAAGATTGTCATTAATTTCTATTGCAAAAATATCTGTTCTATGAATCATAATTTCAGATGCAGTTGTATCATTAAATTCAAACACATTGTTTATCATTTCTTTTTCTTCTTCTTCAATTGTTCCTTTTTCTCTTCCCTCATCAATCATCATTTTTATTTCTTCTTCTGTAACAATTGCTTCTTCATTTTCCCCAACACCAAATATTTTTGAAACAATGTTGGTTGAAAAAGTTAATAATTTAACAAATGGAGCTGTTACAATTGATATTGCTTTTATTACCCCTATAGACATATATGCTATTTTTTCGTAGTATTTCATTGCAAGTCTTTTTGGTACAAGCTCTCCAAAAACAAGTGTAAAGAATGAAAGTATTCCTGTTATAATTATTATAGATATACCTCTCCATACATCTATACTTAAAAATGGCATCATTTTATTTAATGTTGGTGCAAGAACATCTGCAAATGCATCTGATGCAAATGCACTAGATAAAAATCCAGCAAGTGTAATTCCAATTTGAATTGTAGCTAGAAATTTACTTGGATTTTTAAGCATTTTCACGATTTGTTTTGCTTTCTTACTTCCATTTTTTGCTTCCTTTTCAATTTTTGCATCATTTAAAGAAATGAATGCAATTTCTGTAGCTGCAAAATAAGCGTTAAGTAATATTAAAATAATTAGTACTATAATTTGTAAAAACATAAGATTTTCCTCTCTTTTTTATTTTATATTTTTGTTTTTTATATAGCAATTATTATATATTGCTATTTGGTTTGTGTCAATGGCACATTTGGAAGATTTTTACTTAAGTTTAACAATATAATCTATTTAGCTTCTACATTATAAAAAAGGATAAAATACAATATTTACTATAAAACAATTTGTCTTTTATACTGATTTTACATAGGCTTCACCTTCTTATTTTTCATATTTTTGTTTTGGGTTTTCTTCTTAGAAAAAAATTTATAGATAAAAATTGCAATTTTTAAATAAAACTGTATTTATGATATATTATTTTCGACAATTTGTAAATATTTTTTCATCGACATAATTCTACATTTTAAGACAACGTTAGTAACTTAAATATAATCAAAAGAGAAGATTATGCATCTATAAATCTTCTCTTCTTAAATAAACATTAATACTTCTTTTAAGCAAATATTATTACTAGGCTTTTCCAACAAACCCAACTGCTTTATAAACAGACTCAAGCTTTTTTTGAGCAATTTCATGAGCAATTTTTGCACCTCTAGTGCAAATGCTTTGTAGATATTCTTCATATTCAGGCGAATTTAATTCATAATATCTTTTTTGAATTGGTTCTAGTGTATCTGCAACAGCATTTCCAACAGCTTGTTTAAATTGACCATATCCACAACCTTCAAATTCTTTTTCAATTTCATTATATGTTTTTCCAGTAATTGCTGAATAGATATTAATAAGGTTTTGAATTCCAGGTTTTTCATCTGAATATTTAACTATATTTTCTGAATCTGTAACAGCTTTTTTAAATTTTTTAATTATTGTTTCTCTTGGGTCTAACAAAGATATAAATCCATTTGTATTAGAATCTGATTTGGACATTTTTTTTGTAGGATCCTGAAGGCTCATAATCCTTGCTCCATTTTCAGTAATAAATCCTTCAGGGAGTTTAAATATTTCTTCATTATATGTTGTATTAAATCTTTTTGCAATATCTCTTGTTATTTCCAAATGTTGTCTTTGATCTTCACCTACAGGTACAAAATCTGCATCATATAGAAGTATATCTGCAGCCATTAATACTGGATAATCAAACAATCCAACTTTAACATTGTCCTGTTTTTTAGATTTATCTTTAAATTGTGTCATTCTGCTTAATTCTCCCATATAGGCTGAGCAATTAAGAATCCATGCAAGTTCTGCATGTTCATGAACATGTGATTGAATAAATATCACATTTTTTTCAGGATTTAATCCACAAGCAAGATATTGCATTAAAATACTTTTTGTATTTCTTCTTAATGTTTCTGGATCTTGTTTAACTGTAATAGCATGTAAGTCTGCAATAAAAAATTTACATTCATATTCATCTTGTATTGTTACCCAATTTCTAAGTGCTCCAAGGTAATTTCCAAGTGTTAAAATTCCAGATGGTTGTATACCACTTAATATTTGTTTTTTCATATAAAACAACTCCTTTCAATATACAAAAAAACTCTTGCATGATTATATAAATATATAATTGTACAAGAGTATATTATTCTACTAACTTCTTCACTCTGTACTATCATACAGGTCCATTTTTAACGACTTGGATTGCCGTCAACTCCTACTTGACTTTTTCGGGTTGCTCTCATCAGTCCATTCAGCAAAATTTCCATTGCAATTTTTCCACCATAAATTGCTCTCTATAAATTTCCATTATGCCTACTACTCTGAATCATAGATTTTTGTTTTTTCAATTTTATTACATAATTATATGTTTGTCAATGACTATAAATCATATTTTCTAAATTTCCTTTGCTAAATCAACTTCAAAATAAAATTCTACACCATCTTCTTTATTCTTAACTCCATATCCATTTCCATAATTACTCATAATAGCTTTTACTAAAGAAAGCCCTATTCCACTTCCACCTCTGCTTCTATTTCTTGAAGTATCAACTTTATAAAATCTTCCCCATATTCTATCTAAGTCTTCTTGCATTATTTCATTTCCAGTGTTAAACACGCTAATTCTAGCTTTATTTGATGTTTTATCTACTCTAGTATCTATAATTATCTCTTTTTTACCATTAACCTCTTTTGCATTTTTTATAGCATTTGTAAAATAATTTGTAACTACTTGTTCTATATAAAAGTCATCTGCATAAACATACAATTTATCATTAGAACAGATTTTAACAGTTATATTATTTTCTTCTAACATGACATTACATCTTCTAACTACTTCATTTATTAACTCATTTATATCAAATTCTTTATTGTTAAACTCTCTTTTTCCGTATTCTAGTTTCATCAATTCTAATAGCTGTTTTACTAAAGTATCCATTTTATTTGTTTCATCTAAAATAACCTCTGCATAAAACCTTCTACTTTCTTCATCAGTTGTTACATTTTCCAATAGTCCTTCGCTATACCCTTGAATAAGTGCAATAGGAGTTTTTAATTCATGGGATACATCAGAAATAAATTGTTTACGCATCTCATCAATGCGGGATTTTTCTTCTATATCTTTTTCTAGTTCTATATTGGTATTACGTAATTGTTTTATCGTAGCTTCTAGTTTATCAGACATACTATTAATACTCTTTCCTAGGGTATTAATTTCGTCTTCTGTATCGGTAATTCGGTATTTCTGACTAAAATCTAGTTTTGCCATTTTTTTTGCAATTCCATTTAATTCTAAAATTGGCTCTGTAAATTTTTTAGAGATAAAAGAAGCAAAAATTCCTGCTGCTAAAATCGTTATACCTCCAATTAGCAATAAGAAATTATTTGATATTTTTACACTTTCTTGGATTGGGGCAATCGGAATTCGAATATATAAAGAATATCCATTATCTAACACAGCAGAAAGTAAAATATATGTTATCCCACTCTTTCTTTCTCTTATTTTTCGTACATCCATATTTTCATCAGAATACAAAATATCTTTCTGTTGGCATAATACGTAATAGCATTCATTTCTTCTAAAGTAGTCATAAAATCATTATCGGTTGTATAAATACTTACATTTTCATCGGAACAAATTAAAATATCAAAATTATTATTTACTGCAATCCTTCCCAATTCCATCTCTAAATCTACATCTGGTGAAGGGTTATTGTAATAGGCATTAATTTGTTTATATACTTGTCGTAATGTATTTTGTTTAGAGTATAAATAAAAAGCTTCTAGTACTACATTATTTGTCACAATTAAGAAACATATGATAACAACGGTTGCGATACAAATTGTTAAAAACAATTTAACACGAACCGATTTTAATTTTTCTTTCATGTTTTT
>ERZ825670.4520-NODE-4520-length-10636-cov-3.440412_pt1 | contig 10636 bp, 10 predicted proteins | sample MGYA00519929_ERZ825670 | MGnify/ENA primary metagenome ERZ825670 (study PRJEB31778, sample SAMEA3449207) | human gut metagenome | biome: human gut; feature: human-associated habitat; material: faeces | place: United Kingdom | collected 2010/2012 ...
AGAGGGGATGGTGTGTCAGCAACAGATCCGCGTTCCAGTCTACAGCCTCCTGTGCGGTTGCGGGCGTACAATCGAGCGCAACGAGCACCCGAGTGATCTCGTGCCTGTCCGTGCCAAGCAAAAGGCCGACATTGTCAAAATCCATCGCAAGGCCGGGCGGTGCGATGTGCTCCATTGCTGCGATAAAATCAGTTAGCTTCATTCGTTTGCCTCTCATGTTCCAAAATGTCCAACAATTCCTGCACGCCATGCAACGCATGCGCAAGCTGCGGCGGAACGATGCCCCGCTGTTCCGCTTTCCGCATGCGGCGGAGCCTGCTGTCCCGGCAGCGCAGAAGCGCCGGATACAGCGCGGGGTCGCGCTTTGCAAAAGCAATTGGGCCAAATTCCAAGAGCGCATCACACGGCATATCAGCCGGCTGGCCGGGCCCCGGTTTCGCCGCGATGATTTGATAATAACGCCCCGCATCCAGCACAAGCTGCTCATCTGCAAGGGAATAGCCCTGCTCCAACAGAAACCGGCGCAGCTCCAGCGTGCCGCCCATCGGCTGCATTACAATGCATTCCGCTGCCTGTGCAACAGCCGTGCCCTCCTCAAGCAGCCGGGCAATCAATTCACCGCCCATTCCCGCAAACACGAGCGCATCCGCTTCGCCGGGCGCAAGGTGTGAAAGCCCGTCGGATACGGAGAACGCCAACTGCTCCTCCGAAACGCCGCAACGCAAGGCAAGCGCACGCGCCTTGGTAAGCGAATCCGCGCTTATGTCGGAAGCGATGACGCGCGTTGCACTGCTCTGCTGCAACAATGCAACGGCAAGGCGGCCGTGGTCAGAACCTATGTCCGCAACCGTTCTGAAGCCGCACAAAAACGATGCGGCAGCTGCGAGCCGCGGTCTCAGATGAACTTGCATGAACCCTCCATCTGCTTTTCTGATTCTATTGTAAAACAAAGACGCAGGTTTTGCAAAACGGAAAACAAAAATTAAATGTGTTGCGGCAGGAGAAAACATACAACTCACCCTAAACGGCGGATTTTGCATTTACCGCCACGGCGCCCTGTGTTATACTATATATGGAAAAATATGCAGCATTTGTTACAACAGGAGGCGGTTTGCCGTATGAAAAGGCTTTCCGGGCGCATGTGGGCATCATTCATCCTGATCGGCTTCGTGGGGCAGCTGGCGTGGACGATCGAAAACATGTATTTCAATGTGTTCCTGTACAATACGATTTCGACCGATCCAAATGCCATTGCCACGATGGTGGCAGCAAGCGCTGCTGCAGCGACGATCACAACGCTTTTGATGGGGGCGCTTTCCGACCGGGTCGGCCGCCGCAAGCCGTTCATCTGCGCGGGTTATATTCTCTGGGGAATTTCCACTACGGCCTTTGGGTTCATCCGTGTGGAAAGCGTAGCGGCATGGGCAGGCGCAGCGAAAGCTGCAAGTGTGGCCGCGCTGCTTGTTGTTGTGATGGACTGCGTGATGACGTTCTTTGGCTCCACAGCAAATGATGCCGCGTTCAACGCCTATATTACGGACAGCACTACCCCTGAAAACCGCGGCAAGGTAGAATCGGTACTCGCAACGCTTCCCCTGCTTTCCATGCTTACGATCTTCGGAGGATTCGATTGGCTGACGCAGCAGGGCGAATGGCGCGCATTCTTTTTGATCTTTGGCGCGCTTGTTGTGTTAACGGGCATACTTGCCTGCTTCCTTTTAAAAGAAACGCCGCAAGGCGCCCCAAAAGGCAATTATTTCGCTGAAATTTTATATGGATTCCGCCCATCGGTCGTTCGGAGCAACGGAGCACTCTATCTTGCGCTCCTTGCGTTCGGCGTATTCTCCGTGGCGGTGCAGGTGTTCTTTCCATACCTTATCATTTACATGCAGAATTATCTGAAGCTCAATGCATATGCGCTCGTGCTGGGTGCCGTGCTGCTTGCGGCATCCTTGATCAGCATCCTTTCAGGCAGCCTGATTGACCGGTACGGCAAACTCAACTGCGTTCTTCCTGCGGCAGCAGGCATGCTTGCAGGGCTGGGGCTGATGTACTTTGCGCGCAGCGCTGCCTTTGTAATTGGCGCCGGCATTGTGATGATGGCAGGCTACATGCTTGTGACGGCCACGCTTTCCGCCGTCATCCGCGACTATACGCCATCCGGGCAGGCCGGGTTATTTCAGGGCGTACGGATGATTTTTGCCGTGCTGCTGCCCATGCTGATCGGCCCGTTCATCGGAGCTGCGGTCATCCGCAATAGCGGGGTGACTTATTTGGAGCTGGGCGTGGTTAAAAATGTTCCAACGCCCGCGATATTTCTTGCGGCGGCAGCCGTGCTGCTTTTGACCGCGATTCCCGTAACCCTTTTAAAAAGGAGAACCAAAGCATGAAAACCGCATGGAGCGAAACGCTTGACCCAAACGCGATCCTGCCGGAATATCCGCGCCCGCAGATGGTGCGCGAGAGCTATCTGAACCTCAACGGCGTGTGGCAATACGCCATTGCAAAGGAAGGGGAAACGCCGGAAAAGCCAGCGGGGGGTATCCTTGTGCCGTTTTCGCCGGAAAGCGAGCTTTCCGGTGTAAGGCGCATGCTGAAACCGAAGGAGACGCTTTGGTATACGCGCGTATTCACACTGGCTGAGGGGTTCAATATCGGCCGTGTGCTGCTGCACTTCGGTGCGGTGGATCAAACCGCCACGGTGTATTTGAACGGGAATGAGTTGGGAACACATACAGGCGGATATCTTCCCTTTTCATTTGATGCGACCGATTCTCTCAAGGAAGGGGAAAACACGCTTGCTGTGCGTGTGCGCGATGAAAGCGACGCATCCTTCCATTCCCGCGGGAAACAGAAGCGCAAGCGCGGCGGCATATGGTATACGCCGCAAAGCGGAATTTGGCAGACCGTTTGGTGCGAAAGCGTGCCTGCGCAATATATTGCGGCCTTGCGCATTACCCCGCTTTTTGACGAAAGTTCCGTGGAAATATGCGCGTACCCACAGGATGCGGAATGCGCGCTGCCCTGCATTGTCCGCATCGGGGACGTGGTGCAGCATGGGACGGCGGGCGTACCGGTCACTGTCAGCATGGAAGGGTTTAAACCATGGTCGCCGGAGCATCCATACCTTTATGATTGCGAAGTGCGCATGGGCGAGGACTGCGTGAAAAGCTATTTCGGCATGCGCAAATTCGGCGTGGAGCAGGATGAAGCGGGCACTCCGCGCCTGTTCCTGAACGGCAAGCCGTATTTCCATACCGGTGTGCTGGATCAGGGCTATTGGCCGGATGGATTGTATACTGCGCCTTCGGATGCGGCGATGGTAAGCGATATCAGAGCCATGAAGGAAATGGGATTCAATATGCTGCGCAAGCACATCAAAGTTGAACCGCTGCGCTGGTATTACCATTGCGACCGTCTTGGGATGCTGGTTTGGCAGGACATGCCAAACGGAGGAGGAAAATACAACCTTGCCACGATCAGCCTGCCGCTCCTTACAGGAAAGCACCATTCGGACGGGGAAAAGCATTACCGCCGCTTTGCGCGGGCGGATGCACGGGGCAGGCAAGCGTATTACGATGAGCTGGAGGAGATGGTTGCGCTGCTTTATAACAGCCCTTCAGTTGCCATGTGGGTGCCGTTTAACGAGGGCTGGGGGCAGTTTGATGCTGCGGAAGCGGTGCGGCGCATTCAGGCGATGGACGAAACACGAACCATTGACCATGCAAGCGGCTGGCATGATCAGGGCATCGGAGCCGTACAAAGCCTGCACGTATATTTTAAGCCATACAAATTCGCCCCGGACAAACTGGGGCGTGCGGTGCTTTTGAGCGAATTTGGAGGCTATAACCGGCGGATCGAAGGCCATTGTTTTAACAAAAAGGACTTTGGGTATAAACGCTTTGAATCAGAGGAGGCGCTGCTTGGCGCCTGGCGCGCCCTGTATGAAAATGAAATCCTCCCCGCCAAAGAGCAAGGGCTTGCAGCCGCGGTCTATACGCAGCTTTCGGATGTGGAGGATGAGCTCAACGGCCTTCTGACCTACGACCGGGCAGTAAAGAAGCTTCCGGCCGATGCGGTGCGGGAGATTAACGAGAGGCTAAAGAACTGACGCATACAGCCGGTAGCGGCTGTATGTGATAAAACCGCAGGCGGCAGCGGCGCTGAGGCTCTGACCGTCCTCTTCGTCTGCGAAAAATACAATTGATTCAACTGCAGGGTTTTCCGAAAGGACGACGCGCAGCGTATGGGAGAGCAGCGGCGCAGCTGCTCTTTCCGCTTCTTCCGGCCCGGTAAACGCAAGGCCGAATACCTCCGCAAGGGTTCCCTGTACTTTCAAAAATATACTGCCGAGGATCGTTCCATCCGGCACATAAGCAAAGATATACCAGCCGTCAGGTGCGGCATGCAGGCGCGCGGCGTTCCAATAGATTCCGCTGAAGTGCGCATCATGGAACGAAGCGTATGCGGTGAAGTCCGCCTCGCTTATGCGCTGGATGCCGGAGACGGGCGCGCAGGGCGTGAAGACGGTTGGAGAAAGGCGTAGGTCGGAACTTGCTTCCGCCAGCGCAAAGCCTGCTGTGCAAAGGGCTTCGGCGGCAAGCCCGTTTTCAATGAGGACATTGCCCTGCCCACTCACGCCGAGGCTATTGCAGCAGTCATCGACAAGCTCACCAGCGCCGAGTACGGCGTTGTCGGCTCCATGAAGGAGATCGACGCTGTCGGCCACCGCGTGGTTCACGGCGGCGAGAAGTTTGCAAGCTCCGTCCGCATTGACGACGCCGTTATGGCCGCGCTCGAAGAGTGCATCCCCTTCGCTCCCCTGCACAACCCCGCCAACATCACCGGCATCAACGCCTGCAAGGCCGTTATGGGCGATGTTCCCATGGTCGCCGTGTTCGACACCGCGTTCCACCAGACTATGCCCGGCAAGGCATATATGTACGCCGTTCCCTATGAGTATTACAAGAACGACGGCATCCGCCGCTATGGCTTCCACGGCACCTCTCACCGCTATGTTTCCGCCCGCTGCGCGGAGCTTATGGGCAAGCCCATAGAAGAGCTGAAGCTCATCTCCTGCCACATGGGCAACGGCTCCTCCATCTGCGCCATCGACGGCGGCAAGTGCGTCGACACCTCTATGGGCTTCACCCCGCTGGTCGGCCTCCCCATGGGCACCCGCTGCGGCGACCTCGATCCGGGCGTCATGCAGTTCCTGATGAACAAGTACGGCTACAGCATCGACGAGATGCTGAACATCCTAAACAAGAAGTCCGGCGTGCTGGGCGTTTCCGGCGTGTCCTCCGACTTCCGCGATCTCGACAACGCAGCCGAGAACGGCAACGAGCGCGCAGCTCTGGCTCTGGATATGTTCCATTACTGGGTCGCCAAAGTCGCCGGTTCCTACGTCGCCGCAATGAACGGCGTTGACGCCATCATCTTCACTGCCGGCGTCGGCGAGAACAGCAAGGCCACCCGCGCTGCCATTGCCGAGTATTTCGGCTATCTCGGCGTAAAAATCGACAATGAGGCAAACTCCAAGCGCGGCGAGGATATAATGATCTCCACCCCCGACTCCAAGGTCAAGGTATTCGTCATACCCACCAACGAGGAGCTTGTTATCGCCCGCGACACCAGAGACATCATCGGCTGATTGGCTTTGTAAAAACGCATGAAATGAGGATTGCTTTCGCAGTCCTCATTTTTTCCGATCAAAAAACTGGGCGGCACTGTGCCCGCCCAGCTTTATTTATGTATTCTTATTCCTCTTCGGCGCGCTTTCTCGGCGCAGGTTCGGCCTTCTGCGCAGGCATTGCGCCGCTGAAGGCTCTGTGAGTGTTCTGTATATTGCCGAGCGCGGCGGTCATGCTCTCCTCCGCCTGACGCATGATATCGTCAACATAGGAGCTTGCGACGCGGCGCAGCTCTTTGGACTTCGCCTCGGCGGAGGCTATCATCTCCGCGCTGCGCGCCTTTGCAACGCGCACTATCTCCTGCTCTTCTATCATAGCACGAGCCTTCTCCTCGGCATTCTTGCGCAGCGCCTCGGCCTCTTTCTTCGCGTTGCCGATGAACTCGTCGCGCGCAGAAACAAGCCGCTTCGCCTCGGCGAGCGCCGTGGGCAGATTGGCCTTGATCTCGTTGATTATCTCGACCGCCTTGTCGCGCTCGATTATGCATTTGTCATTTCCAAGCGGAACGCCCCACGCCTCCGTGACCATACCGTAAAGGATATCCAGCAGCTCAATGATGTCGTTGTTATCCATTATTTTGTCCTCCACTGTTTGGCTTTTTCCTCGATCTCTTCTTTTATTTCGTCCGGTACAAATCCGGTCAGATCCGCTCCGTATCTCGCCATTTCACGTACGACGGAGGAACTGAGGAAAGTATACTTCACATCGGACGTAAGGAACATTGTTTCAAGCTGGGGATTTATCTTTTTATTGATGAGGTTCATCTGGAACTCATATTCAAAGTCTGACGCGGCACGCAGTCCCTTCACGATCACGGCGCCGTCATACTGCTTTGCGTACTCCGCGAGAAGTCCGGAGGACGACTCGACCGAGACGTTCGGATACTTTTCGGTCGCCTTGCGCGCCATCTCAACGCGCTCCTCCACGGAGAACATCGGCGAGGTCTTGGTCGAGTTATACATTATGCACACGATGACCTTGTCAAATATTTTAGAGCTGCGGCGGATGATATTCAGATGCCCTAGCGTTATCGGGTCAAAACTGCCGGGACAAATAGCTATGCTCATCAGGCGTTCTCCTTGGTGTAGATGCAGACCTTGACCTTACCGTAGCTGTACTCCTTGCGTTTGGCATACGGCGCGGTCATATCCGGAAGCTGCCGTTCGCGGCGTGCTTCACAGATTATTATACCACCATTCGACAATATGTCAACCGAATTGATGGTTTCCAGCACAGATTCGTACAATCCGGAATCATACGGTGGGTCGACAAATATCACGTCGAATTTGCCGCAATGGCGCAGAAAACTCTGCGCGTCCTCCTGCAATACTGTCGCCTTCAGGCCGCAGGTCTTCAGGTTGTCGCGCACGATCTGCACCGCCGCCCTGTCCTTATCGACGAACACCGCGCTCTCCGCCCCGCGGCTCAGGCATTCGATGCCGAGCTGGCCGGTTCCGGCAAAGAGGTCGAGCACGCGCCGCCCCTCGATATCAAACTGGATTATGTTGAACACCGACTCCTTCACGTTGTCCGTCGTCGGCCGGATGTCATAATTCTCCGGAGTTTTAAGCCTTCTGCCCCTCGCGGAGCCGGTTATCACTCGCATGTATCGTCACTCTTTTCGTTATGGTAGTAATCATAGACCGCCTGCGCCGTATTCTTCGGCACGACGAGGCGGAGCTGTTCGACGCTCGCCGCCTTTATCGCCTTGACGGACTTGAAGTATTTCATCAGGTCGTTCCGCCGCTTCTCGCCAACGCCGCTTATTTTATCAAGGCTCGAGCCGTAGCTCTCCTGCCGCAGCGAGCGCTGATACTCTATCGCGAAGCGGTGCGTCTCCTCCTGTATGTTCCCGATAAGCGCGAACACGGCCTGATTGCCGCTGATGCCTATCTCCCGCCCATCTGGCGTTATGAGCGCGCGGGTGCGGTGCCGGTCGTCCTTCACCATGCCGAATATCGGGACGCTGAGATGCAGCTCCGTCACGGCTCTCAGCGCCGTCGCCGCGTGGGTCTGGCCGCCGTCTATCAGCAGCAGATCAGGCAGCGGAGAAAACTTCGCATCGCCGTCAGCATAGTGCTTGAAGCGCCGGTACACTGCCTGGTACATGCTGGCGTAGTCGTCACGGATGGGCATGTCCTTAATGCGGAACTTCCGGTAGTCGCGCTTCAGCGGCTTGCCGTCAACATGCACGGTCATCGCCGCGACGATTCCGGTATCGCCGAGGTTTGAAACGTCAAACGCTTCTATCCTGCTCGGAAACTCTGGCAGCTCCAGCGTTCTCTGAAGCCACTCCATTGTCTTGGATCGGCGCTGCGCCGCAGTCGTGCGGCGCTGTATCTCCTCGCGCGCATTCAGCGCCGCACTCTCGATAAGGCGCATGCGCTCGCCGCGCTTCGGGGTCTCGATATATATCCGTCTGCCGGCGCACTCGCTCAGCAGCTCCTCCATGCCGTCATGATCGTCGATCTCACACGGGAGCAGGATCGACTTCGGCCAGCCGCCGCGGTGCGCCGTGAAATATTCGCGCACAAGCTCCGATACGGCCTCGCTGTCGTCCTCCAGCGGTTCGTCGAACATCTCGACGTCCTTGCCAACAAGGTCGCCGCCCACAAAATGCAGCACAACAAAGCAGCTCTTCGCTCCGCGGCAGAAGCCGACGGCGTCCGTATCAGCAAATGCCGTTGAAATAACACGCTGCTTATGCTCAAGCAGTTCGACCGCCTTCAGCCTGTCGCGCAGCTCCGCGGCGCGCTCAAAGCGCAGCTCCTCCGCGGCCTGCTCCATCTGCTGCCGCAGATCGTCCACAAGCTCGCCGCTCTTGCCCTCGAGTACCAGGACTGCCTGCATAATGCTCTTGCGGTAGTCCTCGGCATTGCTGTCGCGCAGGCACCAGCCAGCGCAGCAGCCCATGTGGTAATTCAGGCAGGGTCGCTCCTTGCCGATATCGCGCGGAAACTTCCGCCCGCAGTCCGGCAGTAGCAGTGCCTTGCTGATAGTACTGATTATCTCCTTTGTCTGCCCGCGGCTGCCGTATGGGCCAAAATACCGCGCGCCGTCCTTGCCCGGCTTGTTGGCAAGGGTCATCGACGGATACTCGCTTCTGAGATCCATCCTGATAAAGGGATAGCCCTTGTCGTCCTTCAACAGGATGTTGTAATGCGGCTTATGACGCTTTATAAGCGAATTTTCCAGCACCAGCGCCTCAAACTCGGAGCCTGCGACAATGACATTGAAGTCCGCAACCTTTTCGACCATGGCCGCGACCTTCGGCAGATGCTCGCCGTGGAAATAGCTGCTGACGCGGTTCTTCAGCTTTTTCGCCTTGCCGACGTATATGACCTCGTTCTGCGCGTTGAGCATGATGTACACGCCCGGCAGCAGCGGGAGATTATTTGCTTTTTCGCGCAGAGTATCCAGCATACGGCACCTCAAATTTGAAAAACAGGGCGTGAAAACTCACGCCCTGTTATAACGCTTTTTTTCGGAATATCACTCGGAGAAATCAGAGTCAATCAGCTCGGACAAGGTCGCGATCGCAGCGTCCTCATCTGCACCGTCGGCAATAATAGTGATGGCGGTTCCCTTCACTATGCCAAGGGAAAGCACGCCAAGCAGGCTCTTTGCATTGACACGTCTGTCTTCCTTCTCGACCCAAATGCTGCTCTTGAACTCATTGGCTTTCTGAATGAAGAAAGTCGCGGGTCTGGCATGAAGACCTACCTGATTGTTAATGACTACTTCTTTGGTTATCATACTCGCCACTCCTCATTTATTATAACAGAATATGCTACGGGTTACTCGTATAATTTATCAGATTTTTTGTCAAGAGTCAACCGCTTTCGACGCTTTCGTTACTTTACACATTTTAGCGGGACGAAGCGCCGCAATTTTATTTAAGTTCGACCACTGTGACGCCGGTTTCACCCTCACCGTAGCGTCCAAGGCGGAAGGATTTGACGCACTTGTTGCGCTTGAGCATCTGCTGGATGGCGGCGCGCAGCGCGCCTGTGCCCTTGCCGTGGATTATCGTGACCGTCTTTAGTTTGCCCATGACCGCACTGTCAATATACCTCTCGGCGGCGATAACGCCGTCTACCGTCTCCATGCCGCGCAGGTCTATCTCCGACGCAACAGGGGCGGCGCGAAGCTGTGTGGACGCGGCGGCCACATTCTTTTTGGTCTTTGCCTTCTGCCCCTCGATGAGAAGCACCTCGTCCTCCTTCGCGGTCACGTTCATGATGCCGGCGCGCAGCGTCAACACTCTGTCCGGTGAGACGGAGACGACCTCAGCCTTCATGCCCATGGACTTTATCTCGACCGTGTCGCCGGGGACGACCGGACGGGCTGACTTTTTGTCCTCCGTGGGTTCCGGCGCCGCCGGACGCAGCGCGGACTGCTTTTCGTTCAGCTTCCGGCGCAGTTCTGAGCGCGCCTCATTTATCCGCTGCGCGTCGTCCTCGTCGTTCACATGCTTGCGCATCTCGTCAAGCTCTGCGAATGTCTCGTCCGCGGCAGCACGGGCTTCAGCGATAATGCGCTCCGCGTCGCGCCGCGCCTTGATGTCGGCCTTCTCCAGCCGCACCTCAAGCTCGGCCTTCATGAAAGCAGCCTTCTTTGCGTTCTCTTCCGCCTGACGCAGCTTGACAGCCGCCTCGTTTCTGTCCTTCTCAAGCAGCATACGCGTCTGCTCAAGCTTCTCAATCGTCGCTTCAAAGCTGGCGCTCTCGGTGCTGACGCGGTTCTTCGCGTCCTCGATTATATCCTCGCCAAGGCCGAGGCGGCGTGATATTGCAAAGGCGTTCGACTTTCCGGGGATGCCGACGAGCAGATGATAGGTCGGCCGCAGCGTCTCCACATCAAACTCGCAGGACGCGTTCTGGACGCGCGGCTCATTCGTGGCATATACCTTCAGTTCGGCGTAATGCGTCGTCGCGGCGATG
>ERZ825670.4522-NODE-4522-length-10631-cov-3.760874_pt1 | contig 10631 bp, 11 predicted proteins | sample MGYA00519929_ERZ825670 | MGnify/ENA primary metagenome ERZ825670 (study PRJEB31778, sample SAMEA3449207) | human gut metagenome | biome: human gut; feature: human-associated habitat; material: faeces | place: United Kingdom | collected 2010/2012 ...
ACATATAAAGTGTAGTTCTAAAAGAAATTACGCTATTACTACGTACAGCAGTGCCACTGTTTCTATACTCTGTGCAATAATTGTTGTTATCATAACCTCCACCTCTGCTAGCACAAGGGTATGCATTGCTACTAGTAGCATAAGTACAATATTCTGTAGTCCATTCATAATTATTTGATGCCATATTTTTATATCATTATCTTCTATTACTATACCTTGAGTTACATTTAATCCACTATCTTGTGCTATCTTAAAGCCTTGTGGTACTTTTATAAAGTTCCCATTTGTATCTTTTACTGTTGTTGGAGCTTCAAAATAATTTCCACCTTTTGCGCTTTCTATTGGTACTACATTTTCAATATTACTCTCTATATAACTTTCTATTTTTTCTATATTTTCTCTTGTTTTTCTCATTACTATATTTCCTCCCCAGTTCTTACATCAACTAGCCTTCTGTCTTCCGACTTCTGACATTCGTCCTCCGCTTTTGGTCTACTCTTGGTCAAACATTTAAAATTAAGAAGAGTGTCCCTAGTGTTCCGAAATCGGAACGAAAAAGACCGTCCCTACTGTTTCTTTTTAGCTTTATTTTTTCCTTTTTATTTACAATTTCAATATTTTGCTATAAAATGCTAATATACGATTTTAAAATTTTATAGAAAGGCTCGAATTTTATATGGAAACGTTTATTTCAAAAAGTGAACAAGATACAATCAATTTTGCAAAAGATTTTGCAAAGAATTTAAAAAAAGGTGATATTATAGTTTTAACTGGTGAATTAGGCTCTCGGAAAAACTAAGTTTACTCAAGGGGTACTTACTTATTTTGGCCTTGAAGAAGAAATTTCTAGTCCTACTTTTACCATTGTAAATGAATATCATAAAGATAATATAAATATTTACCATTTTGACGTTTACCGCTTAGAAGACACTGATGAATTCTATGCTATGGGCGGAGAAGAATATTTTGAAAATGGTATTTGCATTATTGAATGGGGCGAGCAAATTGAAGAAATTTTGCCAAAAGACTATACTAAAATAACTTTTTCTAAATCTGAAGAAAATGAAAATTATAGAGAATTAAAAATAGAACAAAAGCGGACATTAATAACTTTTGTACTTATTAAAACATTTTAAAGTCCGCGTCTTTGTTCGCGTGCGAAATTTGTAAAGCAAATTTCTGTGCAATATATTTCTATTATAGGAAATTCGAAGAACTTTCCTATAATAGAACCAAAGAGGCATGCTTAATATTTTAGACATTTTAGCAAACTTTTCATGCCTCTTCTTTGTTCGCCCGCCAAATTTTATTACATAAAATTTGTGTGGAATATTAAACTAAACTTTGTAAAAAAGGTTTACAAATCTTGTCTATTAATATAGAATATTGTTGAATTATTATGAAAAGAAGGTAGTTAATTTGAAAATTTTAAGTTTAGACACTTCTTCTAATATTTGCTCTGTAGCTATTTTAGAAGATACAAATATTGTAGCTCAAAAATGTATTGAAAATGAACTTACTCACTCACAAAAACTTATGCCTTTAGTGGATGAAATTTTAACCCAAACTAAACTTACTTTAAAAGACTTTGACTTTTATGCTTGCTGCACAGGTCCCGGTTCTTTTACTGGCGTTCGTATTGGGGTATCTACTGTAAAAGCTTTTTGTGATGTTACAAATGTGCCTGTTGTGGGAGTTAGTTCTTTAGAAAGTTTAGCTTATAATACACTTAATTTTGCAAACAATACCGATATAGTTTGCGCGGTTTTAGATGCAAAAAATGATAATGTTTATTTTGGTTTATTTAAAAAAATAGAATCTCATTTTGAGCTATTAGAAAATTTAGATGCAAAAAATATTGATGAAATGATTGCAACCTTAGAAAAATATTTTAATACTCCTATTTTATTTGTTGGAGATGGTGCAAAAAAGCATCAATGCAAATTACAAGAACATTTTTCACACTCTATTTTTACTCCAGATTTATATGATAAGCAAACTGCCATTAGTGTTGGAATTTCTGGATATTACCATTATGCAAATGGAGAAGCTGGTACTTCAAATTCTATTGTTCCACTTTACTTAAGGAAATCTCAAGCTGAGCGTGCTTTAGAAGGTGAAAAATAGATGATAGATATTAAAAAAATAGAAATTTTTAAAATGTTGCCAAATGATTTAGAGGAAATTAAACAAAATTTACAAACAGATTTTGATGATTTTTGGAATTTTGAAATATTTAAAGAAGAACTTGTAAATAATAATTCTATATATTTAGTTTTAAAATATGAAAATGAAATTGTTGCATTTGGCGGTATTAAAATTATACTAGATGAAGCAGATATAATGAATATTGTAACTAAAAAAGACAAAAGAAATCTTGGTTTTGCTGGGCTTTTATTAAATGAGTTAATTAATTTAGGCAAAAAGAAAAATTGCAAGACTATAACTCTTGAAGTAAATGAAAATAATTTACCTGCAATTAAGCTTTATAAAAACTTTAATTTTAAAGAAGTTGGCAAAAGAAAAAATTACTACAAAAATGGTGATACTGCTATTTTAATGACTTTAGAACTAGACTAAAAGAATATTGTTAGAAGTTTAATTTTCTAAGCTTACTTTAAGGTAGCTTAACTTCTAACTTTAAATTTTGAAAGGAGAAACAAATGAAAAAGAAAAATGAATTATCTTATAAAGATTTAAAAATAACTTGTGACCCAAATGTATTTGACTTTGAGGACACAACTAACTTAACCCCTATCGTTACAGGAATAGGTCAAGAACGCGGAATTAAGGCTTTAGAATTTGGAATTAATGTAGATATAAAAGGCTACAACTTATACTTAGAAGGTCCTAGCGGCGTAGGAAAAACTATGTATGCCAAAAATTATTTAGATAAAATTTCTAAAAAACAAAAAACACCTTCTGACTGGTGCTACATCTATAATTTTGATAATCCTAATGAGCCTATAGCTGTTTCTTTTCCTGCTGGACAAGGAAAAGAATTTAAAGAAATTATGGATACTTTTGTTAAGGAAATTAAAAGTGATATAAAAAGCACTTTTAATAATGATGATTTTGAAAAAGAGAAACAACTAATTAAACAAGATTTTGAACAAAAAAGAACTTCTTTACTTGAAAAATTAAATGAAGATGCTGGAAAGCATGGTTTTCAAGTAAAATCTGCTCAAAATGGAATTTACATGATGCCTATTTTAAATGGAAAAACTATTGAAGAAGAAGAATTTGAAAAGTTAGATGAAGATATTAAAAAGCAATTTGAAGAAAAATCTAGTATTGTTCAAGAACAAATTATGGAAGTAATTTCTAAGATAAAAGAAATTGAAAGAGCTTCTGACAAGCATTTAGAAGAATGGCAAGCAAATATTGCTTTGCTTACAGTAAATTCTCATATAAATTATATAAAAAATAAGTATAAAAGAAATAAAAAGGTCAACAAATTTTTAGCAGATATTAAACAAGATATTTTAAAAAATATTTCTATATTTACTGAGGATGATTCTAAAGCACAAGCTCAACAACAAGTTAACCCAAGACAGGAAACTCCAAAACCTTGGCTTAATTACCGCGTAAATTTATTTGTAGATAATAGTAATTTAGAAGGTGCTCCTGTTATAATGGATTCTAACTATTCTTATCACAATATTTTTGGTAAATTGGAATATGAAAATTATTATGGAACACTAAAAACAGACTATACAATGTTAAAGCCAGGTCTTCTTCAACTTGCTAATGGTGGATACATTATATTTCAAGCTAAAGACTTGCTTGCTAACGGAATCTGCTATGAAGCTTTAAAGAAAGCCCTTCGTATAAAACAACTTTCTATTGAAAATAATGCAGACCAACGTTCTTCAATGGTTATGATTTCTTTAAAACCAGAGCCTATTCCACTAGATGTTAAAGTAATTATGGTAGGAAATGATTCAATTTACCAATCTTTACTTGCAATGGACAGTGATTTTAGAAAATTGTTTAAAGTAAAAGTAGAATTTGCTGAAGATGCTCCTTTAAATGAAGAAAATATGAATAAACTTGCTCAATTTGTACACGGTTTTTGTGAACAAGAAGAGCTTCCTCATTTAGATAAAGCAGCTGTTGCTAAAGTGGTAGAATATGCTTCTAAAATTTCTGGTGACAAAGAAAAAATTTCTACTAGATTTACAGATATTTCTCAAGTTGTTGGTGAAGCTGCAACTTGGGCTCAAATGGATAAAAAGAAAATAGTAACTGCAAATTATATAGATACAGCTTTAAAGGAAAGAATTGAAAGAGTAAAAAAATATGATGCAAAATATATGGAAATGATTGAAGAAAATACTTTACTTATTGAAACAAGTGGCAGTAAAATCGGTCAAATAAATGGATTAACTGTTATGACAATTGGAGATTATACTTTTGGAAAACCTGTAAAGATTACAGCCAACACATACATGGGCAAAAATGGAATTGTTAATATTGAAAGAGAAGTTGACCTTTCTGGTTCTTCACATTCTAAAGGAATTCTAATTTTAAGTGGCTATTTAGGCGAAATGTTTGCACAAGACTTTCCTTTATCTCTTACTGCTAGTATATGTTTTGAGCAGTTATATAATGGTGTAGATGGCGACAGTGCTTCTAGTACAGAGCTTTATGCAATTTTATCTAGCTTATCAGGTATCCCTATTAACCAATCGCTTGCCGTTACTGGCTCTGTTAACCAAAAAGGTGAAATTCAACCAATTGGTGGAGTAAATGATAAAATAGAAGGCTTTTACCAAGTATGTAAAATGAGAGGTTTAGACGGAACACATGGTGTTATAATACCAATTCAAAATGTTCAAAATTTAAGTCTTTCTGAAGAAATTGTAAAGGCTGTAAAAGACAAAAAATTCCACATATATGCAATCTCTTCTATTGAAGAAGGAATTGAAATTTTAACAGGCGTACCTGCCGGAAAGAAAGATTCTTATGGTCGTTTTCCTGCCGGAACAGTAAATGCATTAGTTTATGATAAGCTTAAAAAATTCTCTAAATTTAGTAAAGACTTTTAATTTAAGGCTGCCCAATTCGGACAGCCTATTTTTTTCTATTCCTGCCTCTTTTGTTCTATTTAATTATAGCAACAATTGTATAAATTATTATTTTTAAGATACAATTTGCAAACAAAATAAAATTTGTAGCAGGAATTCCTATTCTATTTATCCTTTTATATTCATTAACTAACTCTTCTACTTCTTCTTTTGTACATATCATATTTTTTTCGTTATACTCATATAAATATTCTTTTGCCAAAAATTCTGCTCGTGTCATAGCATCTGTTTCCAAATATGCTCTTACAAGATAATATAAAAAACTTAAAACACTTAATATTATTATGTTTAGCTCATAATTTTTAAACACGTTAAATATTGTTAATATTAGGCTAATAGCAAAATATAATATATATACATTTGAATATATAAAATTAAATATTAGCAATTTTCTATTTTGAACAGAATGCAAGCATTCATGTGCAATTGTTTGAATTCTTGTATACGTTTTTGTTATGTTTGCAATAAAAATAGTATTTGAAATTGCAATATATAGACTTGATGTTTTATCATTATTTTCTACTATTTTTACGCTATTATTGTCTAGCTTTTCTAATATGCTTTCACACACCTTTTTGTTATTTGGAAATTTAGAAATGATTTCATCACATTTTGGGTTATTCCCCGCTTCTTTCAGCTTTTTAAAATTAAGTTCAAAAATTATTGCTCCAATTATTAAAACGACTATTAATATTATTAATACTACTATTAATTCCATGTTATCTTCTCCTTTTAATTATATCTATCAGGATAGTATATATTATTTTTATACCTTGGTGTCGCGGCCTTCCATTTATAATATTACTAGCATGTTGGCCGCTCCAATCGCACTCGCAGTAGCTCGTTTGGTCGACTTACGCGGTATTGCAAATAATATATACTATCCTTTTTATAATAATTAATAATTTTAAAAGTCGTAAATGGAATTTTACCATTTACGACTTTTTTCGACATTATAGTACATCTTGTACTGATTCTGCAATTATCTTATTTACATCAGCAATCATTACATTAAATTTCACTTCTAAATCAAAATATTCTTTTATTTCTTTATTTTGAATTAATATAGTGTACATCTCTTGCAATTTTTTATTTTTATCTTCTTCCACTTCTTTTCCCTGCATTGCTAGAAGCTGAATTTCATAACGCAATTTTTCGAAGTCTTCTACCTTTTTCTTTAGTTCAGCATTAGAATCCAAACCTTTTTTAGCTGCTTTGTACTTTTTGTATTCTTCTGAAGATTTTATTTCTCCTGCTAATTTATTTGCAGTATCATATACGTTCATTAGATTTCCTCTTTTCTTAATTAATTATACCAAAAGGGACTTTATGGTTCCAAAAGTAAACGTCCCCAATGGAGTTTTAAGCATATGCATGCTTTTTCTTGAAAGCTAGTAAATTTGTTATTTCTGTATCATTATTTTTAGCCTTCTTAGCTTTTTTGGCATTTTCTTGTGCTATTTGATTTGCTTGTTTTTCAGCCATTGTTTGGCAAATTGCTTTTTGATATGTGAAATGTGTATCTTGTGCAATTTTGTTCCAGCTATACAATTCTTTTACCTTTGCTTTTGCATTTTTAGAAACTGTTGTAGCTAGTGCATGGTCATATAATAATGCTAATATTGAATCTGCTATTGAATTGCTGTTTCCTGCATAACTCTTCATTCCTGTTACGCCATGTTCTACTATTTCGTTTAATCCACCTACATCTGATACAACTGTTGGAACACCAGCAAGCATTGCTTCTAAGGCTACTATTCCGAATGGCTCATATGTGCTTGGAAATACTGCTACATCTGCGCATTTGTACATTTTTTGAACTTGTTTTGCATCTAAATATCCTGTAAAATATACTTTATTAGCTATTCCCATGCTTTCTACTTGTGCTTTTAATTCGTCTAGCATTCCACCTTTGCCTGCTATTATTAATTTTGCATCATTATAGTTTTCTAATATTTTAGGCATAGCTGCAATTAGATTTTGAATTCCTTTTTCATATACAAGTCTTCCCATATATAAAATTATTTTTTCATTGTCTAAAGCATATTGTCTTCTAAATTCATAATCTCTTTCTACCCCATTGAAATTTGTTAAATTAATTCCATTTGGAATAACATTAATTTTATCGAAAGGAAGTCCAAATAAACCTTGAATATGCCCTTTCATAAAATTACTATTTACTATTACTTCTGTAGATTCGTATGTAAGCATCCACTCTGTATCATTTATATATCTTTGTGTTTCATCATGTATTCCGCTATTTCTTCCGCTTTCTGTTGCGTGTATTGTTGAAACAAGTGGAATATCGTAAGCATGTTTTAAAGTTTTGGCTGCATTTGCTACTAACCAATCGTGTGCATGTATTACATCGAATTTTCCTTCTTTTGCAATTATTTCTGAAGCTTTTGCTATTAAATTGAAATTTAATTGCATTATCCAATCAATAAAATTGTTTGGCTTAATCATATAGTTATCTACCCTATATACTTCTACCCCTTTATCATTTTCATAGTAAGGCATTTCTCCCTCTCTATAAGTAACAACTGTAACATCATGACCATCTTTTATTAATCTTTTTGACAAATCATGCACTACTCTAGCGATTCCACCTACTATTCTTGGTGGGTATTCCCATGTTAGCATTAAAATTTTCATAGGTTTTTATTAACCCCTTTCTTCTATATTTTCTTTTGTTTTTTCTTTCTACTATTCTATACAAGTTTTTTGCAAAAGTAAACATTTTTTTACAAAATATTTTACTTTTTTTCTATTTATTCTATTGAATTTATTTTGTTTTTGATATAGTATATATTAAGAATAAAATGCGTTATTCACTAAGGAGGAAAATATGCCTAGAAAAGCTAAAGAAAACACTGAAATAGTTGAAGAAAAAACTACTAAAAAAGCAACTGCTTCTAAAAGCACTGCTAATAAAAAAACTGCTAAAACTAAAACAAAAAAAGTAGAAACTACTGCTAGTAAAGCTAAAAACAGTGTTGCTAAATCATCTGTTAAAACTACTAAGAAGTCTACAAAAACCACTTCAAAAAAATCTACTACTACCGACAAAAAGGCTTCTAGTAAATCTACTAAAAAAACTACAAAATCTTCAACTGCACAAAAAAATGCTAAAAAAGAAAAAGTAGAAATTATAGAATACTATGACTTACCTTACCGTTACAACCAAACTGTTGTAAAAGTCTTAGCACAAACACCTAATACTCTATTTGTTTATTGGGATATCTCTGATGAAGATAAAAATAAATATATTGAAGAATATGGAGAGTATTTTTTCAACAATACAAAGCCTGTTTTAATAATTCATAACATAACCATGAACTATTCTTTTGAAATTGATATAAACGACTTTGCAAATAGTTGGTATTTAACTGTTGCTGATAGTAATTGTGACTATAAAATAGAACTTGGTAGACGCCCTATAAATAATTATGTAACAATTACAAATAATTACTTACACATTGCAAATTCAAATGATATAGATGCTCCAAATGACCACATTCTTTTCGATAATTTGCCTAAATTTGTATATTTTAGAAATGTAAAAAATCAAAATACTACAAAAAAAGACATAGTAAGCTTTTCTCTTCTTAAAAGAGTGGGAAAAATTTCATCTATTGAAGAATTTTACAAAAAAATGTATGCAAATGAAAAAATTAGCTTTGACAAACTAGACTTAAGAAATCCATCTTCAAAGTTCTAATAAATTTATAAGGAGAAAATACCAATGAATGCACCAAAAGGATACGTAAGCTTTGTGTTACACGCACATTTGCCTTTTATACATCACCCAGAAAGTGAAAATTATTTAGAGGAACAATGGTTATTTGAAGCAATTTCAGAAACCTACATTCCTCTTTTGCTTAATTTTGAAAAATTAGTGGAAGAAAAAGTAGACTTTTCTATTACTATGTCTATGACTCCTCCACTTTTAAATATGCTTGATAATAAGCTATTACAAAAAAGATATATTAAATATTTAAAAAAACATATTGAACTTGCTAAAAAAGAAATTGAAAGAACTACATATGATAAACGAGTAAATGACCTTTCTAAATATTATTTTGAAAGGTATTCTAACGATTTACATGTTTTCCACGACATTTATAATGATAATATTATTCAAGGTTTTAAACACTTTCAAGATTTAGGTGTTTTGGAAATTATAACCTGTGGAGCAACACATGGATATTTTCCAATTTTATATTTAACTGAACAAACTGTAAAAGCTCAAATTGCAGTAGGAGTACAAACCTATGAAAAATATTTTGGCAGAAAACCACGTGGAATTTGGCTTCCTGAATGTGGATATGTTCCAGAAGCAGACAAATATTTAAAAGAATTTGGCATACAATATATTATTACCGAAACACATGGAATTTTATACGCTGACCCTACGCCAGTTTATGGGACCTACTCTCCTATAGTTTCTCCCGAAGGAATTGTTGCCTTTGGTAGAGATATGGAATCTTCAAGGCAAGTGTGGAGTTCTATAAATGGTTACCCTGGTGATTTTAACTATCGTGAATTTTACAGAGATATTGGATATGATGCACCTTACGACTACATTAAACCATACATTACTCATGACGGAATTAGAGTTCACACTGGAATTAAATACCATAGAATTACTGGAAAATGTGAAGAAAAAGACATTTATAATATTCAATGGGCAAAAGACTCTTGTGAAAAACAAGCAGGCCACTTCTTAGACTGTAGAAAAGAACAAATAAATATGGCTGCATCTTTTATGGATAAGCCCCCTATTATACTTTGCCCTTATGACGCTGAACTTTATGGTCATTGGTGGTATGAAGGTCCATATTGGTTGTATATACTTTTCAAAAAAATTCATTTTGACCAAAATGAATTTAAACTAACTACTCCTGGTAAATATATAGATATGTATCCTGAAATGCAAGTATGTACACCTTGCCGTTCTAGTTGGGGTGCAAATGGTTACAGCCAAGTGTGGCTTAACGAAACAAATGACTACGTTCATCGTCATTTACATGTTGCTGGAGATAAAATGGTTGAACTTGCTCATACCTTCTACAATGAAAAAAACAAAACAAAAATTAGAGCTTTAAATCAATGTGCACGTGAACTTTTACTTGCACAAAGTAGTGATTGGCTATTCATTATTACAAACGGTACAATGGTTGATTATGCTAAAAAAAGAATAAAAGACCACATTGGACGTTTTACAAAGCTGTACAATCAAATAAAAGAAAACAATATAGATTTAGATTTTCTTAAACTTGTGGAAAAAAGAGATTGTATTTTCCCTGAAATTGATTATAAAATATACTATTAAATATATTTTTTTCAAGCCCAAGTTACCAAAATTTCCTCTTTCGAATAAAATATGTATATCTAAAGTTTTTTAGTAGATAATAATACATATAAAAAGAAAGGGGATTTTTTAGTATGAAATCTTTTTGTATAAAAACAAACAATAATGAAATTATAAATTATCTATTAAAAAATGTAGAAGCCTCTTCTTTAGAAAATATTTATTTT
>ERZ825670.4532-NODE-4532-length-10612-cov-3.393957_pt1 | contig 10612 bp, 9 predicted proteins | sample MGYA00519929_ERZ825670 | MGnify/ENA primary metagenome ERZ825670 (study PRJEB31778, sample SAMEA3449207) | human gut metagenome | biome: human gut; feature: human-associated habitat; material: faeces | place: United Kingdom | collected 2010/2012 ...
CCCAGTGGATTAACTTTAACTAGCTTGCTACCAGTACTCTTTCCACCCAAATTATTTTCTAAATTCTCTAAATATTCAGAAATAACTCTTTTTTTACTCGTGTTCTTAGTATATGTTAACTCAATTAACTTTGTAACAATATCCATTACTTCCTCTTTAGAAGATGCCCCCATTAAAAATGCATTATCTATACTCTTCTTTATAGTGTTAACTAAATTAATCTGGCTTGCTATAACTTGATTAGTAGTTGCTAGTTCCATTTTCACTCTTCTTAATAAGTAACTCTTCAAGTAAGGCTCAGTATTACTACTAGATAACTCTTCAATTCTACTAAAAGATTCCTCATCTTTCTTAGTTCCTTCTTTAGCAATATCATCTAGTTCTTTAGTTAAATGTTCATTTAAATAGTAGCTTACTTCTTCAGTACTCTCAAACTTAGGAATTCTATCAAATATACATTCTAGTAACTTAGAAGCATAACTTGTTTGCACACATAACGCTTTAGACTGTCTTATCTGATAATTCAAGTTAAGCCTTTGATTTTGAAGTCTTGCTACAATAGGATTATAATCTTTATTTACAAAGTTAAACTTCATATTTAACATACTTAATAATACTTGTCTTTTTAAATAAAACTCATTATATGCTTTAGGATCATGAGCATCTAACCCAAATAAAACTTTTGTATTAATTTGACTAACTTGCTCCCAAAAAGGAATTATTTCACTTCCAAGTTCTAAAGAATACTTTACATTTAATTCTAGTGGTATATTATACTCTTTAGCTTTAGTAGCAATTATCTTACCAGCACGAATAGTGTTCTCGTCAAACACCCTCATATCTTCTTCGCTACCAATACTATTTCTTTTTCTTATAAATATATCAGGATGCGCAATTATATCAAAAATTCCACTTTCAATACCCTTAACAACCATATCAGCATAAATAAGTGGATAATCTTTATTATTAACTTCCACACCTTCAAAAAAGTGTTCTCCCATAATCATATAGTCAACTTTAGACCTTAATTCTCCTAAAAACTCTTCAATTTCAGGATAATACTCAGCTTCAAAGCCAGAAAGAATACACATATCAGGATTATTTTTCTTTAAAGCATTAATACTACTTATATACTCTTCTACTTCACTGTATACCATTCTAGACTTTATATCAGGTAATTTTATAGGATTAAAAGGTACATGGTCTGTAAACCCAACTGTAGAAATACCATTTAATCTTGCATAATAAACATACTCTGCATCTTCATAATTTCCAGCATGCGAGCATCTTTTAGTATGTGTATGATAATTAAAATTTTGATAACTTTCATTCATATAAATTACCTTCTTCTACTATAATAAGTATACCAATAAAGACAAGTTTTTTCAAGAAGAAATAGTTCACTATCTCAATTTTCAGACTTTTACTATCTCAATTTTCAGACGTTTACTATCTCTTTTTTCAGACTTTTACTGTTTCATTTTTCAAAAAAAAGAATAAACACCATAATTTCAAGTGTTTATCTATATGCCTTCTTTAGATTAGTATTTGTGTATTTACTAGTTAAAATTACATCTTTATATATTTCGTCATCAATTAATCCTATGTTATAAAAATACCATATTTGATAAGCATTAGATGCTCCATTTTTAATAAACTTTTTTATTTCTGGATCAGTTAACACTACATTATTTGTATACTCATTTAACTCTTTAAATCTACCCTTATCAAAATACACTTTTGCTTGAAGTGGTGCTTCTAATTTATCACACATATAAGCAAACTTACTTTCATTAGTAGTGTGTTCATCAAATTCTATCATTAAATTATATAACTCTTCTCTATTAAAAAGCATACTTACTACATTCTTAAATGCTTTGTGCTCAATACTTTTTTTCTCTTCTACTGTAACATTATCAAAAGGTGTTATATCTCCAATTAATATTTCTCCAAACTCATGCACTAATAACATTTTTAAAACTTTATCTATATTAACATCTAAATTATAATGTTTATTAATCGCATCAGCTAACTTCATAGTACTATAAACATGATCACTCACTGTTTCTATTTTACCACTGACATCCCAATGATGGCTATCCCAGCCACTTCTTTTCTTTTCATGTAAAACCATATTATGTTTAAAAAACTTTATTACATTTTTACACTTACTTTCACTTCTACTTCCAAACAACTTCTTAGTATTTTCATAAACTTCTTCAATATTAGAAGTCCTACTTAACTCTTTAGACAAAGCATACTCCATTATCTCATACTTAAGCATAAGTATATCATTTTTGCTGTCATAGTCTTGTACCCCTAATAATATCTTCTTTAATAAATCACTAAAGTCATTACTTAATTTAAACTCACTATCCATAGCTAAAGCAATAACCATAGTGCCATACAAATGTGTTGACATAGTAGTTTTTTCACTAGACATATCTGTTTTCCTTATATTAAAAAGCATATACTCTTCAAGAACTTTTTGCGCTTTTGTTTTCATAAATAACCTCCAAACTCTATTATACATCATATATAAGAAAAACACCACACTTTTCGTGTGATGTTTCTAACGCTTATTTTTTATAACAAAATTATTTAACACTATAAACACTAACATGAATACTAACATTATCATTATATTTGTAATAAATGGTTTTAATGTAGTTAAGTTTATCACTTCAAGTGAAGTAACCAAATTATTTGAATTATTATAGTAATACGCTGGGAATATATGTGATATACTCACCACTTTTTCAGGTAAATACATACTTGGAATAAATGCTCCACACAAGAATGCACTACCTAAAGCAACTACGTTAACAATTCCCCCAATTGCGTCTTTATTGTTAACTAGTGAACTTATTAGTAAAGCAAAAGTTAATGCTTGTAAAGTAAATATAAGTGTGTTTAATATTAGCAGTAGTCCCCTCGTATTTAAAACACTTTTACCAAGTAATATAATAGCTAACAAGCTAAATAAAACCCACACTATTAAAGCATATAGTAAGCTCGACTTTAATATCAAGCCATTATGTTTTTTATAGTTCATACTACTTACTACAATTCTTTTATTTACTGTTTTCTCTTTAAAACTTGTTAACACTAAAGTTATTATAAATATAACCACTGCAAGTATTGAATAACTAGCAAAATTAAAGTATCTACTCACCTTAGAAAAAGATTTTGTATCTACTTTAGAAGTTAACACTACTTTACTTTTATCTTTTAATGTATCATTTATATAGTTAGTTAACTTAGCTTGGTCAGTTGTAAGTTTTAAGTAAGTATTTTGTAAATTTAGATAATCAGTTAACATCATTTCTTCCAAACTTGACGTATAATCATTAGTACTCTTTATATTAATAGTCGGGTTCATCCCTTTAAGTACGTCATTTGTATAGTTTTTTGGAATGTAAACAACATAACTAACATCTCTATAAAAAAGTGCATCATTAATCTTTTCTTCATCATTTTCTATATCCACTACTTTAGAGTTTTCGCTCAAGTAACTTATTAGATTATTTGTAAGAACACTCTTTTGATCATTATTTACTATCGCTATATTAGGTAGAGTACTTGTAAAAGTAGTTGTAGTATCATTACTTGTTAAATTTATTCCACCAAAAGAAATAAGCATCACAGTATAAAGTATAATTGTACCCTTATATTTATTTACTATTTTCCAAAATGTTTTAAATACTGTCATATCTATTCCTCCTTAGTTTGATTACACTTAATCCCATTAACAAGCCTGATATAATTAAAAGTAACACTAAGTTAGTAAAATATCTAGAATATGTATCATAGTAATAAAGTGAATAATAAGCATCTGTTATTAAACTAGTTGGATTTATTTTGTTAATAACTGGTAAGTTTTTGTCAATAACATACTTCATTGTAATACCGTACATTCCTGAAAAGAAACTCATAATCATAGTTGTACCTATAAGTATACCAGTTTTAGCGTTTTCTCCTACTTTTAATAAAGAAATCACTAATCCAATTGCAAGTCCTGCTAAAGCACCTATTAAAGTAATAAGAATTACTAATGGTAAATTAGAGCCAAAGTCTGCTTTTAACACAAATATAGTATAAGATAGTACTATAAACAAACCTATTACTTCAATTATATAACTAGCTAATAAATTAGTGAATATCAAAGTTGATTTCTTAATACAAGATATACTAGTTCTCTTACCAACAGTAGATATATTTGGTTGATGTTTATTACTTATAAACATAGATATTAATCCACCATACAAAGCACTCATTGCTAGAAGTGTATAAAATTCAATATTAGTATAACTTAAGTTCTCATTTGAAATATTGTTTAGTTTAGTTTTAACTGCACTAGTTATCTCATATGGGTTTCTTCCCTCTTTAATAAAATTCTCATATACTTTATTATTTCTTATAACTTCATCTACTACATATTTTAGTATAGTTTCATTAATACCACTCTTATTTACATACACGCTTACTTTACCATTAATTACTTCAATATAACCTGATATATCATCACATTCAAGTAACTTATTAGCACTATCTTTATCAACATACTTAGTATTAAATAACTTATCTTCATTAGTTTCATCACTCAAATACTTTAATGTCTCTTTCAAAGTTACATCATTATTGAATTCAGCATCATTTACTATAGCTATATCAATAATTTTTAAAGTCTCACTGTTTTCAATATTTGAAAAAGCCATTTTAAATAAAGTCCCTAATAATATTGGAAATATAAATGTCCAAAATATTAAACTCTTATTTTTTAGAAGAATTTTTAAAGAATATTTTAAATTATGTTTAAACATTAGTCTCTTAATTCCTTTCCAGTAAGCTCTAAGAATACATCATTAAGTGTTGGTCTTTCACTGAATATTCTATTATATTTTATCTTATTCTCTTTTAAATAGCTTATTAATTCTTCTAAATTATTTTTACCCTTACTATATTTTATAGTTAGTAAGTTATTATTATATGTTAATTCAAATACTGATCTTTTTCCCATTAATTCCTTTATATGTTTTTCTTTAATTTCATTAGTTTCAACAGTTATCTTTTCTTCTATTTTAACAAGACTTTTTAATGTATCACAGTCACCCTGTGCTATTATTTTTCCCTTGTCTAATATTATAATTTCATCACATAATATTTCTGCTTCTTCCATGTAGTGAGTTGTGTAAAGTATAGTAGCTCCTTTATCCCTTAAAGCTTTTATCCCATCTAGTATATTATTTCTACTTTGTGGATCAACTGCAACTGTAGGCTCATCTAAAAAGATTAACTTTGGTTTATGACTTATTCCACATGCAATATTAAGTCGCCTTAAAAGCCCGCCGCTTAATTCTTTAGGATAATGTTTTGTATACTCTTCTAAGTGTACTAGTTTAATTGCATCCATAACGTACTCTTTTCTTTTCTCTTTATCAGTAATATATAACCCACAGAAGTAATCAATATTATCATAAACAGTAAGCTCATCAAACACACCAACTTCTTGGAATATTACACCTATCTCTTTTTTAATATCATACTTATCTGGTGACATAACTTTTCCAAAAATTTTAATAGTACCACTTTCTATTTTAAGTAAAGATAGTATACTATTAATTGTTGTAGATTTACCACTCCCATTAGGGCCCAATAGTCCTAATATTACTCCTTTCTTTACATTAAAACTCAAATTATCTACTGCAATAAAATCTTTATATTTTTTAGTTAAATTTTCTACTTCTATTACATTCTCCATTATTTACCTTCCTTTTCTATAAGCATAAGTGCTCTAAATTCATTTGTTAATAACTCTTTTATTTCTTCATCTGTAAAATTAATCGTTTTTGTAACACATAAACAAGCTATACCATGAGTATATATCCACATTCTAAAGTGAAAGTCATTTGCTTGTTTAATATCTAAATTAGTTTTATTAACAACTATCTTAGAATATTCTGTAAAACTTTGATTTTCTTCTTTAATAAAGTTAGTTACACTTAAATCAGACATAAACATTAACTTAAATAAATTATTTTCTTCTCTTGCAAATTTAATATAGTTTATACCAGTACTCAAATAAACTTTATCTTTATATTTAATATCACTAGTTAAATAGTTATAAAAATACTCTTCTACTTTTTTAAATAAATGTTTATTTAGATCTTCTACATCCTTAAATTGATAATATATTGGCCTTATTGAACAATTCAAGTATTTTGCTATCTCTCTATTACTTAATTTAGAAAAACCTTTTTCTTTAGTTATATTAAACGCTGCATCAATAATCATTTCTTTAGTAATACTAACTATTTTTGACACTTATACACTTCCTTACACATTAATTGTATCACATGATACAATTAATGTAAATAAAAAGAACTAACAAATAGTTCTTTTATAAAATTAATACTTAAACATTTTGACCTGTTGGACCCTGTGGAATAGTTAAATTAAGTATATAATTAGGTGCTGTTCCTGTAATAGAAGCAGCCGCTTGCGTACCTGGGTCTCCCGTTGTTACTGTTCCAATTGATATTGTAGGCGTCTCAGCATCAGCCCCTGCTGCTCCTGCTTCACCTTGAGGACCTGTTGCTCCTGTTGGGCCTGTTGGGCCTGTTGGACCTGTTGGACCTGCTGCTCCAATTTCACCTTGAGGGCCTGTGATTCCTGCTTCACCTTGAGGACCTGTTGCTCCAGTTGGACCTGTTGGTCCCGTTGGTCCTGTTGGACCTGCTGCTCCCACTTCACCTTGAGGGCCTGTTGCTCCTGTTGGACCTGTTGGACCTGTTGGTCCTGTTGGACCTGTTGCTCCTGTTGGGCCTGTTGCTCCTGTTGGACCAGTTACTCCTGTTGCACCTCTAGGTATTGTAAAATTTAAAATTGCATCTTGTGCTGTACCTGTATTTGTAACTGTAGCATTTGTTCCAGCTGCACCTGTTGAAGTAGTACCAATACTTACACTTCCAAGTCCTGCTTCTCCAGTAGCTCCAGTTGGACCAGTTGGACCAAAAGCACAACAGCAACTATTCCCTAAATTATTTCTTCTATAATTTTCTATCTTAAGACAAGCTTTTTGATAATTATTCATATTTCAGCTCCTTCAATATAAGATATGAATAATTATATAAAGTATAAATTATATTTGTCTATTTAAAATATTTTTTTAACTTATTCATACTTTCATCAGTTAAATAAAAATTATAAGTAATTTTATCAGAATATATTTGATTAAATACAAAATATATAGTTTCATTTTTAGTATAAAACTGTAATAAATAATTATATCCAATATGATTTTTATTTTTAACTTACTTTCCAGTTTTTAATATCTCAGCTATTTCATTAACAACAGTTTTATCAGTTATACTATTTACTAACTCATAAGTTCCAGATATATTAGTTGTTAAATATTGTTTATCATTTTTTCCATCAAACACTCTTATACCATGTGCTACACCCTCCATATTTTCTAACTTGTTTAAAATGTTATTTACCTCCATCTTATCTAAATTTGTACAATATTCTTTTTCATTTTCAAACACACTTTTAATATATAACTCTTCATTATTATATCTATTACAAGAAAACACCTGAAATGCTAAAGTCTTATAAATAAATTCATTATAATTTTCTTTTAGAGTATATTTCAAAACCGGGATGTTATTATTAACTAAAACATTTAAATAATCCATAAAAAGTTTAACATAAAAAAGAAACATTACCACGAAATGTTATAGTTCAGTCAAAATATTAAAAAAATAAGTGAGTTTTACTCACTTAAAGTAAAGAAAATTTTTAGATTTATGTTTTTGAATTATTGATTTTTTTAAGTAATTATATTTTATATATTTTTCCAACTTATTTTAAAATTTCCTTTCTAACACACAGAACGTCTCAACATGATAAGTATTTGGAAACATATCAAAACATTTTACTTTATTTAAAGTGTAATGTTCACTAAGTAGTTTAATATCTCTTGCGAGTGTCATTGCCTCACATGAAATATAGATAATCTTATTTGGTAAAAATTCTTTAATTACATTTATTGTCTTTTTGTCCATACCACTTCTAGGTGGGTCAGTTATAATTACATCTGGTTTAACACTAATTTTATCTATTAAATCTTCTACTTTTCCACACATGAAGTCAACATTATTAATGTTATTTAACTCTAGATTTGCAACTGCATTTTTATAAGAATTCTTGTTTACTTCAATAGACAATACTTTTTTTGCCTTTTTAGAAGATACTATACTAAGTGTTCCAACACCTGAATATAAGTCAAGCACATTGTTAGTAGTATCTAAATTACTTTCTAATTCTTTAAATAAAAGACCACAAATATAAGAATTCACTTGAAAGAAACTTTTAATATCTATTCTAAATTTATAATCATTGATATTCATTATTAAATACCCGTTCTTTTCATTACTGATTACATCACTACCGTTTGTCCTAATTACATAACTATCGCTTGATTTATCACTGATTTTATCTATTTCTTCATTTAATTTATCATCAAGTAATAAACACTTTTCAATATTAATTACTTCGTTTGTCCCTTCTTTCATATAACCTATTTTATTATTACTAATATGTAAAGTCACTTTATTTCTATAGTTTAGTACTTTATCACTTGGTACGATTTCTAAGTCAGTTACTATTCCTGCATATTTTTCTAATATGTTTTTTACTTTATCTTTTTTAAAATCTAGTTGAGCACAATAAGACATATGCATTATATTGCATCCTCCACACACTCCGTAGTATGGACAAGCAGGAACAACACGATTATCTGAAGTACTTATATATTTAGTAACTTTTCCTAGATTAAACTTTTTATATTCCTTAGTTATTTCAATATCTGCCACTTCTTTAGTAAGTATATTTGGAATAAATGTAATTTTATTATCTATTTTGGTAATACCTTTTCCTTCATGATTTAATTTTGTTATAGTTACTTCCATATTTCTATCGTGCCTTCTTCTCCATTAATCTTTACCTCAGTAGCGCTTTTTAATTTTTCAAAATCTAAACTACTAATTTTTGTAATACATGGAACATTAAGTTCTCTTGCAATAATTGCAGCATGACATAGTAAACTTCCTTTTTGAGTTACTAAGCCACCTACTTTTTCCAAGATATTCATCCATCTTACATCAGTTTTCTCTGCAAGTAAAATACTGCCTTCTACAAAATTATTTACATTTTTAAAATCTTTCAAATAAACGAGTTTTCCTTCATAAACACCAGGAGATACACCTAGACCAGTTATTAAATTACCATTACTAGTCTTATTATTCAAATTAATTTTAACTTGCTTTGTAATACTTCTAAGTTGTAATAATACAAGTTCATTATCTATAATAGCCCATTCTAAATCACATAAATTACCCAAAGATTTTTGAATATTTATAAATGTTTTTCCAATATTTATACCACATAGTAATGTTTTATCATTTTCTTTAAACTCTACACATGTGCTTGTTTGTTCTCCCGATACTAATTTTTCTCCAACATCATTTACATATTCATAAATGCCTTTATTAACATCAATTCCAAACCATACACCTGAACAAGTAACTTCTTTATACTCATTTATAACAACAGCCATTTCTCCATTTTTAAGTTTATTTTTTTCTATATAGTTTCTAACTCTTTCAGAATTAACTGAATCTTTTACCTTGTTTATATTATAAAGTAAATCATTATATGAAACATCTAAATAACTTTCAAACATTCCTGCAAAAGAGTATTTATCTCCATCTTCCACTGCACATGAACTTCTTACTGAATATCTGATATTTTTATTTAATATGTTAAGTACAGATGCATCTATATTTATGTTTGTAGGTATAACATATGTAAGAGGTATTTTAAAACCTAAGCTATAAAGACAAGCTAACCCATAAGCTTTTCCACCAATTAAAAGAGTTAACTGTTCTTTTGGAAAAATGCTATAAAGAAGAGATAATATTTCTATATTAAGTATTTGTTTATTTCTTAATTTTTCAAAATAAAAAGTATAATTTTCAGGATAAGGACATGATATTTCATTAAGTAGTTTTTCTAAAACTGTTCTTCCTAAAAAATTTTGTTTTTCTTGATATTCCTTTATAAAGAAATATTTTTTTATAAGTGTATCTTCACTTTCATTAATCCCGTCTATTTCTTCTAAAGAAACTAAATAATTTGATCCATAACGTTCTTTTAACTCATTTATTAAATCGTTAGAAAATTTGCTGTTTTCTGTTATTAATTCAATAATGCTAAAATAATTCTCTAATTCTATAATGTAATCATAGTTTCTAGTTTGCTCAATTTTTTTTATTATCTCTAATTCTTTTTTATATACAATGTCACATAAACTTGGTATATTTTCAAAATTAATTTTTTCTAAAAAATTTAAAAACTCTTCATTAATTATACTATAAAGCAACATTTTATTAACATTATCTATACTAAACATTAAACATAATTTTTGCCTTAATTTATTTATATTCATCTTTAACACCTTCTTTAATTTAATTTTATCAAAAAAAGTCATAATTGTCTATGAATTTAAATTTTACTATGACATTTTCAAGAATTTTACTATGTCGTTTTC
>ERZ825670.4533-NODE-4533-length-10612-cov-3.198920_pt1 | contig 10612 bp, 7 predicted proteins | sample MGYA00519929_ERZ825670 | MGnify/ENA primary metagenome ERZ825670 (study PRJEB31778, sample SAMEA3449207) | human gut metagenome | biome: human gut; feature: human-associated habitat; material: faeces | place: United Kingdom | collected 2010/2012 ...
ATAAACAGATAGGAAGCTCCCGGCGGTGCCCAGTAAGAATTATGATAATAAATACCATTTCCGCTCTTTCTTGCCTTTTCCTTCTCACCCGGATAGCGGCGCACATAACCATAGTTGTCATTTGTCCAAATCAGTGTCAGATCTTCCGGCACCTTTAAGCCATTGTCATAAAGCTCAAGCACTTCTTTGTACGGCACAAAGGTCTTCATAGGCTCGGTGTCTAATGTTTCAGAAAGAATCTCCTGTTGTGCTGCCATAACAGATTCAAGCAGCTCAATTTTAGCTTTTAGTAGTTTCTCTCCTGTCAGACCTTCAAGTGATTTTGTCTCAAAACCTGAGTCGTGGATTCCTCTCATACCAACTGTGTAGCTTACTTCAAAATCACGGTTTTGCTCTACGCTCTCGCGCCAGTACTCCTTTAAAATTTCACGGTTTCTGCCTGGAATAGAAAAATCATATTCCACATCGGTATAGCCCTTATTTGCAAGCCACGGCTTCCACTCGCGATTATTGCTTCTCATCAGCATATCACAGTGAGACGTTCCGACAACTATGCCCATGCGGTTTGCAAGCGCACCGTTTTCCTGTTTTAGATTAAAGGAATTGACATGCATTGCCGGCCAGATATAATTGAGCTTTAAGCGAAGCAGCAGTTCAAAGATCTTTTCATATGTCTTTACGCCAATGGTCGTTTCACCCATATAGCGCCATACCCAGTGCTCTAACTCTTCCTCGTCGTTGATAAAAATTCCTCTGTACTCAACAGACGGATAATCCACCTTGCAATAACCATTTTCAATTACAGCTTCACTTCTACGGCGCACCGGCACATCGGCAAAGAAATACCATGGTGATACACCAAGCCATTCACAGAAATCATAAATGCCATAAATTGTACCGCGGCGGTCTGTTCCTACAATTAAAAGCTCTCCGTCCTTTTCCTGAATCAAAAATGCTTCCTTACGGTACGTGCCATCCTCTGCCCGAAGTTTTGAAATATCTGCCTTTTCATCTAACTCTGGCAGATTGCCCACTGTTCCGACAAGGATACGAATAATGCCTCCTGCTGTCACGCTGCAGTCAAGTGTACGAATTAAATCGCGCCGCAGATTCACAAGTGCAATCTTGACTGCTTCGCTCTCACTAGAGCTAAATACCAGTTCAACCTTGCTGTATTCTCTGATTACCATTGTTTTTCCTCCGTTTTTATGACAATTCAAAGTTTTACAAAGATCTAAATATCTCTGTAAAACTTTGAATTGTTACTCACCTTTCTATCGTCATCTTACAATAGCGTTCATAAAAACGCAAGCTCATATTGACAGCAAAAAGGTGATATTTTAAAATATCAGTATGGTACAAATTTAAGTCACAAAATCAGAAAGGATCACATTATGATTACTATTAACGCTGGGCAATCTACTTCTTTTCCACGCATTGCTGATGCTATTGAGGCTGCTAAAGCCTATGCTCCTATGCCTGTCACAATACACATTGCACCGGGACGCTATCACGAAAAGCTGACAGTCTCACAGCCTCACGTTACACTTATGGGCGACGATGCTTCAAATACGATTCTTACATATGATGACTATGCAAGAGAAATCATGCCAGACGGAATAAAGCGAGGTACCTTTCGCACCTACACTTTATTTTTAGATGCGCCAGATATTACTCTTTGCAATCTCACTGTAGAAAATGCTGCTGGCGCTGGAAAGGAAGTTGGTCAGGCGATTGCTCTATATGCTGAGGGAGAAGGAATACGTGTGGAAAACTGCCGTCTTATTGGAAGTCAGGACACTCTCTTTACAGGGCCGCTTCCTGAAAAAGAAAAGGAACCTGGTGGCTTTCGTGGTCCGAAGGACTTTGCCCCGCGCATCAACGTAAGACAATATTATAAAAATACTTATATATGCGGTGGTGTCGATTTTATTTTTGGAAGCGCCACTGCTTACTTTGAAAATTGTACACTTGAATCACTTCCTGAAGGCGGTGGCTATGTGACGGCCGGTTCATCGCCAAAAGGTCAAACTTATGGCTACATATTCAATCATTGCCGCTTTATTGGAAGTGAGCCTAATACATGTTACCTTGGCCGCCCATGGCGTGAGTATGCAAAAGTAGTCATTTTAAATTCTGAGATAGGTGATCATATCAAACCTGAAGGCTGGCACGACTGGGGAAAGATTGATGCTCACGATACTGTATACTTTGCAGAATACAAAAATTATGGCCCCGGTGCCGCAGGTGCGCGCCCGTCATGGACACATACACTAACTGACACAGAGGCCGAAAACTATACATATGCTTCTGTTTTTAACTGATCCCATATTCATATTTTTGTTCGTCATTTTGTGATGACTCATCATTTTTTTGACGCATATCATAATGAATATCCTGATCCATCATTTTAAGCATTGCTCTTGCGGCAGGCGGCCAAAACTGCCTGCCTATTCCATTTACAATTTCATCATGTACGCAGTCTTGCGTTAATGCCTTTCGATACGATCTATTTGAGGTCATCGCATCATATGCATCAGCAACTGCAATTATACGCGCTGCTTCTGGTATCTCTTCCCCTTTTAAGCCTTTCGGATATCCACGTCCATCCCAGCGCTCGTGGTGATACAGCGCACCATACTGAAGTTCTGGCATTGAACTTATACGAGATAAAATCTGTGAACCAATCACGGTATGCGCCTTAATCAGTCAGCTTACCAGGCTTTCTTAAAATTGCATCATCAACACCAATCTTTCCGACATCATGAAGCAATGCCATATAATACATGCCATCGGCTTTCTCATCATCATATCCAAGCAGTTTTGAGATCTGTCTTGTATACTTTGCCACACGAGCAGAATGACCATTTGTATAGCTATCCTTTGCATCAACAGCACGTACAAGTGATTCTATTGTTTCAATTGACTGCTCATGGTTCTTTTTTGCTGCCTGTTCATTTTCCCGCGCTGACTTGATATTCTGCACAATAATAATAATCGCCGAAAAAACAAACATCAGGACAAATACTGCATAGATAAAACTGTAAACAGAAAAATATACATCAAACTTCTTTAGTTCCACATGTCTTTCAATAAATAAAAAACCTGCGATTCTAAGCAAAAACAGGCATTCTGCAATAATCAAAATCGTAAGCAATACACCATTGATACGATTGCAGTCTTCCCTAAGCCCAACGATTGGATGGCAAACCCATTTGCAATAAATAAAATTAACAATGATCGGCATCAAAAGATCAATCAGCACTGTCATGGTAAGTGAATCATATATAGCTGTAAATGGCATGGACAACAGATACAAACATAGATACAAAAAGCGTGCCGCACTGCCCACCGGCTCCATCATACGTCCATAAAAATACATCAGTAAAAAGGAGATGCCAAATACAAAAAAGTCTACACCATAAATAATATCATATGATATTTTTCCGGGCAGAAGCCGATAAATCAGCCCCATGCACAAAATCGTATAAATGTATGCCATGGGCGGGCATACCAAAAGAAAGCGCACGAAGCTAGGCGCACGAAGCTTTTCTTTCTTTAATGTCTTTGTCATATAAAAATATGATGGAATAAACAGTAGCTGTCCAAGCAAAAAACAAATGGATCGAATTGGCATATATATCCTTTCTGAATACAGAAAAAACTTGTTTTTCTTAGTTATGTGTGATATTGTAAACTCAGCAATGAAGCATTGACTAACAAAAAGGAGGAACTATTATGGATTTCTATTTTGCATCCCCGTGCCGCGTTTGGTGGGGCGAGATCTGGGACTGGATCTGTGGACGTCTGTAATCTGACATCTCTTGATCCATGTAACTCAAACGTATGGGTTACCATGTATCCTAACCAAAACAAAAAGGCCCGTTCCATTTGGAACAGGCTTTTTTCTATGCATGCCCGTTCCGCTGATTATTATGCCAAATTTTAGCCTAAAAATCAAGCAGAACGTCACTCATTGTCTTTTTTCTTTTTACTTGAACATTTTTCTGCGTCGATTGATATAATCCTCAAGCTCATTTACTGTCTCATCAAATCCCAATCGGCTGCTGTTAATGCATAAGTCATAGGCTCTTGAATCGCCCCACTTATCCTTGCAGTAGTAGTTGTGATACTGTTTTCTGTACTTGTCATGACGCTCCATTTTAAACTGTGCATCACGCTCAGACAAATCATAGACCTCCATAACACGCTTGCACTTTACTTCGCGATCACCAAGAACAAACAAAGAAATCACATTAGGGCGATCACCCAAAACAGTCTCTGCGCATCTTCCAACTACGATGAAAGACTCTCCCTCATCTGCTTTTTTCTTCAGATACTCAAACTGTAAAAATGCTACATTTTCTTCTGCAGAACTTGAAAAACCATTCTGGCTTCTTGAAAACAGCAGTTTTCTTGGTTTCTCATCGTAGCGTCTTAAAGTCTCGACATCCACGTTTTTCTCTGCTGCTACAGCGTCCAACAAATTATGGTCATAAAGCTTAATGCCATATCTGTTTGCCAACTCTACTGCAATTGCATGTCCGCCGCTTCCAAATTCACGTCCTAATGTTATTATCAATTGATCACTCATTGCCATTCCTCCTGACGACAAAATTAATTTACCTTATTATATAACTTTGAAGTCAATTTGTAAATCTTTTTATAAAACCTTACATATATCTGGCAAATATGAACAGCATAGAAATCAAAACAACAATGATGGTTGCCGGTGCTGCATACTTACAGTACTTGCCCCATCCAATCGGATGACCATTCTTTGAAGATACGGAAATACCTACTACATTTGCGGAAGCACCGATTGGTGTCGCACTTCCTCCGATATCAGTACCCATTGCCAGTGCCCAGGAAAGTGTCTCCAAATCAACACCCTGCAGTGCTGACAAGCTTCTGATAACTGGAATCATGGTTGCTGCAAACGGGATATTATCAACGAATGCACTTGCAAATGCTGAGATCCAGATGATAATTGCTACCATTAACTTTGTGTTGGAACCACTTACCTTACTGATAAATTCAGCAATTACTGTAAGAACACCAGTCTGCTCCAAACCACCAACAACAACGAAAAGTCCAACAAAGAATAACAGTGTCTTGTAATCAACCTTCTTTAACAGCTCTGCTGCATACTTATGCTCTACAATCAAAGTAATAATTGCAATAAATGTACCGATGAAAGCAACTGTCAGTCCTGTATTTGCATGTGAAACAAGAAGAACAACTGCGATCAGGAAAATAACAACGCTGCTAATAAACTCCTTCTTGTCTGTAATGGCAGAATTTGGATCTGGACAAGATGCCGGATCAACAGGCGCTGTTCCCGGTGCAACAAGCTTCTTTCTGAAGCAGAAATAAAAGTAAACTACAACCACAATAAGTGAAATTGCTGCAATGGCACCTGTGTTTGTCAAGAAATCAAAGAAGCTGTAGCCCATGGAGGTTCCGATAATGATGTTCGGCGGATCTCCGCACATGGTTGCTGAGCCACCAAGATTTGCACAGAAAATCTCTGCGATAATCATCGGTACCGGATTGCTCTTTAACAAAAGACAAAGTTCAATAGTAACTGCTGCCAAAAACAAAATAACTGTAATACTGTCAATGAACATAGCCAGTACAAATGACATGATCATAAAGGTGACAAATACAGCAGTTGGCTTATAGTGAACAAGTCTTGCAATCTGTAGACAAAGCCAACGGAAAAATCCTGCCTTTCCCATTCCTTCAACCATGATCATCATACCTGCGATAAAAATGATCGTTGACCAGTTGATTCCAGATGAAGACTCTCCTGCCTCACTGGAAGCATGCCAGAAGTCCGCCGTGAAAATACTTCCAATATTCAGCGTCTCCATGATTGCGCTGCCGCTATGCATTGTGATACCGAATACTAAAATGATCATAAGCAGACCGCAGCCTAGTGTTACAATGTGTCTCTCTATCTTCTCAGTAATGATCAGGGCGAACATCACGAGAAAAATAAGGACAGCTAAAATCTGTGATACCATAATGTATCTCCCCACTTTCATATAATAGCAAATGGCAGCCGCAAGCGTCTGACCTTTGCGGCTACCATTATAATGCGATCTTCAAGAAATTGGAAGATCAAATTTCGTTTTTTTGAAAATTTCTTTCAATTAGTGTTACTGTTCACGCACAATGTTACAAAAGTCCTTCGGACTTTGCAATAAATATTTACTTGTCCATAAACTTCAACCAATTAGCCCTTTGCATCAAGAATTTCCATCAATGTCCATGCTGTACGAATGTTATAGTTTGCGAATGCAAAAAGTCCCTTGCCTTCTGTATTCACTGCAACAGCATATGGAAGACGCTCATCTCCGACATGAAGTGCCTCATGCATCTGATACAAATATGCATCATTCTTTACTGTCACGCATACAAGATTTAATCCTGCATGAAGTACACGCTGTAATGTCTCGTTCTTTAAAACATCCGTATTCTCAAGTGCAATTATAACTCTGTATCCCTGCCTCTTGTAAGCTTCCTTACACTCAAGGATCTCCTGGAACAGATGCTCTGTCGGCTCTTTTCCTGGATCTGCAAAAACAAGAATTGATTTTTGTCCCCGATAAAGTGAAGTCATCAAAACAGGATCACCAACCATCTTTCCCTCTGCTGTCACCTGCTGTACTGTCGCATCACTAAGCTCTGCCTCATGACACTTTTCGGCAATCTTTGCCGGTGCCTGACGAAGCTCAAATACACGATCTTCGCTCATAACAAAGCTGCTTGCGATACAGCTGACGCCACCATCAATCTGACGCTGTGTGGTGATGATGCGGTAAGCACCTTTCGCCAAGGAAAGTTCCTTTTCTTCTCCCGGCTCAATTGCAAGATCATCATAGTTTTGCGTCTGATAAACATCATTTTCAAAACGGGCAATCGTCATATGAAGCCAGTACTCAAGCTTACGATCAGATTTATTTACTAAAGTCAGTGTTACCTGCTTCTCTGGCTCATCTATCTTTTGAACTTCCTTTTCCATAGACTCAAAGCAAATCTCACCGTTCTTTTCGCAAACGCCCTCTGCCTTTCCTGTTACTGGATTTAAGCGTGCCAAAATACCAATAGCACGGCAAATCTCAACAAAGACAACTCTCTTTGAAACCTCGGTAATGATCTCACACTTTATACAGCCATCTGCCTCTGCCGGCCAGTTTCCTGTTCCATAATCCGGCACTGTATTTAAGCCATGATTTACATACTCCCATACCATCTTTGCAGTCACTGTGCCATCCTGTGGGAATACCTTTTTTTCAGATAACAGAGAAACAATACGGCTTCTGCTTCCCATAAGCTTTTCATGACCAGCACGCGGTGCAAGCAAATATTTCTGGTAAAGCTCTGTACAGAAATTGTTCTTATATGGCAATGCAGCACGCAAATATGATGCAAGCACCTCTGCTGTAGTATCAAGAAAATCCTTATCGCGAAGCGTATCAAGCATCAGACGCTTATCCTCATCTGTAAACTCAGTCATCTGTCTGAATTTTTCAAGCTCCTGTCTGTTTCCTCTTGCATTGACAAAATAGCGATTCCACGGATCACTGCTGTCTTTATCTTCCTTTACAAAGCCTTCCTCATAATCAGCGCGAATCTTCTCACACTCAGCAAGGCGAGCCTCATGCACACTCTTCATCTGTGCACCAGTACTCTTTGGCATAGCCTCAATCGGCGGGTTCAAATCAAAGCGCTCCTCGATTATGCCTTCCATCTTCTCTGGATCTGCTGCCTGCTCCATCTTTAATACAACAGACTGCTGCTCTCTCATATCAATTTTCTGACCAAGATATTTTCCATTGTAAACGGTGCATACATACAGATCACCCTTACCTGTCATAAAGGACACACTACCATCAGATGCTGTTTTTTCTTTATGAAGTGGGAAAAGCTCACTATAATTGACAAGACAGAATAAAACAGAAACATTCTGCACTGGTACGCCATGATCAGTTACTGTTACAGTCAGCTTCGCACAATCTGCATAGCGCTCTGTTACATTCATCAGCGCATAAAGCGGTGTCTTGTAGGCTATTTCTGCAGAGCTTTCCAGGTCTGAAAATGCCTTTGCATGAACAAGCATTGCCTTTGATGCAGCTGCAGTAAACCAACCCTTATCAAGTACTGGTTCTGGCTCACATGCTCCAAGATAATGCCAATCGCCATCTGCCCACACCTCAACCCATGCATGGTTGTCATCACAGTGTGCCCAGCGCGGAACATAACACTGTCTTGCTGGAATACCAACACTTCTCATAGCAGATACAGCAAGTGTTGATTCCTCACCACAGCGTCCGCGTGCGGAATTGCACATACCAAATGGCGCCAGAGTACGATCATCAGACGGAATATAGGTTGCCTTTTCATAGCACCAGTAGTTAACCTCAAGTGCGGCCTCTACCATTGTCTTTTTATCCTTAACGCGATCAACAAGCTGTCTGTAAATCCACTCACGGCTCTTATCAAGATCCTCGTTGTTAACACGCACGCACAGTACATATGTAAAGAACAGCTCTGCCGGCACCTTTTTTGCATATGGAACATTCGCATACATATCGAGTGTTGCCTTTACATAGGATGCAATCACTTCTACATCATAAGATACAATATCACACGGATGCATATATGCGTAAAGGTACTTCATGCAGACTGCCTCGTCCTCATCTGCGCTTTTAATCCACGCATCTATCTCACTCTTTTTGTTCGGACAGCAAGCCATCCACTCTTCATACTGCTTTTCAATTTTTTCCTTCAAAGACGGCTCTAATGCTAACAGCATTTCTTATCTACCATTCCTTTCTCATTAAATCTTTATTCTGTCAGCTCAACCTCCAGCACGGTATCTACTGCATCTGGCAGAACTGGATCTGGTCCAAGATTTGCAAACACGATATCTGGGTAATCGGTATGAACCCAGCTGTCAGAAATCGGTACCTCACTTCCATCACATAAAAGACGTATCTTCTTTATAGTACCTGGCTTAATTCCTGTAAGCGGCACTGGTCCCATCGTATTTTCAAACATGTGGTAATACAAAAGATTTCCATTTCTTGTCACACGGCCATAATCTGGCTTTTCGATCCCTGCCATTCCACAACCATAAACACTTTTACTATTTTTCTTCATCCACGCACCGATCTCGCTCAAAATCTGCATCGATTCAGGCGGGATGTTTCCATATGCATCTGGTCCAACATTCAAAAGCATGTTGCCGCCCTTTGATACACACTCTACCAGCTTTTTTATGATCATTGAGGATGGCTTAAAGAACTTGTCTCTAGCACAATATCCCCAGTTGTTGTTCATCGTGATACATGCTTCCCAGTTCAGCGGATCACCGTTTACATCGCGAATACCATGTGGCGGAATAATCTGCTCTGGGCTTACAAAATCTCCGTGATATGGAGTTGGGTTTCCTGTTGCCAGTGAGCCATATCCCTGTCCACTTGCTTCTAATCGGTTATCAATAATAACCTGCGGCTGAAGCTCTCTTACCATATTTACAAGCTTTGTAGCACCCCACTTTTCTCCCATCATATCGTCATAGGAGAAATCAAACCACAGCACATCAATCTGGCCATAGTTAGTACAAATCTCTCGTACCTGATTATGCATAAACGTTACATAATTATCCCAATTACGATTTTCATTCGTGTAGGCCGGGTTATTTCTCATTGGATGCTGACGATCACCGTAGTGTGGAAAATCATCATGATACCAATCGATCAAAGAAAAATACAGGCCCACCTTCAAGCCTTCTGCTCGAACTGCTTCTACGTACTCTGCAACAAGATCGCGGCCGCATTTTGTATTAGTAGACTTGAACTCTGTATACTTACTGTCAAACAGACAAAAACCATCATGATGCTTCGCTGTTAATACTACGTATTTCATACCGGCTTCTTTTGCCGCTCTCGCCCATTTCTTTGGATCATAATCCTTAGGATCAAACTCATAAAAATATTTCATGTAGTCTTCCTTCGGAATTTCCTCAACACTGCGCACCCACTCGCCTCTTGCCGGAATTGAATACAGTCCCCAATGGATAAACATTCCGAATCTGGCATCTACATACCATTCCATTCTCTTGTTGTACTCTTCACGATTAAACTGGTACATATATCCTCCAATCTGCCAGAGCCTTTTGGCTCTGACATTTCTCATTGATTAGCCCTTTACTGCTCCGATCATAACACCCTTTACGAAGTATTTCTGAACAAATGGATAAATTATCATAACTGGAACTGACGCAATAACGATAACAGAGTACTGAAGAAGATCCTTCAAACCTCTCTGTCTTGCCAGTGCATCGGCATTGCCCATCATCGTCTCATCAATATCATTCATAATAAGGATCTCACGAAGGATGATCTGTAATGGCTGTAAATAATTTGCCTTCTGTAAGTACAAAATTGCATCCTGATAGGAGTTCCATCTTGCAACACCATAGTACAGAACAAGTACTGCGATAATAGGTTTTGACAGCGGAACAACAATACGAATCAAATACTTAAATGGTGTACATCCATCAATCTCGGCTGCCTCGAAAAGCGACTCAGGAATACCC
>ERZ825670.4535-NODE-4535-length-10610-cov-6.588726_pt1 | contig 10610 bp, 6 predicted proteins | sample MGYA00519929_ERZ825670 | MGnify/ENA primary metagenome ERZ825670 (study PRJEB31778, sample SAMEA3449207) | human gut metagenome | biome: human gut; feature: human-associated habitat; material: faeces | place: United Kingdom | collected 2010/2012 ...
GGGCAGTCTCCCACCCCTCACCAATCAGGATACACTCTGACTTTTCTTCTTTCACCGCCTGCCGAAATGCCCGCCAGAATCCGTCGTTGATCTCGCTGGCGACATCCAGACGCCAACCGTCAATATCAAATTCCCGCACCCAATAGCGGCCCACCTCGCAGAAATACTCCTGTACTTCCGGGTTGCAGGTGTTGGTTTTCGGCATCATGCGCTCGTAGCCGAAGCATTCATAGGTCGGATAGGTTTCTGGGTCTTCCGGCCGCTCTACAGGGAATTGCAGATGGTAAAACCAGTTTTTATATTTTGAGTTTTCGCCATTGCGTACCACGTCATCAAAAGCGAAAAAATTCCACCCCACATGGTTGAACACACCATCCACGATGACATGCTGGCCGCGGGCGTGGCAGTTGGCCACGAACTCCTTGAACTCTTCGTTGGTGCCCAGACGGCGGTCCACCCGGCGGTAGTCGATGGTATCGTAGCCGTGGGAGCCGCTCTCAAACAGCGGGCCGATATAGATGGCGGTGCAGCCGATGTCTGCTGCATGGGCCGCCCAGTCGTTCAGTTTTTGGAATGCACCCGGGGTGGGCTGGCCGTCATTTTCGTGCGCGCAGCCGCACAGCCCCAGAGGATAGATGTGATAGAATACCGCATTGTCATACCAAGCCATTGTTGAATACCGCTCCCTCTTTGCAAATAATCTCCTGCCGCCGTTCGGTCAGCGGCAGGATTAGTATAACACAAAATCTGACAAATATGTGAATTTTTGCCTATTTTTGTCAAGATTCGCCAAGAATACCGGCTACAGTGCCGGTTATAAACCATTTTCCTTGGATAAATTGCCCAATTGCAGCACCGCAGCTGCCGGTGCTGCCCATCATACACAGGAGGAGATCTTTGCATGAATTACCCTGCCATTCCCCGTGAATTTTTCAATGGAGACTGCTTCGACGCCTACCGCATTCTGGGCGCACATCCCTGCACGGCCCCGGACGGTGCCGAGGGCTGGCGGTTTGCGGTCTGGGCCCCCGGTGCCACCGCCGTGGAGGTGTGCGGCGGCTTTGACGGCTGGGAAGCCGGTGTGCCCATGGAGCGTGCCGAGACCGGCGTATGGAGCGCCTTTATCCCGGGCCTGGCCGAGGGTGATCTTTATAAGTACCGCGTCCACGGAGCCGACGGCAGCGTGGTGATGCGCAGCGACCCCTATGCCTTTTCCACCGAGCTGCGCCCCGGCACGGCCAGCCGTCTGGCAAAGCTGGATTTTGCCTTTGACGACCATGCCTGGATGGAGCGGCGCGACAAGTGCCGCAACCGCCCGCTGAACATCTACGAGCTGCACGCCGGCAGCTGGAAGCACAAGCCCGGCGCCACCCGGCCGGACGGTTCGGACGGGTGGTACAACTACGAGGAGCTGGCGCGGGAGCTGATCCCGTGGCTGCTGGAGCACCACTTTACCCATGTGGAGCTGCTGCCGCTGGCCGAGCATCCCTTTGACGGCAGCTGGGGCTACCAGACCACCGGCTACTTTTCGGTGACCAGCCGCTACGGCACCCCCGCCCAGTTTGCGGGCTTTGTCAACGCCTGCCACCGCATGGGCATCGGCGTCATCATGGACTTTGTGCCGGTGCACTTTGCCGCCAACGCCGACGCACTGGCAAAGTTTGACGGCACCTACCTGTACGAGTACGACAGCGACGTGGGACAGAGCGAGTGGGGCACCTGCAACTTCAACTACTACCGCCGGGAGGTGTGCAGCTTTCTGAGCAGCGCCGCCGGGCTGTGGATGGACGTGTACCACTGCGACGGCATCCGCATGGACGCCATCTCCCGGGCGCTGTACTGGCAGGGCGACCCCAACCGCGGCGTGAATCAGGGCGCGGTGAACTTTTTGCGCAGTTTGAACCACGGGCTGAACGAGCGCTGGCCCACCGGCATCTACATGGCGGAGGATTCCACCAACTTTTTAAAGGTGACCGCCCCCACCCGCTACGAGGGCGTGGGCTTTGACTACAAGTGGGACATGGGCTGGATGCACGACACGCTGGACTACTTTGCCACCCCCTTCGGCGAGCGCCCGGGCTGCTACGGCAAGCTGCTGTTCAGTATGCACTACTTCTACAACGAGCTGTACCTGCTGGCGCTGAGCCACGATGAGGTGGTGCACGGCAAAAAGACCATCATTGATAAGCTGTGGGGCAGCTACGCGGAAAAATGCGCCCAGCTGCGCACCCTGTATTTTTATATGTACACCCATCCCGGCAAAAAGCTGAACTTTATGGGCAACGAGCTGGCACATTTCCGGGAGTGGGACGAAAAGCGGGAGCTGGACTGGAATCTGCTGGAATACCCCTTCCACGATGCGTTCCAGAAGTACTTTGCCGCTCTGAGCCGCACCTACGCCTCCGAGCCTGCTTTGTATGACGGCGAGTACAACCCGGACTGCTTTGAGTGGGTGGCAAACGAAAGCTGCGCCGAGGGTGTGTACGCATGGCTGCGCAAGGGGCGCGGGCAGAACCTGCTCTGCGTGATGAACACGCAGGACCACGCCCACAAAAAGTTCCCCCTGTACCTCAAGTTCCCCTGCAGCGCAGAGCTGGTGCTGGACACCGAGGCCGGCACTTGGGGCGGCGTACACAAGGCGCACCGCAAGCAGAGCTTCCACACTACCGACGGCGGCGTGTTCGGCCGGGACTACACCCTGACGCTGGACCTGCCCGCCATGGGCAGCTATCTGCTGCGGCTTGCCCCGGAAGCCCCGAACCCGGACGCCGCCCGCCTGAGCGCCAACAAGGCGCTGGCACAAAAGCGCAAGGCGGCAAAGGCTGCAAAGGCCGCTGCGGAAGTTTCCGATAAGTAATATTTACGCAAAAATGTCCCGTCTGCTTTGAAAGCGGCGGGACATTCTGCATTTTTCGCCGCTGGGGTGCTGGACAGTGCCCGGGGGAGTTGTTATACTGTAAGGTGTGAAATTTTGCAAGGAGGGTCCTATTCCATGTCCGAACCCATTACAAAGCCCCGCGTTTCCGCTGCGGCGAAAATCGTGCTGGTGCTGGCGGCAGCAGCGGTGCTGCTGGCCGTTTTTGCGCTGGCTGCGCCCGGCAGCAAATTCTTTTTTCCGCTGGTGAGCCTGTGGTGCAACCTTGCCCTGTTTGCCTGTGTGCTGCTGGTGCTGCGGGTGGCGGGAATCAAATTTGACCTGTTCCACAAGGCGGTGCTCGTCGGCCTGTGGGCGGCGGCGCTGGTCTACTTTTTCTGGGCGCTTGGCCGCCGCAGCTTTGTGTATATCTGGGATTACGTCAACTATATCAACAAGCAGTACTGGGCCGAAGCCGCCTTTCTGCAAGGCCCGGCGGCGGGCTTCCAGTTCATCTTCGGCTCCTTTGCCGAGGACTACACCAACTTCATCACCCTGTTTCTGGAGTTTCCCTTCTGCCTGAGCGACCGCACCGGCGACAGCTTTGCCTTCTGTCAGGTGTTCAGCATCCTGCCCATGCTGCTGGTGCTGCTGGCAGGGCTTACCATCAAGGTGGGGCAGATGCTGCGGGTGAAAAACCGCTTCTGGTACTTCCTCATCGGCATGACCTGGATGGTCACCTACCCGTGGCTGCGCATGAGCGCCATGCTCAGCCAGCCGGACTGGTTCGGCCTTATCTTCGGCTTCAGCATTCTGCTGCTCACGCTGGACTTCCGGTTTGAAAAGCTGGAGCCGGTGCGCTTCTGCCTGCTGTTTGCCGCCACGGCAGCCATCATCCTTTCCCGCCGGTGGTACTTATATTTTGTGGTGGGCTACTACTTTGCCTACGCGGTGCTGGTGCTGGTAAGCAGCGCGCGCACTGCCCGCGCCGGGCAGAAAAAGCAGGCGCTTTTGCAGGTGCGCAACCTCGTGCTGTTCGGCCTGATGAGCATGGTGGCCATGCTGGTGCTGCTGTGGCCGATGGTCAGCCGCATCCTCGCTTACAGCTACGCCGAGCGCTATTCCTACTATAACGGCGGCGGCTTTGCAGCCGAGATCAGCCTGCAGTTCTGGCGCATGGGTCTGATGAACCTTGTGCTCGTGGGCATGGGGCTGTGGTTCAGCCTGAAAAAGCGTAAAATGCCCGCGCTGCCCTGCCTTGCCGGGCTGGAGATCCTGCTGAGCATGCTGCTGTTCACCCGCATCCAGAACACCGGCTCCCACCAGATGCTGCTGTTCCTCCCGGGGTGGTTTCTCCTGTTTTTGCTGGGCGCAGCGGCGCTGGCCGAGGGCATCAGCCGCTTCCGGGCGGCAAAGGTCGTGTTCTGGGTGTTCACCCTCGTGTTTGCCACCTCGGTGCGCTGCTCTCCCTTGACCACCATTGCCCTGCCGGGCTTTCTGGTGGATCACTTCCCGCTGGCAGTCACCGAGGAGTTCGTCCGGCTGGACAAGTTGATCTATGACCGCAAGGATCTGCCGCAGATCAAGGCCATTGCCAACTGGATCGACACCCACTGCGCCGAGGGCGAGATCAGCTACATGATCCCCCACGATATGCTGTACTGCCCGGATCACTTCAAGAACTGCCAGCTGCCCGCAACCCCCATCAACGATAAGCTGGCCTTCGGCTTCTCGGTGCCGGGCACCCACAACTTCCCCATGCAGTTCTTCGAGGCCAAATATGTCCTCACCGCCGACCCCTTCCCCCAGACCTTTGTGGGCAACGGCGAAATGTCCCACAAGCTGAACGAGAGGTTCCTTGCGGTGCGGGACGAGTACTTTGCGCTGGAGGCCACCTTTGATATGGGCAACGGCACCACCTTTACCATCTGGCGGCGCACCGTAGCCCCCACCCGCGCCGAGGTGGAGTATTACCTGAGCGCCTTTAAGGAAGAAGATGCCCAGTACCCGGAGATGTTCTCCCAGATCGCAGAAAGCTGGCTGGCCGCCCGCGGGCTGTAACGCCGCTTTTGTAAAAAGGAGTGTTCGACTATGGAACAAACTGCAAACACCATGCCCGCTGCCACTTTAGGGCAGTACAAGGGGCTTGCCTTCACCCGCCGGGTGCGCCCGGTATCGGATAAGGCCGTAGAGGCGGATATCGGCAATCTGGCGCGGGTCCACGCGCCCTTTGTGCCCACTGACGCGCCCGCCGCCCGTGGGATGCGGGTCACGCTGGATTTCGAGGGCTTTCTGGAGGGGGCTTCCATCCCGGACAGCCGGATGGAGAATGTGACCGTAGTGCTGGGCACCGGGCAGCTGATGCCCGCCGCAGAAGAAGCCGTGTACGGTCACTGCGCGGGCGAGACTTTCCGGTTCGACTTCACCTACCCCGCCGAGTTCCGGGTGCCGGAGCTTTCCGGCAGGACGGCACAGTTTGAGATCTGCCTGCACACAGTGGAGCGCAAGCAGGTACCCCCGGTGGACGATGCCCTTGCAAAATCGCTGGGCTTTGCAGACCTTGATGCCCTGCGGGAGAGCCTGCGGGAGAAAAAGCGCCTTTCCCACGAAGCCAACGCCGACCGCATTGCCGGGGCGGCGCTGCTGGATATGGCAGGCGCGAACCTGACCGTGGAGCTGCCCGCAGAGCTGCTGGCGCAAAACGCCGAATACCAGATGACCCAGCTGCGCCAGCGGCTGCGCAAGAGCCAGATGACCATGGAGCTCTACTGCAAGAGCGCCGGGCTGACCCCGGAGCAGGTGCGGGAGGGCTACCGCAAGGAAGCCGAGCGCCAGCTGCGGGCAATGCTGGCAGTGCGCGCCATCGCCGAAGCCGAAAAGATCACCGTGACCCAGCAGGAGGTGGACGCCGAGATCGCCCGCCTTTCCAAGCTGCACGACACCCCGGAAGAAGAGATCCGCAAGGTGCTCAGCCGGGACGCCATCGCCGCCGCCGTGACCAACCAGAAGGTGCAGCGTTTCCTGCTCGACCACGCCGCCCTTACCTCTGTTGTGGAAAAGGAGTAAGACCATGGGCTTTTTTACCAGAACTGCAATGGATGCCCTGATGAAGACCAGCCATCCCGAGATCAACCGCCGCCAGTGCTGGAATTTGCACCCTCATCGCAAGCCCTGCACCACCTGCAAGGACATCTGCCCCTACGGCGAGGAGATCTTTACCCGCCCGAACCTCGTCAAGGACTGGGACCCCTGCACTGACTGCGGACTGTGCGTTTCCGCCTGCCGCAGCGGCTGCATTGCGCCTTCGCCCGAGCAGGTGCAGCGGGATACCGCCGCAGCGGACACCGACAACGATACCATCTGGATCGGCTGTGAGAAGTCCAGCCGCAAGAACACCGTGGTGCGCAGCTGCATCTGTGCCCTCTCGTGGGAGGCGCTGGCGTATCTGGCACTGAACAAAAAGATCGTGCTGGACCTGACCCCCTGCGGGCAGTGCGAGAACGACCTGTGCGCCGAGCAGCTGCGCCGCGAACTGACCCGCCTTGTGGACTTTTTCGGTCAGCCGATGTTTGAAGCGCGGTTCTCGCTGGCGTATGAGGAAAAGGAGTACCCCTACCATGTGCAGGAGCTGACCCGCCGCGAGATGCTGGAACAGGTAAGCCACGGCTCCAAGAGCGGCACCAAAAAGCTGCTGCAAATGCTGCCCGGTCTGCGCAGCGAGGAGGACAGCGGGGTGGACTTCCGCCTGCTGCTGCACCAGCGCACAAAGCAGCTGAAAGCCGCCATGGAAACGCCCCTGCAGTACGGCTACTATATGCCCAAATTCACCGACAACTGCTTTGGCTGCGGCCGGTGCGAAAAAGCCTGCCGCGCCAATGCCCTGAAGTTTGAGGAGATGCCCAACGGCCAGACCCGCATGGTGCTTACCCCGTGGAAGTGCAGCGAGTGCGGCGTGTGCATGAACGTGTGCTCCAACAAGGGCTTTGACGGCATGAAGCTGTACCAGCTTACCACCCTTGGCCCCGTGGTGCTGTACAAGTGCACCAAGACCCTGTGCAAGCAGTGCGGCAAGCCCATTGCCCCGGACAGCGCCGAGGGTCTGTGCTCGGTGTGCCGCATCAAGGCGCGCACCCTGAAACGGCAGGAGGAGGCGCGTCAGCGCGCCGAGCAGCTGAAGGCCGAGCGCGCCGCCAAGGCAGCCGAGGAGGCCGCCAAGGCAGCGGAAAACGCTGCCGGAACCGCTGCGGAAGCCGCCCCGACCGTGGAGACTGCCGCAGCCCAGACCGTGGAGACCGCTGCCGCCCTGCCGGAGACCATCCCCGCCGGGCAGAGCGCTGCCCCTGCCAATGTAACTGCACCTGCTCTCGGAGAGCCGGTCTCCGAATGATGATAAAGAAAGGTCTGATCCTATGATGGAAGATGGCAAGGAGCCGGTCTACGCCTCCAAGGCAAAGCCATGGCTGAAATATTATGAGGAAAAGTACATCCACCAATCCGTGCCGGAGTGCTCGGCCTTTGCGCTGGTCTGCCGCAACAACGAGCGGCACCTGGGCGACACCGCGCTGGAATACTACGGCCGCAAGTTCAGCTACGCCGACCTGATCGTGCAGATAAAAAAGACCGCCGCCGCCCTGCAGGCGCTGGGGGTGAAAAAGGGCGATATCATCACGGTGGTCAGCGTGATGACCCCGGAGGTGGTCTACACCTTCTACGCCGCCGACCTGCTGGGCGCTACCCTGAATCTGGTAGACCCCCGGTACAGCGCCGAGGGCATCCGGGAGTACATCCAGGAGGTGGAGTCCCGCCTGCTGATCTGCCTGAACGTGGTGTACCCCCGCTGCCATCAGGCCGCAAAGCGCACCAGCGTGGAGCGGGTGGTGGTGCTCAGCCCCGCCGACAGCCTGCCGCTGGCCAAAGCCGTGGGCTACAAGCTGACAGAGCCGGATAAAAACCGCTACGCCTCCAACGTGCTGCGCTGGAAGGACTTTATCGCCGCAGGCAAAGGGCACAGCCCCGCCGCCGTGCCCTACGACCCCCAGCACACCTGTGTGGTGGTGCACACCGGCGGCACCACCGGCTCGCCCAAGGGCGTTATGCTGACCGACTACTGCTTCAACGCCCTTGCGCAGGAGTTTGCCGCCCAGAGCCGTCTGTTCCACCGCGGGCAGAAGCTGCTGAACGTCATGCCCCCCTTCATCGCCTACGGTTACAGCTGCGGCATCCACATGCCGCTGGTCATGGGGCTGCATATCATCATCATCCCCAATCTGGACCCGGATAAGCTGGGCGCACTGGTGTGGAAGTACAAGCCCGAACACATGTTCGGCGTGCCCACCCACTACCAGCAGCTTGCCGCCGACCCGCTGCTGAAAAACAAAGACCTCTCCTTCATCCGCAACTACGCCGCCGGAGGCGATTCCCTCTCGCTGGGCGCGGAGCAGACGGTGAACCGGTTTCTCAAAGCCCACGGGGTGGAGTACCCGCTGGCAAAGGGCTACGGCATGACCGAGGTATCCTCTGCCGCTACCGTGGCTGCCGGCGCAGACAACAAGCCCGGCAGCGTCGGCATCCCGATGGTCAACACCATCATCGCCGCCTTTGAGCCGGGTACTGACAGGGAACTGCCCATCGGTGAGCGCGGCGAGCTGTGCATCTCCGGCCCCACCACCATGAAGGGCTACTACAATAAGGCTGACGAGACGGCCATGATCCTTCGCCGCCACCCGGATGGCCGCATCTGGGTCCACACCGGCGACATCGGCTATCTGGACGAGGACGGCTTCGTCTACCTCGACTCCCGCATCAAGCGCCTCATCATCCGCCACGACGGCTTCAAAGTCTTCCCCTCCATGATAGAGAATGTCGTCAGCCGCCACCCCGCTGTGCATCAGTGCTCTGTGGTGGGCTGCACCGACAAGGACCATGTGCAGGGCCGTCTGCCCTTCGTCTACATCGTGCTCAAGTCCGACACCACCGCCAAGAAAAAGCAGGTGATACGGGAGCTGGAGCGGATGTGCGCCGAGGAGCTGCCCGAATACGTCCAGCCCGTGGCCTACAAGTTTATTTCCAGTATGCCCATGACCCCTGTGGGCAAGGTCGATTACCGTCAGCTCGAAGCTGACATCTCCCCCCGCGACTATTGATTTCCATGAAAGGACTCTTCTGCCATGAACAAGCGTTTTGCAAGTCTGGCGGTCTCTGCCCTGCTGCTCGTCTCCCTGCTCAGTGTCCCTGCGCTGGCCGAGGGGACCGAGGCCGCTGCGGACACCGCCAGCGATGATCATGTCATCGTCACCCTGAACCCGGAGGCTGCCCTGCAGCCCGAGACTCCGGCGGAAGCCGCGGCTTCTGCCACCGAGACGGCTCAGGCTGACCCGGTCCCTTCTGCGGACGACGCAGAGGAGGCCTTGACCGCTGCAGAGGCCGAGGTCAAGGCTGATGACACCAAAGAGGAAGATAAGGACGAGCAGCTCACCTACGTCGCACTGGGCGACAGCATCGTGGCCGGCGTCGGCCTGGCCGATGTCCAGTACAGTGCGCGCTCCGGCTACAGCGTTGATATGGCTCCCAACTTCCAGGGCTACTCTCCCGACTGCTATGTCGGCAAGGTAGCTGCAGCGCTCGGCCTCGACCGTGACCACGCCATCAACCTCGGCCTGCCGGCCCTGACGGCTCCCGACCTCGCGGACATGATCCGGTACGGCAAGATGCCCCAGATGAACATGGCGTCCGGCTGCGAGTACAACTACCCTGAGTTCCAGGACTACATCCGCAAGGCCGACGTCATCTCCGTCCAGATCGGCTCCAACGACGCCTTCGTCCCCTGCATCGTGGCTCTGGGCAACGCCACCAACTGGAAGAGCGAGAAGCTGGCCTCTACCATTCTGGCCGGCGACCTGCGCAATGAAGGTTCCGGCTCCACCATGTCCACCATCTACCGCAGCATCAAGGCGATGGATCTGACCAAGGCCGAGAGGGACGCCACCTGGAATCTGCTCTTCTCCGGCATGAGCAAGATCTGCGACGAGACTTACCCCAAGACCACCGCAGCCCTCATCTCCATCGTGCAGGAGATCCGCAATCTCAACCCGGATGCCCAGATCATCCTCGTGGGCTACACCAACCCTGTGCCGCTCATCCCCTGCTGGCGCAGCTACTTCAACAAGCTGAACAAGTTTGAGAAGCAGATCGCCAAGACTTATAACTTGACTTATGTGGCCATCCCCAACACGGAGACCACCCTCGACGTGCATCCCACCATCAAGGGCCACCAGTACATCGCCAACAAGCTCGTGAACGCCATCGAGAATCCGTAATCAACAAATACAGCAAAGCCCCCGTTTCCAGCTGGAAGCGGGGGCTTTTTCCTACAATACGTTATGCGGCCAGAGCCTTTTTGATGTTTTCAAAGACGGTGTCGCTGTCCTCACAGCAGACCATGACCACCTCGCCGGTGGGGACAGTCGCCACGCGGGCGGCAGAAGCGATCTGGTACTGGTCTTCGAGGTAATGCTCCATGGACTTCTGCTGGCTCTGGACATAGGCATCCATTGCATCCACCACGTCCTGCGTCTTGCCCTCGGCGGGCTTGACGATGGCCACGCCGTAGACGCTGACCATCATGCCGGACACTGAGGCGGCGAAGTCGTCGTACATATCGTCCTCGAGGCCCAGCAGAGGCATCATCATGTTGGCCACCTCATCGGAGAGCTGGTCGGCCTCATACTCGGCGCTGTAGCCGTCGATGGCGGTGAAT
>ERZ825670.4539-NODE-4539-length-10606-cov-4.668278_pt1 | contig 10606 bp, 10 predicted proteins | sample MGYA00519929_ERZ825670 | MGnify/ENA primary metagenome ERZ825670 (study PRJEB31778, sample SAMEA3449207) | human gut metagenome | biome: human gut; feature: human-associated habitat; material: faeces | place: United Kingdom | collected 2010/2012 ...
CAATTCCCGCAAATCGTACTCCTCGCAGTGGTCGGCGCAAAAATCAATCGTATGCATTTACTTCACCGTTCTTCCCGAAGGACGGTATGTCTTCTTTTCTCCCGTCCGTTTTATTTTCTTTTCCCGGTCGTATCTGTCATACGCCATAACGATCTTTTGTACGAGTCGGTGGCGAACCACATCGTGCTCGTCAAATTCATGTATTTCGATACCGTCGACGTTTTTAAGTACCTTCACCGCCTGCGCAAGTCCGCTCTGACCACGCTCGGGAAGGTCGGTCTGCGTAAGGTCGCCCGTCACCACGATCTTTGACCCCGCGCCGAGTCTGGTAAGGAACATTTTCATCTGCTCCGGTCGTGTTCTGCGCTTCGTCGAGGATTATAAACGATTCATCAAGGGTACGTCCGCGCATATAGGCAAGAGGCGCGATCTCGATAGTAAGCTTTTCGATCATCCTTGCGCAGTTCTCCGGTCCGAGCATCTCATAGAGAGCATCGTACAGCGGGCGCAGATAAGGATCTATCTTACTCTGAAGATCTCCGGGCAGAAAGCCGAGGCGTTCTCCCGCTTCGACCGCGGGACGTGTGAGAATAATCCGCGAAACCTCATGGGAACGCAGAGCTTTCACCGCCATTGCAACCGCGAGATATGTTTTTCCGGTTCCCGCCGGACCGATTCCGAAAACTATCGTGGAATTTTTTATTTTATCGGTATACTTCTTTTGTCCGACCGTTTTCGGCTTGATGGGTTTTCCGCGGCTGTTCAGACAAATGCAGTCGTTGAGAATTGCCGAGATGTCTTCCGTGTTTTCTTCGCGTATCATCGTAATAACGTAATTGATCGTAACCTCCGCCGCTGTACCTGCTGTCGTCGGAACTGCGATGATCGGTACACAAGGTTTCTTAGTCGGAGCTGTACCTTCCAGGCTTCTTACGTCTTCAAATTCAGGGTTTGCAATGATGATACCGATTGCTTTGGAAGTATCCATAGAAGAACCACCACCGATCGCAATCAGATAATCTGCACCGGAATCCTTGAATGCCTGAACACCGTGCTGTACGTTCTCAATTGTTGGATTGGGTTTGATGTCTGAATACAGTTCATATGCAAGTCCGTTTTTCTCAAGAATGTCTGTAACTTTGCTTGTTACATGAAATTTTACAAGGTCAGGATCAGAACATACAAAAGCTTTCTTAAAACCATGTGCTTTTGCTTCGTTTGCGATTTCTTCGATTGCTCCTGCTCCATGATAAGATGTCTGATTTAAATTAATTCTGTTTGCCATAATGATTTCCATTCCTTTCAGTATTCTGTAGTATTGATGTATCGCAGAACACAATTTATTTTGTCTTTGGTAAGCTTCCGCATCGCTTATCTTTGTTATTATCTTAACGATATAATTCAAAAAAAGAAAGTTACACTTTTGCTCAAGTGTAACTTTCTCATAAAATTTGTGCAATAGCTACGAAAAACAGAGTCCGGAATTATGCAATCTGTAAGTCAAAAAAGCCTGCTAAATCAGTACTTTATAATATTAAATTACCCGAATCTTCGATTTTTCTGTCTTTACGTAACCGGCTGCAACAGTTACATAATCCATAAAATATTCTGTTATATTTATGACAATATTTCCAGTTTTTCAAACAACTCCGAGAGTTTTCCAGGCATTCCATCAACCAGAATTTTTGCCAGTCCCTCCGGTGTACATTCCATCTCACCCAACACCCATTTTACAGTCATATAAATAGAACTCTGGCAATACATCTCCAGAATACAGCGGATCGTTTCATCCAGATTCCTCCCTGTTTTCTCACGGATCAGATTCTCATAGAAAGCCAGGATCAGTTCAAAATCATGCTGCCGCAGACTGTTCTGATTATCATATTTAAATGCTGCCGCAAAGAAAATATGCTCTTCCTGAATATAGGTAAATTTCTTTACCAGAGCATCGTAAACCGTCTTTCCCATTCCCATATGTTCAAAAGATTTCGCCAGAAGCTTATCGAAATACCAGTTGATCAGATCAAATTTGTCCATAAAATTCCGGTAGAAAGTCTGCCTGGTAACTCCACAATTTTCCGTGATCTGCTTCACCGTAATGTTATCTACAGACATTATTTTCATACATTCTTTCATTGACTGTGCAAGACGATATTTCGTTTTCACTCCTTTGCCCGTTTCATTTATCATATCCATACAAATTCCTCTCACAGATAAAACTTACTACATTTATTATATCAATTACTGCCCTGTATTTCCAGCGCAGTTTCTGTTTAAAATGCATACTTTTTTACCTCAATAACTCTGTCTTTATTTACTTCAAAATGTTATAATCATGACAGATTAAAGACAAACAATCCAACTTAAGAAGGGAGACTTTTTTATGGATTTAATAAAAGAAGCACTATCCATGGGTTTTGCAAATGCAGCGATCATGGATACAAAAGACCTGGTATTTGTACCGGAATACAGACAGTTCTGCGAGGACAATCTCTGCGGAAATTATAACCTGGTTCCTGCATGTCCGCCTGCCTGCGGCACTGTTGAGGAAATGCATGAGAAAGCAATGAAATATGAGAAAGCGCTGGTTCTCCAGACGGTTCTGAAAGATCCGGTCATGGATCCGGTTCTTTTCAAACAGGCGAAGCATGCACAGAATATTCTTACCGAACAGCTTGCCAAATGGATGCAGGAAAATGGAAAAGAAGATGTCCTGATCATGAGCGCAGGACCGTACAAGAATTGTTCCTGTATGTCCGCCTACAGTGTGGATGCACAGAAAATGGCTGACGCAGCAGGTATGGTCTGCTGGGCAGATGACTCAGATGTGAGATTCTTTACACAGATTCTGTTTCATGAAGATTAGTATAAAACACGGCTACACTGTATCTGAGATTCACTTTACAGATATAGCGCAGCCGTATTTTTTACAGTTTGCAGTTCTTACTTATTTATACTCTACTTTCTGACTTTCACAGACATCACATTTCTTTATGATGTTCATGACGTTTATGGTGCTTATCATCTTTCTTATGGTGGTGTCCATGCTTATGTTTTGCATTTCCACACACTTCACATTCAACCTCGATCTTACCCTGTGTATCCTCATCCCAGGTTCCATAAGAAACCATCGGCGTATCTTTCATAATACACAAACTGATCGTCTGATAAAGAATAATTCCGCCCATTTTGGCTCTGTACACAAACAGTTCCCGTCCAAAATAGTCGCAGATCCTTCCCAGCACTTCTCCCTCTTTGAAAGTCTCACCCGGCTGTTTCGCCGGGTACCAGCATCCTGATACCGGTGCATCCTCATAGATAACAGGACTTACTTCTACCGGTGGTTTGCCATGCATATGAGATTTACCGCGAAGAACTCCAAGATGTCTGAGGATATTCTTCACATCATGAACATCCTCAGCAGCCAGATCTTCACACCAGCGGGAGCTGTGACCACGTTCCAGCAGGATACTCGGAATTCCCATGCTTCCGGCATAGTTATAAGCTCCGCCTGTTCCACACATGGAAGTTACCAGATAGTCCACATGTGCGATCTCAGCCATTTCGCGGCTCTTTGCGGCTACTTCCGGCGCTGCTGCACCTGTACAGTATACATAGGATACCAGGCCCTCAAATCCGTCACCACAGTGCAGATCCACATAGTAATCCGCTTTTGGGAAAAATTCTGTCACAACAGTATAGGCGATTCTGTCACTGAGTGTACCGTTCGGATTTCCAGGGAAAACTCTGTTCAGGTTTTTTCCATCTTCATAGGTAAAACTCATGGTACGGTGCTCGAATCCTGTTCTGTTCATCAGGCGGATTACTATGATATTTCCTGCGATTTTCTTCGGATCAAGTTCATCTGCAAGCTGCATGGCTGCCTGGATTCCTACATATTCTGCATTGTGAACACCACCGGAGATCAGGACTGTCTCGCCCTCCTTCTCTCCGCAGATCAGTGTTACTGGGATTCCGAATTCTGCGCCAATGATATGCACAAATCCGGATACTTTCTCACCCGGCTTCGCTTCCAGGTCTGCTACACGTAATGTCCTCATCCAATCTTCTCCTTTTACTCATTCCATCTCTGCCAGATCTTATCATCCACTGGCAGACTCTTATTCCATTTTGTAAATTTGGTTCTCGATAGTTAGTTATATAAAACTTCTGCATTTTCAAACAGGGAGCGGATACCTGAAGTATCAACTCCCTGCTTTTCATTTTTAACATTCTTTCACATTCCTGTCAATAAAAACAGAAATAAGCAGATGTTTTCATAAATAAATATTATTCCTCACCAAAGATACGCGCTTTAGCATCTTCTACAGAATAACTCTCTGTCAGTTCTTTGAACTTCTCAGGTGTAGCACTGTCATCAAATACCCTGATCACGCCCTGAAGATCATCACAGCTGTATGCATTTTCATAGATACCAGTTGCATATCCATAAAGCTCTTCATAATCTTTCTCATTTGTTGCAGTCCAGAAGCCCTGGTACAGACGTGCTGCCTGTCCGTTCTCTTTTACTGCATCCTGATTTCCTGTAATGGCATTGTAGATCATGGCAAATGCAGGGCCTGCCAGAGATGCATATTTACCCTGTACATAATCAACCGGTGGATTTCCGAACATATCTTTCTTCTGGAAAATTTCATAATTTCCATCAGTGAAACTGTCGATAGAGCCTACCAGAATATTGCTGTTCTGTTCTTTCTCCTTATCTGCGATTTTATCCAAATAAGTGGAAACATGGAACGCACTCATCAGCGCATCACAGTTTCCATCTGCAAATGCAGTGCTCAGATTTTCAAGTCCCGGTCCGTCCTGCTCTGTGTATCCCGGACAGATCGTAACCTGTACAGAACCATCTTCACTGGAAAGCTTTGTAACTTCTTCTGTTGTAGAAAGTGTTTCTGCCTCTTCTGTCAGAACCAGCCCTGCTTTCTCTTCCAATGTATTGAGCATTCCCCAGGTTCTCACCTGATGCAGGCGGTTTCCTGAAGAAGCACCACCGGACATAATCACAAAATTCTTCGCACCCTTATCCAGAAAATACTCTGTCATATCGCATCCGCTCTGGTACACATCTTCCAGCTTTGGTCCCACGCTTCCCATATAATAGGGATTATCTTTTACTGCTTCATAATTCTCATCACTGATCGTGTTGGAACCAAGTGCATAATACATCTCTTCCTTTTCACATTCCTCAATGATATCCTGAATTCCTGAGGCAAATCCGCCGAAAGAAATGATTCCTTCTGCGCCCTGCTCTTTCATTTTATCAATATACTGAATCTCATCCTCTGCGCTGGTTGTCTTGCCGGAGAAAATGAATTTCACAGGAAAACCTGCCTGAATATAGTCGCGGTAGTAGTCAGAGAACATTTCCATCTCTGAGGCATCCGGATCATATACGACGACACCAATTGTATGCACCTCTCCATCTGCATAGGTTTCAGTGGCAGCCCAGGCAGGGGTTGTAACTCCAAGCGCAAGAACCGCACTCAGTGTCAGACTGATAAACTTTCTTCTCATTACACCTTCCCCCTTTCCTTCAATTTTTCAGATGTTCCTCCACATAGAAACAAGCTGCTTCATGTCCGAGAGCAATCTCTTTCAGCTTCGGCATCTCTGCCTTACATCTGTCTGTGCAATGCTCACAGCGGTTCTGGAAAGGACAACCCTTGGGTACATCCAGAGGACTTGGTGCTTCACTCTCGATACTTTGGATCTTCTGGCTGGGATCCATATGAATGGAGAACTGTGCACCCAGAAGTGCCTGTGTATATGGATGCACTGCATACTCTGTAACATCTTCACCTGGAATAACCTCTACGATATTTCCCAGATACATAACAGCGATCTGATGGGCAAAAGAGCGGATCAGCGCCAGGTCATGGCAGATGAAAAGCATGCTGATATTTTTTTCTTTCTGAAGGCGTACCAGAAGCTCGATCACAGATTCCTGTACAGAAACATCCAGTGCAGAAGTCGCCTCATCACAAACCAGAATCTCCGGTTCCAGTGAAAGCGCTCTTGCAATACTGATTCTCTGTCTCTGTCCGCCACTCATGTTGTGAGGATAACGATCTACGAAATCTCCAGGCAGCTCTACCATTTCCAGCAGTTCTCTTGCTTTGGCTTCTTTCTCGCTTTTCTTTAATTTTCCGAAGTTGATCAGTGGCTCTGTAAGGATATCCACGATCTTCATCTTCGGATCAAAGGATGCCAGCGGATCCTGGAAAACCATCTGCATATTCTGGCGGTTTAACCATGTTTCCTTTTTGGAAAGGTCAGCAAGGTTTTTGCCATGATACAGAATCTCACCGCTGGTAGGCTTGTCAAGGGAAATAACCATCCTTACGAATGTGGATTTACCACATCCGCTCTCCCCTACGATTCCTAATGTCTTGCCTTTATAGACATTCAGGTTAATGTCATTGCAGGCTGTCAGTGTCCGTCCATGGGAGGCCGGAAACTGTTTTACGATGTGCTTTGCATTGAGCACGATATCTGATTCCTTAAACAAAACGGCGTCCCTCCATTTCCGGTACTGCTGCCAGAAGTTTCTTTGTATAATCACTGGTCGGATGATTCATAACCTCATCCCTTGTTCCCTGATCCACCACTTTGCCATGCTGCATAACAATCAGCTGGTCTGCCATATAAGCAGCTACACCAATGTTATGGGTTACGATGATAATGCCTGTGTGGAAATCGTCACGCAGCTCCATCATCTGACGAACAATCTGTGCCTGTGTAGTCACATCCAATGCACTGGTGGGTTCGTCTGCCAGAAGCAGTTCAGGATTAAAGGTCATTGCCATGGCAATACCCACACGCTGACGCATACCACCGGAAAGCTGATGAGGATAACTGTTCATAATATTCTCTGCTTCCGGGAGACGCATTTTCTCCAGCATGCTTACTCCTTTTTTCCACGCTTCATCTTTTGACACTTTTGAATGAGTACAGATGTATTCCACGAACTGGCTTCCAATCTTACGGATCGGATTCAGGGTTCCGCCACAGTCCTGGAAGATCATGGATATACGTGTTCCTCTTAACTGTCTCCATTCATCCTTGGTATTGGTCAGCAGGGATTTTCCGTTAAAGAGGATATCTCCCTGTGTTACCTTACCGCCCCCGGCAAGTGCGCCGAGGACAGCTCTGATAACAGTGGTTTTTCCACTTCCACTCTCACCTACAACACTAATGATCTCGCCCTTCTTCATGTTCAGGTTGAAATGCTCGATAGTAGGTGCCTGCTTTCCATACCGGACTGAGAGATCCTTTATTTCAAGCATAAATAACGCTCCTTCTTACTTGTTGCTGTGTTTTTTGGATTATATCTGTATCCATCTTTTCTGATATCCCGATGAACAGACATAATCCGTGCAGTCTCATTCAGAAATTAATATCTCTGAATATAATTACTCAGCAAGTGTGATGTCTTTTGTCAGCCAGTAGTAATCCATCGGATACATCTTCACGCCTGTGACTCTCTTGTTGGAGAACAGATAAGTTGTCTCATATCCGAAGAATACAGTTGCTGCATCATCCATGATATCCTGCTGGATCTTGATGATCAGGTCTTTTCTTTCTTCTTCGTCAAATGTTCCTGCAAGCTCATCAAGAAGTTCATCTACTTCCGGATTGTTGTATCCTGCTGTGTTGTTTGCAGATTTGCTGTACCAGTTCTCTCTTAAATAGTTCTCCGGATCTCCTGTATTAGCTACAAGTACGTTCCAGATAAGAAGGTCATACTGACCGGAATCTCTCATGTCGAGAAGTGTTTCATAGCTTACTGTATTCAGGTTTACATTGATACCAATCTCTTTCAGGCTGGCCTGTGCTGCCTGTGCGTAAACACCAAGCTCTGCACGGCTTGTATAGATAACAAAATCAAGTGTCAGAGGATCTCCGTCCGGTGTTTCCACGAATCCGTCACCGTCTGTATCTTTGTATCCTGCTTCCTCAAGGATTGCTTTCGCACCTTCCGGATCATAGCTGTTCTCATCGTTCAGATCATCAAATCCGAAGTCAAGTGTAGGAGGTACCGGTGCTTTACCTGCTGTAGCTCCACCCTCAAGAAGAACGTCACAGTATGTCTGTTTGTCAAGTCCGCGCAGAAGTGCCTGACGAAGCGCTTTATCGCTGAGTGCACGGCCTTCACTCTGGTTCATGAATGCATATGTGGAACGCAGGGACTGAAGCTCCTGGATCTCATAATTGTCATTTCCTTCAAACTCAATAAGGTTCTCTGTCTTTAAGTTATAAGCAATATCGATCTCGCCTGTCTGAAGAGCCATGGAACGTGTTGTCTGATCATCTACACATTTCAGTGTTACTCTGTCAAGCGGAACTTCGCCATCCCAGTAGTTCTCATTCTTAACTACAACACAGGAGTCTGTAGGGCTGAAAGATTCTACTGCGTAAGGTCCTGTACAGATCGGTCCTTCCATTGCAAATGTAGAATCATCTACGTTTGTATCTACGATCAGGAATAATGGGTCTGCAAGGCTTCCTGCCATGTTTGCGTTTGCTCTGTTTAAGTGGAAGATCAGGTTCTGTCCGTCTACTTCCATGCTGTCCAGATCAAAGAACTCCGGTACTCGGTCACTCTTGTCAACTGTACGCTGAATAGATGCCATTACCATCTCCGGTGTCATATCATCACCGTTGGAGAATTTAACGCCTTCACGAATCTTGAATGTCCATGTTTTTCCGTCTTCGCTGTTCTCCCAGCTCTCTGCCAGACAAGGAACGATCTCACCTTCTTCATCGAATTTAGTAAGGCACTCACCGATAGCATAACGGGAAACAACCCAGCTAAAGTACTGCTCTGTAGGCTCCAGAGTATCAGCAAAGCTTGTTACACCGATTGTGATCTCTTTTGCATCTGCTGCGTGAGTTACGGTTGCCATGGAAAATGTCATTGTACATGCAAGTGCTACTGCTAAAACTTTTTTAAATAATGTATTCTTCATATATTCCTCCTGAAATATTTAGGTAAGTGGTGAAGTCCGCGGTGCAGTACGGAAGCCGCAGAACTCTTTGTTTTTATTTTCTTATTTTATATTTTCTTACTCCTGTCTTGGGTCAAGAACGTCACGGATGCTGTCACCAAGCATGTTGAAGATAACTACGCAGATTACAATCGCGATACCTGGGTAGATCATCAGCCATGGTGCTTTTGCCATGTAAGTTCTTCCCTCGTTCAGCATCAGTCCCCATTCCGGTGTCGGCGCTGTAGCACCAAAACCAAGGAAGGATAAGGATGCCAGCTCCAGCATCATGGTTCCGATATCTGCTGCTGCAGTTACTACCATCTGAGTAACCATGTTCGGGAGAACATGTACAAGCAGGATCTTCCATGTCCTGGTTCCGTTTACAACTGCTGCTTCAATATAAAGATTCTTTTTAACCCTCAGCACCATACTTCGTGCAAGTCTGGCATATTTTGTCCAACTTACCGCTGCAATGGAGATAACGGCATTTACAAGATTCGGTCCCAGCATACCGGCGATTGCGATTGCAAGCACCAGACCAGGGAAAGAGATCATCATATCTGCGATACGCATGATCACACCGTCCACAATTCCTCCGAAGTATCCGGCGATCACTCCAAGAAATGTACCGATCACAAAGATAACTGCCACCAGACATAAGGTCATAATCAGAGAAGTTCTGGTTCCAAAAATAACTCGTGATAACAGATCACGTCCCAGCTTATCTGTCCCAAAGGGATGTGCAGAACTTGGAACCTGAAGTGATTCCAGCATCACTGCATCCAGCGGGTCGTAGGGTGCGATCTGTGGGGCAAACACAGCCACACCGACTACGACCAACGCCAGTATCGAAAAAAGGGTAAACTGCTTATTTTCTTTAAATACTTTCGCTAACTTCAATTATCTATCCTCCTTAAGTCTTGGATCCAGATAAGTATAGGACAGATCCACAAGCAGGTTGATGCACATGTACAGGATCGCGATCCAGAGTACATAGCCCTGTACAAGAGGATAGTCACGACAGGAAATTGCTTTTACTGCCATATTTCCCATTCCAGGCCAGTTGTAAATGATCTCTACAACTGCAGTACCTCCCAGAAGACTTCCAAGGGAAAGCCCCAGCAGCGTTACCAGCGGAAGCATAACATTAGGAAGAACGTGTTTCCAGAGAATGACGCTTTCCTTGATTCCACGCATTCTTGCACCTGTGACATAATCCTGATGAAGTTCCTCCAGCACTGCACTTCTTACCTGTCTGGTACATTTTGCAGACATGGCAAGTGCAAGAGTCAGCGCCGGGAGGATCATGGATTTAAAATCCGTACTGCCTCCTGCAACATTGATCCAGCGAAGCTGAACACCAAAGATGCTGAGAAGGATCAGGCCCAGCCAGAAGCTTGGAACAGATACTCCCACAAAGGTAATTCCTCTCACAAAATAATCCGGGAATTTGTTCTGATATACAGCGGCCAGAATTCCAAGTGGTATGGAAATAATGACCATCATCAGAAGTGCCAGCAACGACATCCTCAGCGTCGGCCAGAAACAGGATACCAGTTTATCTGTTACCGGCATTTTGAAAGAATAGGACT
>ERZ825670.4540-NODE-4540-length-10604-cov-5.876576_pt1 | contig 10604 bp, 10 predicted proteins | sample MGYA00519929_ERZ825670 | MGnify/ENA primary metagenome ERZ825670 (study PRJEB31778, sample SAMEA3449207) | human gut metagenome | biome: human gut; feature: human-associated habitat; material: faeces | place: United Kingdom | collected 2010/2012 ...
CTATCCTCCTATCTGTGACTTTAGTCGCGGCGCGTTGAATGTTCGCTTGCACGCTCGCATCCAACACTTGCTCCGAGGCCACAGATAGGAGGATAGGTTCTTTGGAGTTTTCTGTCTTTGATTACGGCCGAGACAAAGAGATTATTTTTGCCTTTTTTGTACCGATGGAAAAACGAGGTGAGTGTTATGTTATTGACTGAATTTGACCAGAAAAGTTATGATAATGGTTTGATAAAAGTCGGTGTGGAAAAAGAGAAAGAAGAAGAACGTATAAAAAATATACACAATATGTTCACACTGAATCTTCCACCGGAAATAATAGCAAAAACTTGCGAAGTTTCTGTAGATTATGTATTAGATTTGAAAAAAGATTTGGAAAATAACGAAAGAAGATAGATAATTATCAGAAGGGATGAGCTGCGAATCATACGAATCGCTCTCATCCTTTTTGTTTTTTGTTCAACAAAATTTAAAAATAAGAAAAATAAAGAAAAGGTATTGAGAAAATAGCATAAATAAATTATTATATATAATATAAAAATTGTCGAAAATATCATAAAAAAGTGTTTTGTTGGTTTGAAGGAGAATGAAATGACTAGAGTATTATTTTCACCGATAGGGGGGACAGACCCTATTTCGAATTGCAGGGATGGGGCTATGTTGCATATATGTCGTGTGTATAAACCGGATATTGTGTATTTACATATGTCGAAGGAGATGCTGGAATTTCAGAGGCAGAATGACAGATATAGATATTGTATAAAGAAGCTGGGGGAGAAGTTAGAACATTCTTTTAAGGTAGTGGTTATAGAGCGGGAAGACTTGGAAGAAGTTCAGATTTTTGATTCGTTTATTGATGAGTATCAGGAGATTTTGCAAGATATCTTAATGAAACATAAAGGATGTGAGTTGTATCTTAATGTATCATCAGGGACTCCGGCCATGAAAAGTTCTTTGCAGATTCTTGGGGTTTTATCAGAAGGCAGGATGAAGACAATTCAGGTCAGTACACCGGTAAGGAAGATTAATCCGCATTTGGAAAGCCATAATGATTATGATGTAGAGTTATATTGGGAATGTGATGATGATAATAGCGAAGAATTATTTAAAAACCGCTGTCAGGAATCGCAGAAGAACAATTTACTAGATGAGATAAAAAGACAGAGCATCATCAGATACATCGAGGCTTATGATTACAGTGCGGCATTGTCGGAGGCAAAGACATTAGTTGAACCGCTTCCGATAATGGCACAGAAGTATTTGAGATCGGCACATCATCGGACGCAGTTAAACTTTATAGGAATAGATAATGAACTTGGCAAAGAGAAGAAAAAGATATTACCTGTTTCTGATGAGAAAGTCTGTAATATTTTTGAGCATATTCTTAATCTTCAGATAAAAGTACAGAAAGAAGAATATGTTGATTTTATCAGAGGAATCACACCAGTATTGGTTGATTTATTTCAGATTGCGTTAAAAGAAAGTGGCGGCCTTAATTACAGGCAGTATGTAAAGACCAACAGGCAGGGCGTAGAAAAATGGGATATAAATAAATTAGAAATGAATCCTCGTCTTCTGCAGGTATTTCGTAATAACTTTGGTTTGAATTTTAAATCTACACCAGTCTATTCTTCTAATTTATTGCCTTGTATTGAAGAATATTCGGACAATGAAGAACTCATAAATTTAAGTAAAAAATTAAGAGAATTTGAAGAAAACGTCAGGAATATGGCTGCGCACAAAATTGTATCAGTAACAAAAGAATGGATTAAACAATACAGTAATGGCTATACACCAGAGAAGATTTTTAGTATGTTAAAAGAATATGTACAGCTTTTAAATGTGGGAATAAAGGAAAGCTACTGGGATTCTTATGATGCGATGAATCAGTTAATAATAGAGTTAATAAAACGGAGATAACATGCTTGCAAAATTAGAATTATGGATAGAATACGAACAAAAAGAAAAGCTTACTTATAATATATCATCGTTAATGCATGGGATTCTTATGGAACAGCTTGACCCGATATACGGGGAAGTATTGCACAGGAATGGACAGAAGCCTTTTCATCAAAGTGTTTCTGAGATGCGGAATAATCATTTTAAATGGACGATATGTACTTTAAACGTAGAGGCCAGAAAGCAGATTATTGATGTCCTTGTAACAAAGAAACATTTTTATATGAAACATAAGGATTTGAAATTAAAAGTTACAAAATGGAACCTGTCTGGAAGCAGTTATGACGAATTAATTGAAAAGTATTATTTTCAGAAAAATGCAAGAAATATTCCAATACGCTTTGTGACACCTACATCATTTAAAAGTAATGGACGATATGTTTTTATGCCGGATGTGCATTTTATTTTTCAGAGTCTCATTAATAAATATAATGCCTTTGCCAATGACACATCTGTAGAGGGAGAAGAGATTTTAGAGCATTTTGAAAAATATGCTATGATACAGCGGTATAAGCTAAAAAGTGTGAGATATGCTCTGGAGGGAGTATGGATTTCTGCCTTTGTCGGTGAGATTGTGATGCATATTAACGGACCGGAACAAATGGTCAACCTAGCGCATATGCTCGTTGCTTTTGGAGAATATGCAGGTATAGGAATTAAATCATCTCTGGGGATGGGAGACATAGAGAAGGGAGAGAAAAAAACAGATGACAGATGAACGAATAAAGCTGATTATCGGCAGTCTGCTCCACGATGTGGGAAAGATTATTTATCGAACTTCTGACAGGAGAACACATGCAGAAAGTGGTTATCATTTTTTGAAAGAAGAGACCAATATAGAAGATACAGAAATTTTAAATCAGGTAAGATATCATCATGCAAGAGAGTTAAAAGCTGCCCGTCTGCCGGAAGACTCCCTTGCCTATATTACTTACATTGCAGATAATATTGCAGCGGCGGTGGACAGAAGAAGCAAAGAGGACGGAGAAATGGGATTTATAAAAGACCAGCCGTTAGAAAGTGTTTTTAATATTTTAAATGGCAATCAGGAGAGGAAACTGTATCGGCCGATGATGCTTGATATAAATGGAGACATGAATTGCCCAGTTAGTAGAAAAGTTCCTTACGCAGAAGGATTTTATTCCGGGGTAAAAGAAAAGATTAAAAACTGTCTGTTGGAATTTCAGTGGAACGATGCCTATGTGAATGCCATTTTGGAGATTTTAGAGGCAACCACGACTTTTGTGCCATCGTCTACATCCACAAATGAACTGGCAGACATTTCCTTATATGATCATGTGAAAATGACAGCAGCGATTGCAACGTGTATTCATGAATATCTTTTACAGGAAAATATCACAGATTATAAGACAACGTTATTTAAAGAAGCAACAAGCTTTTATTCCAAGCCCATTTTTTATCTATATAGCATGGATATTTCGGGAATTCAGGACTTTATCTATACTATTACAAGTAAAGGGGCACTAAAAGGGCTTCGTTCCCGTTCTTTTTATTTAGAAATTATGATGGAACATCTGATAGACAGCCTACTGGAAAAATTGTTTTTATCCAGAGTGAATCTCATTTATTCGGGAGGAGGTCATGCCTATATTTTACTGCCAAATACAGAAAAAGTACGAAAAATAGTAGGCGATTTTGAGCAGGAAGTGAACGAATGGTTTTTAGAAATGTTTGAAACACAACTCTATATTGCCGGAGGCGGTGCAGTCTGTAGTGCAAGTGACTTTTGGAATGAGCCCGAGGGATCTTACAGAGAAATTTTCCAAAATATTTCTAAAGAAATTTCTTTTAAAAAGTTACATAGGTATTCACCAAAACAGGTTATAAAGTTAAATCATTCTGGTATGCCAGATGGAGAGAGGGAATGTAGCATTTGTCATAGACATGATTATTTAAAAGATGGAGAGACAGAATGTGAAATCTGCTGGACATTAAAACAGATGTCGGGAAATATTTTAAAAGGTGATTTTTTTACAGTTACAAGTAAAAAGGAGAAGACTTGCCTTCCACTTCCGGGAAACTGTTATCTTGTCACAGATACGGAAAGTACACTACGAAAACGAATGAAAGAAGATAATTACTATATCCGTTCCTACAGTAAAAATAAACCGTATTCTGGCTACTATGTTTCTACTAAGTTATGGGTAGGGGATTATGTTAATGGCGAAACTTTTGAAGAACTGGGACAAAGAGCAACAGGAATAGAGCGTATCGCTGTAATGCGAGCCGATGTTGACAATTTAGGACAGGCATTTGTAAGAGGATTTGAAAATGAGAAAAATGGTAGCAAATATGTTACGCTGTCAAGAACGGCAACTTTTTCAAGAAAGCTTTCCATGTTCTTCAAATATCATATAAATTCGCTTCTGAAAGAAGGCGGCTATAGTATCTTAGAAGAAGAGGTACAAATGGAAAAAGAAGACGACAGAAGAAATGCACTCATCGTTTACTCTGGCGGAGATGACATCTTCATTGTTGGTGCTTGGGACGATATTATCGGATTTGCCGTAGATTTGCATGATAATTTAATGGAATACTCCCAGGATACATTAAAGATAAGTGCAGGTATCGGTATTTATCCATCCAAATACCCGATATCCATTATGGCAAGAGAAACAGGTCGGCTGGAAGAAGCAGCAAAAAGTGTGGAAGGAAAGAATGCCGTTGCCTTATTTGATGAAAAATATACTTTTCCATGGGAAGAATTTATAGAAAATGTAGTGGAAGAAAAACTGTATTTTATTCAGAAATATTTTAAAGTTGTCGATGAGAAGGGTAAGAACTTCCTTTACAACTTGCTAGAGCTGGTAAGAAAGAGAAAAGAAGATAAAATTAACATTGCACGTTTTGCCTATCTTCTTGGAAGAATGGAGCCTAAAGTACAAAGAGGGGAGAAGAAAGAAGAAATAGAAGAAAAGAGAGATCTTCACAGAGAATTTTCCAGGAAAATGTATGAATGGATTCGGGTAGAAAAGGACGCAAAAGAGCTGGAAATGGCAATTTATCTCTATGTGTACACAAAAAGAGAAAAGGAGGAGCACGATGGGGTTAACGAGTGAAAATTATGTAGATGAAGCGGAGAGAGTGATAAAGACCTTAATAGAGAAAGATAGGAGTGGAAGAGATGTTATAAGATTGACCACATCTAAAATTCGAGGAATTCTTTCATTAGTCACAGAATTATATAATGATATTATCCATGAACCATCCAATAAACTTGGAGAAGAGTATGTGGAACGTATTCAGTATTTACGGTTACGCATTGCTTATGAAGCAGGCAGGGATAAACAAGTTGCAGAATTTGTAAGGAAAAGTAATTTACTTGGATATGTAAAGCAAATTAAAGATAATAAAAAGCTATTTTTATTATTTACAAAATATGTAGAAGCATTGGTAGCATATCATAAATACTATGGTGGAAAGGATGCGTAGGTGAGAAGAATGTTTGGAAAGTTAAAAATATCAGGCGAAATAGAAGTTGTAACAGGAATGCATATTGGCGGTTCCAGTCAGTTCTCAGCGATTGGTGCTGTAGATTCTCCGGTAATTAGAGACAGCTATACCGATAAACCAATGATACCGGGAAGTAGCTTTAAAGGGAAAATGAGAACACTTCTTGCAAAACAGTATTTCAGGACAGCAATGCTTCAGGAACATAATGCTGATCCCGAAATTGTATTAAGACTTTTTGGTTCATCCAATAAAAATGCCATAAGACCGAGCCGACTTCTTTTTTCGGATATGTTTCTTTTAAATGAACAGGAATTAAAGGCAGTAGGAATTGATTCTGTAACAGAGGTGAAGTTTGAAAATTCAATCAATCGTTTAACTGCCATTGCAAATCCAAGACAGATTGAACGAACAATTCGTGGAAGTAAGTTTGGCTTAGATATCATTTACAATGTCGAAGAAGAAAAGGAAATCGAGGAAGACTTTAAGGCAATCAAAGAGGGAATGTTATTATTAGAGTATGACTATATCGGCGGGCATGGTTCCCGTGGATATGGCAAGATTAAAATAAACGGATTAAAAGTAGAAACTGCAATAGGAGACATCGATTCTAAAGTCATTGATTCCTGTAACAAGATATTAAAGGAAGTGTAGCGTATGTTTTATAAAATACTAAAATTACACTTTTTGACAGGGGTACATATTGGAAATGGAATGCTTACAGATGGGGAATCTGTAATTCATGCAGATACGATATTTTCTGCTCTGTGTCTGGAAGCAATGCATTTACCAGATGGCATAAAAAAGCTGGTTGGAAAGTGTAAAAATGGTTCCATTCGTTTTTCGGATGGTTTGCCATACATAGAGGATAGATACTATATCCCAAAGCCATATATGACATTTGACGTAAAAGACGACGGGAATTCCATAAAGAAAAAAGCGTTTAAAAAGTTAAAATATATTCCGATGAATAAGTTAGATGTATACGAAGAAGGTAAGCTTGATGCAGTAGCGGAAGTAGATTTTTTTAAAAATTTAGGTAAATATGAAATGCGTTCCAATGCGATGATAAGAAGAGGAGAAGACGCAGAGCCATATCATGTAGGTGTGTATCATTTTGGAGAAAAGAATGGATTATATTTATGCGCTTCTTTTGCGACAAAGGAAGATGAAAATTATTTTTCTATGCTCCTTAATGCGGTAGGGCTTGTAGGAATCGGTGGAAAGAGAAGTAGCGGATTTGGAAAGTTTCAGGTAGAAATGTTAGAATGTCCGGCAGAATTTCTTAACCGGCTTGGTGACAGTAACTATAAAAGATATATCAGCTTATCCATTTCCTTACCGAAAGAACAGGAGGTGGAAACTGCCTGCCAGAATGCCAGTTATCTGTTGGTGAAAAGGAGTGGTTTTGTATATTCTGATACTTATTCTCCAAACTTTCAGAAGAAAAAAACATTGTATTATTTTGCAGCAGGCTCCTGTTTTGAAAATATGTATGAGGGAGATATTTATGATGTTTCCTGCCAGGGAAAACATTCGGTATACAGATATGGACTGCCATTCTTTCTGGGGGTGAGTTCGTGAGCAGTTATTTAAAAAACTATACGATAGAATTAACAACATTGGCACCCGTATTTATTGGTTCGGGAGAACAGCTTGGGAAAAAAGAATATATTTATAATAAGTATGAGAAAAAAGCCTGGATTTTCGATAGAAAAACTTTGTATAAACATATTTTAGAAGAGAATCTCGGTGATGCTTATGAAAGATATATGCTTGGGAAAAATGGAGATTTATATGTCTGGATGAAAGAAAATAATATTTCTAAGTCAAAATATAGTATCTGGGCAAAATATTGCTTAGATTGTTCTTATGCAGAATTGTCAGAAAGAAATAGAGACATTTCCTTATTTGTAAAAGATCTCTACGGTTTGCCGTACATACCAGGGAGTAGTCTGAAAGGTGCCATACGGACAGTTTTGTTAGGTTATAAACTTTCAATGAATCCTCCTGTGGGACAGTTACAGTCAGATATCAAATATAATAGCAGGGCGAGAAGACGAAATGAATTGTCAAGTAAGTTGAAAAGACCTTCCCAGATGTTAGAACAAACTTTTCACACACTTGAAAAGGAAAAAGTAAAAAAAGAAAATGCAGTCTGCGATGAACTTTCGGGATTGCGAATCAGTGACAGCAGACCATTGTATGTTCAGGATTTAATCCTTTGCCAGAAAATAGATAAAGGAATGGATGGCAATAACCAAATACTTCCTATCTTCCGAGAATGTTTGAAACCAGAAATAAAAATCTATTTTGACATGACAATTGATGAAAGTATGTGTAATTATAAAAAGTCAGATATCTTAGAGGCAGTAGAATACTTTTTTGATAATGCCAATAAGCAGTATAAAAAATATGGAGCATTGAGTCAGGACAGAAAATGTGTTATAACAATAGGAGGGGGAGCAGGTTACATTAGCAAAACAGTTCCTTACAATATCTATCCAGATAGAGAGGTAGTGCAAGTTGTTTCAAACATATTAGAGGCTTCTGCCCCGAGACATGGACACAAAAACGATGTCAAAAGGGGAGTATCACCCCACACATTAAAAACAACAAAATATGGTGGAAGAACCTATCAATTTGGACAGTGCGAAATAAAAATCACAGAAAATGAAGAATTGCTATGAATGAAAAACTGCTATAGCAGAATATAGAGCATTTACAAAGCATTTTCCCACGCAAGGCTTAAAATAGCCGTCTGAGGATGATTATATGAAAACATTAAACTCTTTTATCATCAAAATATCATTTGCCACGCAAACCAGCGGTAAAAGCCGCTTGGGGAGGGAGAATTGGCGGATGGGTTTAGATAAGAGAGTCCCCGTGAGGGGACGGAAACATAAAACTGCTCTCTTGTACTACGCATTTTATTTTTAGATAAGAGAGTCCCCGTGAGGGGACGGAAACTCTAATATCATTCCGTCTTTATCTATGTAATCACATTTTTTAGATAAGAGAGTCCCCGTGAGGGGACGGAAACTTCCTTTTTCAAATCTCTTTTTATAATCCCTACTAACTTTAGATAAGAGAGTCCCCGTGAGGGGACGGAAACATTTTTATCGTAGATTTTAACTCCGCTTTTTTCTCTTTAGATAAGAGAGTCCCCGTGAGGGGACGGAAACTTTAATCTACCCCATAAATCAAAACCTGTTGTACCTTTAGATAAGAGAGTCCCCGTGAGGGGACGGAAACTTCATTTCTTTGTATCTCCTCTCTTGATTTAATTCAATTTAGATAAGAGAGTCCCCGTGAGGGGACGGAAACACTCCATTTACACCATATGATAAGGAGTATCTGTTTAGATAAGAGAGTCCCCGTGAGGGGACGGAAACATTAGGATAATTTGTTATTTTAAAACAAGCGTTTTTTAGATAAGAGAGTCCCCGTGAGGGGACGGAAACAGGTAGTAGCCTTTCGGCAAAGTAAGTTTTTTGACATCATTTAGATAAGAGAGTCCCCGTGAGGGGACGGAAACAAGAAAGCAAAACCGAAACAAGTACAGAACAAAAAGAAATTTAGATAAGAGAATCCCCATGAGGGGACGGAAATCCGTCAGCTTCAAGTTCTGCGCAAAATCCAGTAAATAGAATTTAGATAAGAAAGCCCCCGTAAGGGGACAGAAGCCAATCAGAATCTATCTTAAAGAAAGGAGTCCGAAATGAGCTTACTCTACATTAATGAAAACGGAGCAGTCATTGGCATTGATGGATGTAGATGCACTATAAAGTACGCAGATGGAATGAAGCGCTCCCTCCCAATCGAATCCTTAGAAGCAATCACAATCATGGGAAAGTCACAGATGACAACACAATGTACCGCAGAATGTCTGAAAAGAGGAATCCCTGTTTCCTACTTTTCAAAAGGCGGAGTCTACTTTGGTCGTCTTCAATCTACTGGGCATATTAATGTGGCAAGACAGAGAAAACAATGTGCTTTGTATGATACAGAATTTTCCATAAAATTAGCAAAGCGAATTATTGATGCTAAATTAAGAAATCAAAGCGTAGTCCTTCGTCGTTACGAAAAAAGTAAAGGCCTACAATTAGACGAAATTCAAAAAATGCTAAGTGTCTGCCGGGCAAAAGTTTTCAGATGCGACAGTATCCCGGAGATTATCGGTTATGAAGGACAGGGAGCAAAGTACTACTTTAAAGGTCTGGCACAATGCGTTGACAAACCATTTCAATTTAAGGGAAGAAGCAGACGGCCGCCATTGGATGAATTCAATTCCATGCTTAGTCTGGGATACTCCATCCTCATGAATGAAGTCTATTGTAAAATCGAAACGAAAGGATTAAATCCATACTTTGGCTTTATGCACAGAGACGCAGAAAAACACCCTACATTAGCCAGCGATTTAATGGAAGAATGGAGGGCAATTATTGTAGATTCTACAGTAATGAGCATGATAAATGGATATGAAATAGCCTTAGATGATTTTACGACCAGATTAGATGAGCCAGGAATCTATATCCAGAAAAATGGTTTAAAGAAATATTTAAATAAACTGGAGAAAAAATTGCAAACTTCTGTAAAATATCTCTCCTACATCGACTATGCCGTCAGTTTCCGAAAAGCCATTCAATTACAGGTAAACCAATTAGCAAAAGCCATTGAGATGGAGGATGCGAGTTTTTATGAGCCAGTTCGAATTCGATGATATGGATGATTTAAATGAAGAATACTATTTTGATACAATAGAAGAATTCCAATCAGAAAGATACTTCGTTTTAGTCATTTACGATATTGTCGATAATAAAAAAAGACTAAAACTTTCCAAATATCTACTCGGTTATGGAATCAGAGTGCAGAAATCTGCCTTCGAAATGATGATCACAAAAGAAAAATATAATAAACTAATAAAAGAACTCCCCACCTACATAGAAGAAGGAGAAGACAGCATCCGCCTGTATAAAATTCTCGGGAAAGGACAAATGAAGGCCTGGGGACAGGAAAATTTGGAGGAGGAAATAGAAGAAGTAGTTATTATATAGAAAATGCCATGAAAAAAATACTTTCAAATATAAGATGATATTGTATGTTTTGGCAAATTATGACAATATACAAGTGCAAAATCTAGATTGTTGAGGTGAGATTATGCGGGTTTCTCA
>ERZ825670.4542-NODE-4542-length-10600-cov-5.970602_pt1 | contig 10600 bp, 20 predicted proteins | sample MGYA00519929_ERZ825670 | MGnify/ENA primary metagenome ERZ825670 (study PRJEB31778, sample SAMEA3449207) | human gut metagenome | biome: human gut; feature: human-associated habitat; material: faeces | place: United Kingdom | collected 2010/2012 ...
ATGTGCAACACGCCGGTTCTGCCGCAGTCTTCGCATGGATACGTTATTCTTTTCATGTTTCCTCCTTTGGTGGTTCTGGCAATGGCATCCAGTGAGTAACCTCGGCACGTCCACGATGGATAAAGTGGTCGATTGCCAGATACCCTTTGTCAATATTTCGCACGCCATTTTTACTTCTGGTAGCCACCAGCACTTCCACTTGGTCTTCAGGTAGTCTATCCCTTACGCTTATCCAGTTCATTAGTTTCCTCCTTATCCATTTTCGCCCCGCAGTTAGGGCAGAATTCCTGTTCTGTAACGGCATGAATTCCGTAATAATCACTACAATTTGCATCCACACCATGACATACAGAACACTCGTATTCTCCATATCTTTTGTTTATACAAATCCACCGTCCATGCACCACCGGGGTAACATCGGCGGCAGGAATGCTGTCGAGGAGGTCTATGCAGTCCCGGAAACAGTCTGCCGCCTCATTGTCCCCGTCTAATACGCAATCTGTGATCCATATTCTAAGCCGTTCCTTAGCCGCTTCACACTCTATGTACTCTTTACTCATTCTCCGTCCTTTCTGCGTTCAGCCAGTTTTCCAGCGTTCTCCGACATTCCGATATGCCCAGTTCGCAGAGCATTTCGATCCGTTTGGCGCCATAAACCGCCGCCGGGCAGCAGTCGCAGTCCATTATCTCGGCGAGTTTGTCCGCCAGCCATTCGGCGGATTGCTGTTTTAGGTATTCGTGGTTAGTCATGCCGCTCACCTCCTGTTTCTGCCGCCTCGATGCGCTTATTGAGCCGCTCAATCTTCTTGGTAATCCACTCTGCCATCTGCCCGCCTACGTTGAATATGCAGCAGAGCTGCCACAGCATTATCTGTACGTCAGCCATTTCCTCTGCAAGATGGTCAGAGTTCGGCTTGCCGCGCAAAGCTTTGGTCAGTTCTTTTTGTAGCTCTGCACATTCCTCGATGGCGACTATGGTCTGGATGGGTTCGCCGTATTTCTCGATGGCTCTGCGCAGAATTTTCATTGTGTTTTTACTGTTCACAGCTCAGTGTCTCCTTTCAAATACTTCTCAATCACCGCCGCCGCGCAGGGCCAGCCGTAGCAGACCGCGCAATAGTAGCCCTCGGCCATGGCGCCGCTCATAAACTCGTTTTGATTTGGGGTCGGATTATTGGCGCCAGTTTTGAGCTCGACGTATATGCCATGGTAGCCGCCCCGGGCGGCGGGGATAAATACATCGGGTACGCCGGAATGTACCCCCTGCCACATCAGCCGCACAGCGGTGCGCTTATCGCGTAAGCCGCCGTTGGGTATGTGGTGGTAGAGCGTCAGGGCTGGATACTGCGTCCGCATCATCCGCGCCCAGTTGGTCAGGGCGGTCTGGTGCGCTTCCTCTTTGCCTATTACCGGCTGGGCAGGTCGCCATACGGGTATCCCGGCCCGGTTGGGGGTCATAGTGTAGTCCTTCAGCATGTGTCGTCCCTTTCTGTGAGTATTTTTATAATTGTTTTTTCGCGTTCCGTTAGTTCGTACCTTATTGCTGCCGCTTTTTCTGCTGCCGCTTTTTCTGCTGCCGCTTTTTCTGATAGCAAAAACCCGCCGCCGAATATCGTTTTATTCCCTTGTGCATCGAGTTTTCGCACGAACGCAACGCTTTCGGCTTTAATCGCCAACTGGATGCCATGAGCTGCCAGATATTTTAATCTTGCCGCACTTGCAACGTGTACCGGATACTCATATTTGGGAAGTTGTTTATGCATATTGCGCGTATTTTCGCCGTCGGCTTGTTTTATCGCCTGGTGCAAGTCCGGGGCAACCAGTATTTTAAATTCGCCGAGATTGGTAACGAACGAGGTATCGACTTTTGCTCCGTTGGCGTATGTGATAGTTGCACCGGCGATGACGTAGTTGTTGTTTGTTCCCCCGCCAAATAACGTCAATGTCGGTGCAAACAAGAAATAACGGATACCTCGATCATTGTAAAAGCGTTGTATGTTTGTAATTATGGAAAACGGCGGATTGTCGATAACGGCGCAATCATCGGGATAGTCCTCACGGGTATAATCGCCGCCCGGGTAGAAAGGGCGTATAATCTTTGTATTTTCCAGCCCATACCGTTTGACCGCCCACGTCTTCACGGTCTCATAAATATTTGGCGGCGTATAGCAGTCGTCAGTCGTTTTTTTCGGCTTAAATTTTTCGACGAACTTCGCGTACTCTCCAGTCATCTCTAACTGGATACCGTTTAGTTTGTTGCTCATATCGTCCATTGTCATCTATCCTTCCAATCGTTCTAAAATCCGACGCATTTACAAGGCCCCGGTAAAAGCCTTGCGTTTTGCGCCGCTTAACACCGCCGCTTGGGCGGGATTTTGACATATTTGAAATAGGTAAAGCCGAACTCTGTCGCGCCGCTCTCGACGAGGATATAATCTTTCGGAGAGCGCGGCGGTTTGGCCGGCGTGTAGTTGTGTTTTATTGGTTTTGTCTGCTCCTTGCCGCAGGGGGCAAGGTTGCGGGTCGCCATGTAGTGATTCCCGCCCTGCTCCGGCGTCCAGTGATTAAAAAGGTAATTGGCTAATCCCGTATAATCGGGGCCGTGGTCTATGCCGTCATAGTGGACGTGGGCCCGAAGGTGCTCGCAGCGATTGACGCTGCCCAGCGTCCATTGTTTGCGTATGGTCTCCTCCGGGATGCCGTCCGTCAGCATGTGGGCGTGTATGCGGTGGGTATTTTTGCCGCGCCCCATGTAGATAACGATTTTTGCCTCCGGGTAGGCGTAGAGCAGCCGGCGCCGGAAGTTGACGCAGAGGCGGCGGAAATCCTTAAAATCGTGTACCTCGTGCTCGTCGTCCTGGGTGAGTGTGCTGTATAGTGAGGCCGGAGTAAAGTTTTCATTGACCAGCCGGGTATGGGCCCGGCGGGCTACCTCAGAGTTAAACCGCGCCCTTTCCTCGTCCGTTTTAAATCTCGGCTTCCGCGGGCGGTAGGGTTTTTGTGTCCTGTCTCCCACGGAGTATATGATCCGCTCCAGCACCACGCCAGAATATATATCACGCCTTACCCGCTGCATGGCGGCCTCCTTTTTTAATAATCAGGTCTTGGCCCTTTGCCGGGGGCGGTGGTTTGCGGTGCGGGCGTTTCCCCGTTGGCCGCACCTGCCGCCACCCTATCAATGGAGGACCGGGTGATTGCCGCACCCGGCAAAAGGTCAAGTCCTGCCCGTGTTACCGGGCAGGCTTTAATGCGTGTATGTCCTCGGTCTTCTTCGTGCGGCGCGGGATAAATATCTGCTCTATCACTTTGTCGCTGTGGTCGTTCATCAGCTCGTCCGCCTCGAGTATCCTCAGCTCCCGCCCGTCAATGCACAGGCGGCATGAGCCCTTGTACTGGGCATATGTCCGTCTGGCTTTCGTAAAATCGTTGGTCTCAATAATGGCCTGCGTCCCGGCGGGCGTGCGGATCAGGACGGTGTAGGTGGGTAGTTTCTTCTTTTTCATAGTTTTCATTTCATCCCTCCCCAAATCTCTTTTTTGTTACCGCCATAGGGAACTCCTCAATTTCACTCGCCCACAGCGCCGTCCCCTTGCCGTTGCACCGCTCCCAACAGAGCGGGAATCCGCCGATGCCGTCAAACAGGCTGCCGAGCGTGGCGGGTCGCTCATATTGTGCTGATATCCTCCGCAGTAGCCAAAACCAGAACGGTAACGCTATTGAGTTGCCCAGGGCTTTATAGCGTGGGCTGTCGGCGGCTTTGTGCTTCTTGCCTTTGCTGTCTATCCACTCGCCTATGTCAGTCCACCCATCGGGGTATCCCTGCAATCGCTCACATTCCAGCGGCGTCACCCGGCGTGCTATCATGTTTTGCACAGGGTATGTCTCTGTGTCCTCCCGGTATGCACAGTTTGCTTTTGCTCGGAGCGTGTGGCTCACGTCCTCGCACATCACCACATGGCTCACTTTGCTTTCTCCGGCTCTGATGGCGTTTTTTATTTTGCTCTCAGCCCAGTTTTCTTCCATTGCGCTCTTGGGCTGATATAAAATCGCCTGTTTGTCGTGCATTGTATTTAGCGTTTGACTAACCTCCTGCGCCATGGTTATGGCCTCATGGACTTGTCCGTTGCCGATGCCGTACACATGCGGATATGCTCCATGGGGATCGCTGCGTAGCGTTTCTGCTATGCCTCCAGTGAAATATCCGCGATTTGTAAAGCCGCTTGCGCCCTCAATGCCGTTTCCAGCTGTTCGGGCAATTTCTTCCCGCGCCGTTCCGCCCTCCGCAGTATCCCCGTGCAGGCCTTTGCGCTCAAATAATATTTCGGGTGCGGTGTGTCCTCCAAAATCGCAGACAAGCGCGATACGTTTTCTTCGCTGGGGCACTCCCCAAAACTGCGCATCGTGTACTCGCCAAGCAATGCTCCATTTTCCGTCCATATCGGACAGGCATCCTGCTGAAGGCCATCCTTTGTCAGGCACAGGAATAAAGGGGGCTTGCGGCTCGACGATTCTGACCGCTTCTTCGAGCACTGCCGCAAAGTCTTTTCCTCCGTTACTGCTGAAAGCTCCTGGGACATTTTCCCAGACCATCCAGCGAGGTCGGACCATTGCACCTGTTCGCCCATTTTTGACATCGTTCTGTCTCAACTCCTTTATGCATCGTATCTGTTCCATGTATAAACCCGAACGTTCTCCGGCAAGTCCTGCCCTCTTCCCCGCTACGGAAAGGTCTTGACAAGGGCTGCCGCCTGTTACGCAGTCCACCGGTTCTACTTCAAACCAGTTGATTTTTGTTATGTCGCCCAGGTGCTGCATCTTTTAGTCCCCCAGCAGGTCAACGCCTATTCCGGCCAGCTCGGCGGCGGAGTATTGGTGCTGAATGTGGTTCATAAAATAACTCCCAGCGATTTTTTTGACGTTGGTTTTCGCCGCCGCAAGGTAGCCCTCAAATTTCTCGCTGTTAAACAGGGTGCAGGGGCGCATATACTCCTGCATGCTTGTCCCCTTCCACGTTGCCCAGCGGCCGTCTATTACCCGGCGGCAGTCCTCCGGCGTATGCCCCTCCGTAATGCGGGCGTTGATATAGCTACGGTTTTTTGGCGTTTTTTGGTATTTAGTCCCGGCAACAGTGTTGAGGTAGTCTATTACCGCGTCGGCGGCGGTCGTGTCAGTGATCGCATTGCGGGCGGTAATCTCTCCGGTCTCCCGGTCTATCGTTACTATCAGGGCGGGCCTGCCGTTGATGCTGACAGCGGCCCGGCCTTTTGCGTCCACGTGCTCCCCTATGCTGCGCAGGAGCATGTCATATATCTTCCGGCTTTCCATGGGTTATATCTCCTTTTTCTCCTTTTTCGTTTCGCTGCGCTCTATGGCTATGCCGATAGCGGCGGAACCGGTGCTCTTTACGGTGGCCTTGACCCCGTCCGTGGTGGTGATGACCGCTTTGTCCACAAAACCGCCGTACACCCGCTCGGCAAGCTGCTGCAATATCTCCCGCGTCTGCTCGTCCACGGCAATGCGCTTCTGGTGCGGGTTGCCTGCAAACAGCTCCTCGATGACATCCTCTGCTTTTTGCAGGGCTTCAATGCGGTCGCTCTCTCCCCGAAGGGCAGCCTCATGAGTGTCACGGTCGCGTCTGGCCTCCTTGCAGTCACATATGAGGGTAGCTATCCCGTCCTCGTCCGGGTCGTCGATGTTTGGGTGTAGGGCCAAATAGCTCTTGATATTGAGCATCTGCCCGCAGTAGCGGCAAACGCCGAATGTCTTTTCAGTTTTTTCCACTTTTTTGTCCTCCTTTGATATCCGTTACCAGCTGGGCTGATAATCTACCTGTTTTGCATTAAGCTTGCCTTTGTTTATGAGGGCGTATATCTGTTTTCTCGTCAGGCCGAGGCGTTTTCTCGTTTCTCGCGTAGTGAGCCAGTCACCGTCTATCTCTATGAGCCAGCTTTTGTATTCGGTCGGCGGCCCGTCGCCGGCGTCCGCCACAAACAGCGGGCAGGAGTGGACCGCGGAAGACCGGACCTTGACGGCCATACCCTTATAGTAATAGTGATTGCCGGGCATACTGGTCGGGTCAGCCTCCCAGCCTTCCACGGGCTCGGGGTTAACCTGGCGTGACCAGCTGCAGCCCATACCGGGGGCGTTTGTCGCCCTTTGGCACCGCCAACACAGGGTTTGTCCTTTGCCTTTACCTTGCATGCCTTACCTCCGTTTGCGTGGCGCGAAGGCAAAGCCTGTCATTATACCGAAAATAAACATCGGCACTCCCCAGCTAAAAAATGCTCCCCACATATCAATCCCTCCCTGTCGCAATGTGTAAGTTGATGTTTTGATTGTTGGCGTCAACGCATATCAATGTTGCGTCCATGAGTTTGCCTACATTTTGGGCGCACATTTTAGGCAGTATTTCTTCGCGGTTATAGCTGCCCAGCAGTTCCCCGCCCGGGGCATGGTAGAGTTTTACCCGCTGGCTCTTGAGCAGTGCCAGCATGGGGAGGATATCCTTTACTTGCATGTGTAATCACTCCTCCATTTGCGGTATCTCAGCTTTTCCTCGTCCCAATCCGGGTATTTGGCCATGAGGTAAGCCCGGAGGGCCTTTCTGATCTCCGGCCTGCGCTCTGAATTGTCATAGTCCCTGTGGCATTCAGGGCATAGGGTGACGATGTTTTCTTCTATTCCCTTGCCGTTATGGGAGCGCGGAATAAAATGCGCGTCCGGGTTGCCGGGCCTGCCGCACAGGACGCAGCAATGATGATCCCTTTCCCATACCCAACGCTTGACCTTTTGCGGTATCTCACACGCTTTTGTGCGTTTGCTTTTCATGGTCTTTTTACGAGCAATAGCTTTGCAGCACAGTCAATCTGTAGCTGCCGTCATTATCCGGATCGTCAATCTGTACCGATTGAGGGGTTATGAAAGCGGGGGCAACCCCGAGGTGGCCCTCCGGGTAGTAGAGGCTGGGGGAGCCGCCCGTGCTGACGTACCATGCGTGGCTAGAGGAGCACTGCGAGGAAAGCCACCAGTCGGCCGCCGAGCCTTTAAAGGTCTTTTTGCGGCTATTCCGGCCAGTGAATATAGGCCATGTGAAGCCCTCGTCCACACCGTGGCTGTCGCCGCAGCCTACCATGGTAATTGTGGGGGCAAATACCTTGCGGGTTATATCCTCGGCGTCGCTGCCGTTATACAGCGGGATCGTGCTTGGGATAATCAGTTCTTTGAGCTCGTCGGGGTAGCTGTTGTATATTTCCGTCATGCGTTTGTCCAGGTCTGATCCGGCGTACTCCGTGCTGTCGCCGAATCGGCACAGGCTGTGTATGTCTTTGCGGATAAACGCAGCCACGCCTGCGCCGAAAAAGCCCAGGGTGTAGTCCGCCAGCTCGTAGGTTCCATCCTTGCGACGCTCGGGGATTTTGATATTGCTTCCGAATGGTAGTTCTCCTAATTTCATTTTTTATGTCCTCCCTATGATCTGATACCCTCCGGCGGCGCGGGCTATCGGCAAACCCGTCCGCGGGAGACGCACCGGGCCTGAATCCTGTTTATGCTCGCCCGGTCGAGCTGCTAACGTGCTGTTGTGGGATTGTTAGGTCATTCGCATCACCTCCCGCGAAAGGAGACAGCAGAGGGCGGTGAGCAGAAGCAGCGTTTTGTCGAACATATCAGGTGGTCTTTATATTCAAAAAGGAGATTATAAACTCTGCCCATCGGACACCGGCCCAAGATGCCGCCCTCTGCTCTCCCCTTTCGCGTGGGGAGCTACTGCACTTTGTATTTGCAATCGTCGTACTTATGGCGGCGGGCAGCCTTTACTCTGGGCTGATCCGCTGTCTTATCCTCTACCATGGAGGCCATGCTCCTCACCAGTATGAGAGGGGCGTGGCCGTCGGCGGCGGTCGCCATGAGGCGCCCATCCCTGCACATGGCGCGTATGGTGCCGGGGTCTACGTTGATGATCTCGGATGCCCGCTTGGTGGTGACATACTCGCCGTGCATCTTCACCATGCGCTCTTCCAGCGCTTCAACGCTGTTTATACGCTCGTCCACGGCGGCGGTTATCATGTCCCGCAGGAGCTTGTCAAAGTTATCCATGGTGCCGCTCACCTCCTATGCGGTTTGTTCGTTTGTCCTTACGTTTTGCGTAAGTTGGTTTGCAAAAAAAATGTCCGTCGCTTCTTGTCTGCTGTCACATACGCATTCGGCAATTTTGACCATCACATCATACGGTATTTTACTCGGTATCGATAGGTATTTCGCCAGAGTATTTCGGTCTATCCCCAGTGTATTCGCCAATGATGATATCGTATAATTCTTTTCGGTCATTTTCCCCCTAAGTTTGGGGACATTGATTTCGTACAACCTTTCCGCCTCCGTTTCTTACGTATTGCGTAAGTTTATAATAGCCCCGTCGCGCCCAAAAGTCAATACGTGGCGCGAAAGTTTTTTTGCATTTTGAGTAATTTTTATTGCATTTCAAAATAAAGAAGTGTATTATAGGCTTACGAGGAGGATAGTAAAATGGTTTTGGAAGAAAGAATGAGGAATCGCAGGAAAGAATTGGATTTAACCCTCGCCGATATTGCAAAGGCAGTTGGTGTCTCAGAGGCCACCGTGCAGCGATGGGAAAGCGGTAAGATTAAGAATTTGAGGTATGAACGTATCCCCGCCCTTGCAGTTGCTTTGCATACTACGCCGGCCTATCTAATGGGCTGGGAAGATATCCCAGAAGAAACCACCTCCAGTAAAGCTATGCTAAAGGCGGTCGTTGACAGCATGACCGAAGAACAAGCCGCTCTGTTTCTGGCGACTTGGCAAGCAGCAAAAATGCCAAAGTGATTTCCTCTATCGTCATTCCATCTATGATTTCCTTTAATTCTTCTTTTTTCGTCATTTGTTTCCATCTCCAAACGTTTGTTCTGTTTTTTTGATAATAGCATACTCACAATAAGCAAAAAAGGGGGAATTTGTATGAAAGTACCATAAACGGGACTGTGCTCAACGATGTTGCACAAATCGTGCCTCGGATTCGCCTTTAACCGGCAGAGGGAGCGGGAGCCGCTCACCTCCGCCTCGGCCAGAACGGCGGAGAAGCTTCGTGGGAGCCGCCCCGGTCTGAATTAAGCATATCTCGTTCCCTTGGTTTTTTAAAGCCACAAATAGTATCCTTTCAGGGTAAAAATTGTTTAAATGGGGGGTAAAATAATGGACTTTGAGCGATTACAGGAGCTTGTGCGGCAATCCGGTAAGACGCAGCAGGAGATCGCGGACGAATGCGGGCTGTCGCTCGCTACTGTCAAAAAGGTGCTTCACGGGCAAACATCAAATCCCGGCGTAGATACGCTGATAAGGATATTAAATACCATTGGCAAAAGTCTGCGGGATATAGATTCTGACTTTGTGAGAGTTCCGCAAGGATATAGTAAAGAGGATTTATACGAAGAACTTATCGCCACTAACAAGGAGCGTATAAACGATCTGGTAGCCGAAGGGCGGCGTAAAAACATTCAATTGCCCCTGTTGTCAGGTGTTTCCGTGTTATTGATGGTGGTTTTAAGCGGAATATTTATCATAGATAGCAGATATCCGAGCATGGGGCTGATACGCCCCGAAACTAAGCATTTATCGACAATAGCAGGGGGTATAATGCTGGTTTTCGCGATATTCGCAGGCTTTCTCATATACATCAGCATAAAAGAATGGAAAAGGTTAAAATAGGAGGGTTTGGTCAATGGGTATGATACATCAGTGCTCTCAGTGTGGGAAAAAGGGGTTGTTCTTGCCGCTCAACAACCTTGGGCACTGTGAGGAATGTATAAAAAAGAATAAGGCGGAACGAGCAAGACGCGAGGGGGCAATGATCGTTTCGCCCTCTTCGGAAGAGGAGCGTGTGAATGTTGAACCAGAAAAAATGGACGTGACCGAAAGTGTGGATGGTGCCGAAGGTCACAACCATGATGTGTCTGAAAAGAGTTGGCTAACCACTCTGCTTTTATGTATATTTTTAGGCGGTTTAGGAATACACAGGTTCTATGTCGATAAGCCGCTCACAGCTCTTCTCTGGTTGCTCACGGCAGGCTGTTTCGGCCTTGGAACCCTTGCGGACTTGTGCAGTATAGCCAGTGGCACTTTCACGGACGGTGATGGCGCCGTAATTCTTTCTAACAAGCAGCGCGACAGAATATACGGCCCAAGCGTGCAGTCCGCGCTTTCCATCGATGCCGTTGACCAAATTCGCAAACTCGGCGATTTGCGAGATAGCGGTATTCTGAGTAACGAGGAGTTTGAAGAGAAAAAGGCTATTCTGCTTGACAAAATAAAATAATCCCCCGGCTGTCGGCACAGCGCAAGGGGGATTAGAGGTGGATGCTTCTCCGCCTCCGATTTTAACATAACGGGAGGTTTTTGTAAATGGCAAGGCAAAGCGACGGGAGGTATAGGGCTAAAGTAACCGTCGGCAAGGATATGAACGGCGGCAGCGTGATAAAATATGTATCCGGGCGCACAAAGAAGGAAATGGAGGCCGCGAAGGAGGCGGTCAAACAAGAGTTCATCACCGGGCGCACCGCACAGAAGGACGCGCTTTTCGGCCCATACGCCA
>ERZ825670.4544-NODE-4544-length-10599-cov-3.340952_pt1 | contig 10599 bp, 12 predicted proteins | sample MGYA00519929_ERZ825670 | MGnify/ENA primary metagenome ERZ825670 (study PRJEB31778, sample SAMEA3449207) | human gut metagenome | biome: human gut; feature: human-associated habitat; material: faeces | place: United Kingdom | collected 2010/2012 ...
CATAGGGTGGTTTCATTCGTGTGATTATGTGCAATAATTTGTTGGGTTGCTATAAGCTTGAAAATGTTACAAAAAAATATAAGGATTTTACGCTTGGTGAAATTAATCTTGAAATTCCCTGTGGATTTTCAACTGCTCTTATAGGTTCAAATGGTTCAGGAAAAACAACACTCCTTGACGTAATGTGTAATATATGCGGTAAAAATAGTGGAAAAATAACTTATTTTGATAAATATACAGATGTAGACGAACCCGATGTTCGCAATAATATAGGATATTGTGCTGCAAATAATTTTTTCCCTTTGGACTGGACATCAAAAAAAGTTGCTTATGTTATGGAACTTGCTTTCAGCAATTTTAAAAGGGAAAAATTTATCAGTTTATGTAATAAAATGAAAATAGATACACCTGACAAAAGAAAACAGAAGAAAATCATGAAAATGTCTGACGGAAATAAAATGCGTCTTTACCTTGCGGCAATTTTTGCTCGTGATTCAAAGTTCTTAATTCTTGACGAACCTGCTTCTGCTCTTGACCTTCTTATGCGTGATATGCTCTGCGATATGTTCAGAGAGTATCTTGCCGAAAAAGAGGACAGAACAATTCTGTTTTCTACTCATAATATTGCCGATATGGAATTTGTTACGGATTATGCTGTTTTTATGGCAGCAGGAAAAGAGTGGAAAAAGGCTTTGTTGAGGAACTTAAAGAAAAATATCGCCTTATACATGGTTCTGTTGAAACTTTGAAATCTTTGTCACAATATCTTATTTCCTATACTGCAAATTCCACAATGTTTGAAGGAATTTGTCTTACAGAACATTCCTCTGTATTTCAAAAACTAGATGCAGCAATTGAAATTCCAACATTACAGCAGTTAAGTGTGGGAATACTCAGAAAAGCTGAAAAAGATACAACAGAGGAGGAATAATCTATGAAGTTAAAAAGAAATCAAATAGGTTATGCATCGGCATTTAAAATATACTGTGGTGATGGCATAATAAAAAGCTGTTTAAATCTGATTTATTTTTATCTTATATTTTATAACGAAGTCGTTGTACCTTTGAATCCCTTTGAGTGACTTTGAGTACCTTTAAATCCTCGGTATTTAGGCACTTTTCTCGGTAGAAAGACCGAAATCCGCTTAAATGCGGCATTTTCGGAGAAACGGAAATTTTGAGTGAATTGGTTACGATTTGGTAGAAATGTGGTAGATGTCGACCTACAAAAATCTTGGTAGAAAGTTGGTAGATGACACAAATGATCCGAAAGTAACCACAAAAGCCGGTAGAAAGCCTGTTGACAACAATTTAATAAAAGGACTGCGATAGCGGACAGTGTTTCATAATCATGAAGTGCTGTCCGCTATTTTTGTGTCTAAAATTGAATACTGCGTAAAGCACTTCTTGGTGGCTGTCATCTGACGGTCAGTGAGAGGTGCTTTTTCTTTTCTGTGAGAAATACTATCAGGAGGTCTGTCAATGGCTATGGTTGATGTTGAGATCGGTAACATTGATTTCGGTGTGCATAGAAAATACGACTATGAGAAGATCAGCAAGGAACTGTTCAGGGCTATCATCTGTGATCCCGAAGGTGAATATTTTCCACTTGTTTCGGCTTTGCACGGTCAGCTGATAAGAATTGCAAGCAATTCCGAACAGCACGTCAACCCTATGGATATAACAATTGACGATTATCTTTTCAGCAATCCAATGGAAGTTATCGCAAATAAGTCTGATTTTCTGATTTCGCTTTGCGAAATTATCGTTGGCGGTCGCTATGGTCTTTCATCGGAGGAACGCTCCATTATAGATAAGTGCGTTCAGCGTATCTACAAGCATTTTATCGAAAACGAACCGACTGAGGACAAGATGCCGCTTCTCTCCGACTTACAGCGAGAGCTTCATGAGGAGGGTGAAGTCGCTCTGCGTGTGGCGAACAGCCTTGAAATGTTTGTAAATGGTTCTCAGAACCTTTTCAATCACCGCACAAACATTGATATGAGCAATCGTATCATCTGCTTTGATATTAAGGAACTTGGCAACCAGCTCAAAAAGGTCGGTATGCTGATCGTTCAGGATACGGTTTGGAACAGAGTTTCCGCTAACCGTGAGAAAAAGAAGATCACCCGCTACTACATCGATGAATTCCACTTGCTTCTGAAAGAGGAGCAGACTGCGAAATATTCCGCTGAGATATGGAAGCGTTTCCGTAAATGGGGCGGAGTTCCGACAGGTATCACGCAGAATGTCAAGGACTTGCTTTCTTCTCAGGAGGTCGAGAATATCTTTGATAACTCGGACTTCGTGTATATGCTCAATCAGGCAGCCGGTGACAGGGACATTCTTGCCGAGAAACTGCACATTTCCAAAGAGCAGATGAAGTATGTCACGAACAGCGGTCCGGGCGAAGGACTTATCCGTTATGATAAGGTGTTACTGCCGTTTACGGATAAATTTCCGCAGGATACGCAGATGTATCGCCTTATGACAACCCGTCCCGCTGACCTTGCATAAACTGCGCAGAATGGAGGATTTATGAGCTTACAACGAAAAGAAAATAACCTCCGCAGAGCGCAGGCGCGTTTCGATAAAGTCAGCAGACGGTCGAAGCAGTTTCAGATAGACTTCCGCCGTGAACAGAACAGCAGAGGTCGCTTTCATACCCGTGCCCATATCCTTCGTGGTGAGAAAACGCACCACGGCGGCAGGGGTATCATTCACAAGTTTGCAAATGCAAAATACCGTATTACGGGTGATGCTCCCTCGGTCACAAGGACGATCAAATCATGGCAGCCTAAGACCTTTAAGGGCAAGCTGTTCAAGGCGAATGCCCGTGCGGTCAATTTTGCAGTACATGATGTAGCGCAGACGGCGGTAGATACGGCTCTTGCGACAGAAACGGTAGGGCTGAAAGTATCGGATACTGCCCAGCGTGAAGTCCGCAGCAAACTCAAACAGAAATATACCCGTGAAGCGGTTGACGATTATCACCGTGGAGTATTTCTCATGGGACGGACGGCGACTGATGCTGTCAAGGGCGTTCACAGTCACCTGAAAACCAAGAAGCAGTACAAGCTCGAAAAGGCAAAGTTACAGCTCAAAAAGGCGGATAACAAGCTGTATCGGGCAAAAACGAACCGTCCGAAGCTCTGTGCCAATTCCGCCGATCTGCGGAAAGCGAAAGCGGAGTATCGGGCAAAGGTAAAGCCTGCACACGGAAATAAGCTCCGCAAGGCAATGAACAAGCGCCGGCTGCAAGCCTACAAGCAAACAAAGCGCGAGCTGAAATTTGAGAAAAAACAGCTCGTGACGGAAAACAAATTCCGTGTCAAGGAATACCGCAATCAGAAGAAGATCGCAAAGCTCAGTAAGCCGGGACTGCTGATATTGAAGCCAGCCACATACAGCGCAGGACGAATGAAGGCATCGGCTTGGCAAAAGGCGGTCAACGTAGATCAGGACAACGATTTTGTTCATGCTATCGACTCCGCAAAACGGCGTATCGCTGAACCTGTTGCTCAGAAAGTGAGCAAGCCCCAGCGATTGCATAAGAAGGAGAAACAGCGTGATCTCCTGAGCGATAAAAAGAGCAAATCCGACAAGAAGCTGAACCGTCAGGAAAGCAAGCTGAAAGAGAAACATGACAGCTACAAGAAGCGGAAGAAGAAACCCAAACCGAAGTCAAAGAAAAAGGGCGTAAAGGACACGATCTCGGCGACTCTGAAAGCGGCTTGGAAATTCGTGAAGAATGTCTACGAGGCTGAGGTCAAGAAGTTTTTTCTTACTATGGCGATACCTGTCATTGTGATATTGCTTGTATTTGCGATATTGACGATGATATTCTCAGCTACTTCCTCCAACAGCGGTTTTACGCTCGGCACATATGCAGCGCAGGATTATGACCTGAGTGAAGCTGAGAAATATTACACGGAGCTTGCCTATAACCTCAACCAGAAAATACGAAAGGTCGGCAGTTCTACGGATTGGCAAAGCGGACTTGCGGCATTCGGTGCGAATACCGGCGACTTGGAAGATACCCCTGATGAATGGGTATGGGGACAATCCTCGGTTTATGACTGGACTCCGCAGTATGATTTTGACTGCTACAAGCTGTGGTCATTCCTCTGTGCTTATTACTACGATTTCGATGCTGATAACGATGATATTTACTATTGGGAGTTCGACGGCGATACAGAAGATCTGCTTGAAGAAATCTTCGATGATGAATATGAGTTTGTGTATTGGTATGACAATCAATCCCGTTGGGAGGAACTTGACGATTATGTCTATTTCGGCGGCGGAAGCAGTACGGACGGCAGTTATTACTACTGCGAACAGTCCGCAAGCAAAAGCAACGGTTCATGGACATACAAGTTCAAGCCAACTTCCTACACTTCAGAGCTTGGACAGTATCTTGACGGTGATGGTTACTGCTACCTGAACGGCAATTACCGGGTGCTGAATGCCAATAAGAGCTATGCTCTGACAGGCTATTATGTGCTTGATAACCGTTATTTTGCAGACGGCGCACATACGGTATCGCCGTTCTACTGGATAGACGGTGACGGAAACTTCTTCTTCCGCAATCATGACGGAAACAATCAATACCGCTCGTTCTACGGTTGGACAGATGATGATGCGTGGTTCATGATTACCGAAGCTGATGCAAGAGCTTGGCTCGGTGACGATGATTGCTCCGCACTGTACGGATATGTACAGAAGCAATACTGGAAAACAGAATGCAAACTCTACTACAACGTGAAGCAGAACAAGACCTTTGACGAGGTCATAGCTGAAAAGCTCGGCAGTATGTCGCATTCCGATGAACGCTTGCAGTATTACAGCCTGCTTGTGGGCACGGACGGCTCCGGCACGATGTACGGCAATCATCAGACACTTCACAATCTTCTTCCGGGGCCTACTGTCCGTAACTACTCGCTAAAGCGTGAGTTCGGGTACGAAATGACTGGTTGGAATGAAGATAGTGACGGACTGTATCAGGGTATCAAGGTCTATTGCAGCAACGGCGATACGCTGAAAGCTCCATTCAAATGTAAGATCACCGATGTCGATACCGGTGAGAACAAGATCACTGTCCGCAAGGACGATGTGGAGTATTGGTATGACGGTACGGGAGGAACGAAGCGTGATACCGAGGTCACTATCGCAAACGCCGTGCTGTTAAGCGGCTTTTCCGAGGGCGATACGGTCAATGACGGACAGGACTTCGCAAAAACAACGGCAGGAAATGTCAATTTCCACGTTTACATAGATACTGACGGCTACGGTTGGGACTATATTGATCCTCGCCTTGTGCTGTACTAAAGGAGGAGCTATGGAGCGAATAGACAAAAAAATAGCTGAAAATCACCAGCGTCAGGACTTCCTGCGAAAGCGTATGCAATCCGACAAAGAGGAACTTGCAAAACTGGAGTCCGAAGCAAGGGTGCTTGAACACTCTCAGCTTGCTGTGGTCTTTAGCTGTGAGATCAAGGACGTAAACACGCTCGTTACAAAAGAGCATGATACGCTTATGCGACTGCGTTCACAGGGTATCACGGACGATATGCTTGAAGCTCTTGCAAAAGGCGAAATTACGATAAATACAAATTCCGAGGAGGAAACAAATGAAAGCAAGATTTTTTAGCGCTATGCTTGCAGCATTTATGCTCGCAACAGCAAGCGTCGGCGGTGTGACCGCTTCAGCTGCGGAAAAGACGGTTGCCGAGGAAGGAACAGCCGAGACTACTGCTGTCGATGATGATAGCTCTGTGGAGACTACGGAAACAACGACTTCTGAGCCTGCGGACGATAGCTCTGTTACAACGGTAACTGCCGATGATATGGAGAAGTTCCGTGAGGTCATGAGCGACCTTGCCGAGGCAGGGACAACGGAGGTCAATACCGACTATGACGGCGATCCCTATTATGATACGGACGGCAACGCTACCCTTATCAAGTCGGAACAGATCATTTACAATACGGAAGAAATGCAGTTCATCGCTGTGACAACGAAGGATGGTCATGTGTTCTATGTGCTTATCAACTATTCTGCGAAAAATGCCGAAGACCAGGTATTTTTCCTGAACAAAGTGGACGACTATGACCTCTACGCCCTTCTTTATGCAGGCGATGATGAGGATAGCAAGATCACCCCCGAACAGGCACATCAGGCCGCTGAAAAAGCAAACGGCAGAGTGACCGGAAGTGCAACTGACGGCGAGACTGCTGAAACTGCCGAGGACGGCGAAGATACATCTGAACCGGCAGCTCAGGCAAAGCCTGTCCCCATGAGCAAGAACAGTATGATGCTCGTTTTCGGCGCACTCGCTTTGATCGGTGTCGGCGGTGCAGGCTTCTTCATGATGAAGAAAAAGAACGGCGGTAATAAGACTGCGGCTAAGTTCGAGCCTGAGTTTGACGATGAAACCGAGATTGCCGAAGAAGATGAGGACGAGATGAATTTCTACGATCATCAGGACGATGAAGAATAAGAAAGAGAGGACAAAAGAATGAGAATGATGAATAAGATCGGTATCGGTATTATGGCTGCGGTAGGTACTGCCGCAGCGGTGGGCGCAGGTTCAAAGATCGTTGATAATCACAGACGCAAGTGGTTCGATAACGGCTATAAGTCCGGTCACTTTGCAGGCTTCATTGACGGTGCAAAGTCAATGGTCAGCATTGCTGAGGAGACTGCAACCCTCGCTCAGAAGGTCAATCAGAACAGCACGGTTATCCGTGAGAAGTATGAAAAGCTCTGCGAGGAGTTTGAGGAGCTTCAGGAGAACTACGACGATCTTTGTGAGGATTACTACAACGACTGACCGACTTTGAACCCAATGGATTCAAAGTTCCCGACAACAGAACAACGTGAGACAATGAGAAAAGAGAGAGAATTTGTCTAATGAAAGTTTTAAGCCTATTTGACGGCATTTCCTGCGGTATGCTTGCTCTGCTGAGGGCAGGCATACCCGTGGAGTGCTATGATGCCTTTGAGATTGACAAATATGCCGTCACGGTCTCAAAACGTAATTTCCCCGTAATCGTTCATCACGGGAATGTATATGACGGCGACTTTACGAAGTTCAAGGGCTATGATCTGCTTCTTGGCGGTTCGCCCTGTACCTATTGGTCTATCGCCAAAAAGGACAGAGAAGTTGACTGCAACGGCGAGGGATTCAGGCTCTTTAAGGAATATGTGAGGGCCCTCCATGAAAGTGGGTGTAGATACTTCTTATATGAGAACAACTACTCCGTTCACCAGAACATCAAGGACGAGATCAGCAAGGCTCTCGGCGTAGAGCCTATTATGATAAACTCCGCGCTTGTTTCGGCGCAGAACCGCAAACGCTGTTACTGGACGAATATCCCGTTTATTTCTTTTCCCGAAGATAAGGGCATTTTGCTGAAAGATGTGCTTGAAAGCGGTCTGCCGTGGCAGGACAAGTCCTACTGTATGACTTCCTCCTATAACGGTGCGGTGCTGTATAACACTCTGGAACGCAAGCAGCGGACTATGGTTGCAGAGCCTATCCCGATCAATACATATCAGGATACGGACAAGTCCCGTACTGTCATGGCAGGCTATCACAAGTACGGTGAAGCAACAATTATAAAAAATTCGGGCTTCAACGGCGGTACAACAGCAGTCGCTATGCCGATGGGTGCCGCCCAGCGCGGACGGTATGTTGACGGTAAAAATACCGAACAGCATATTGAAGTGCGTGAGGACGGAAAATCCAACTGCCTGACAACGGTTCAGAAAGATTCGCTGATCTGCACTCCCGTCCGTGTCGGACATTACGGCAAGGGCGGACAGGGACAGCGTATTTATTCCGTGCGCGGAAAATCGGTCACACTCTCCGCAAACGGCGGTGGTCAGGGTGCAAAGACAGGTCTGTATAAGATTGATCTCCCTGACGGTGACTATATTATCCGCAAGCTAACACCCATAGAAGCAGAGCGTTTGCAGACGCTTCCCGACAACTACACCGCAGGCATATCCAACACGCAGCGTTACAAATGTATCGGCAACGGCTGGACGGTCGATGTGATCGCCCACATTTTGGGAGGACTTCGTGATGAATGAAGAACTCCTGAAAACCTGTACCGACAACAATAATTACACTATCTATACAGCCTTTTGCAAGGCACAGCGTATTTTGATGCGGTCTTATACTCCTGTTTGCAGTATCAGCGGCGGTTCGGACAGCGATATTGTGCTTGACATGATCCACAAGGTCGATGAGGACGGCAAGGTCAAGTATTTTTGGATAGATACCGGGCTTGAATACTCCGCAACAAAGGAGCATCTCGATTTCCTTGAACAAAAATACGGTATCGAGATTATCCGCTTGAAGCCCGATAAGCCTATTCCGACCTGTGTGCGTGAGTATGGTGTTCCTTTCCTGTCGAAATATGTCTCGGAACAGATGATGCGTTTGCAGAAACACAATTTTCAGTGGGAAGATGAACCGCTTGAAGTGCTGTTGCAGAAATATCCTCAGTGCAAGACTGCTCTGCAATGGTGGTGCGGAGAGCGATATTCCGACAAGGACGGCTATCAGAAAATCAGCAGATTCAGCATAGAACGCAACCGCTATCTGAAACAGTTTATCATGGCGAATCAGCCGGATTTCCCCATCTCCAACAAGTGCTGTGAGTTTTCAAAAAAGAAACCGCAAAGCGTATTGTCAAGGAGCTTGAAGCTGACCTTGATATTACGGGTATCCGACAGTCCGAGGGCGGTATCCGTTCGGCGGCTTTCAAGACTTGTTTTTCCGAGTGCAAGTCAAAGGGGTGCAATACATTCCGCCCGGTCTTTTGGTATACAGACGGCGATAAGCGTGACTATGAAGAAATGTTCGGCGTTACGCACTCTCGGTGCTATACCGAATACGGACTGAGGAGAACAGGCTGTGTAGGCTGTCCGTTCAGCAAACATATCAATGAGGAGCTTGCGATCATTGAGCAGAATGAGCCGATGTTGTATAAGGCGGCGGTCAATATCTTCGGTAAATCCTATGAATATACAGCGAAATACCGTGCTTTCGTCAAGGAGATGAAAGCAAAGGAGAAAGAGGAAAAGAAACGTGATAGACTACTCAGCCTTAACGGAACATCTGCCTGTGATACTGGCGGTGACAGCGATACTCGGTCTGCTGTTCGGAGTGCCGTATCTTCTGACGAAAACGCTCCTGAGATCGGAAAAGGAGCGTGATGAAGATGTTTGATCCTGAATTTCAGCGGAAAGCACTGAGCCTTGTTATGGGCTTCATCATGGAGTTTTCGGGTACACTGGCAGAACTGGAACCGGTCGAGCTGACAGCGGATAACCTGAATGTATCGACTATTTCCGTATCATGCCTGAAAGTCACTTGGGACTCCGAGCCTGACCGTGACTATTATGTGAGCTGCACGGCTCATGATGATAATTACGCCTATGCTGATAATATGTACTTTGAGTTCAAATCAAATGACCTCTGTTACATAACAGGTCTGCGTGAGGGTACTGAGTACACGGTGACGGTCGAGCCTGTTCTTTCTGAGGAAGAACAGGACGGATACACTGTAAAAACTTCAAGTGCTGACGGCAAGACGGAAACGGTTGAAGTGATCTATGAGTTTCCCGATGAAGAAGGCTGGGATTCGTGCTATTGTGGCGAGCGAAAATCAGGCTTAACACGGAGTCCTTCGTGGGACGCTATTCAAGGCAGTACCGTAGACACTATTACCAGAACGGGTATCATGCGTGATGAGTATGGCGATTACTGCTGTGCTATGGGCGTATGGTACGGATACTGCGGAGACAGATTTCTCGTCACCAACGAAACAGGACAGCAGTTTACCGTCAAGATTTGCGACAGCAAAGGCTATGCTGATGACGGCGAGGGACGCTATCATTGGTTCGGCGGTGAGGGCAACGGCAAGTGTATCATAGAATTCATTTATGATGATAATTCACTTCCACCCTGCGTAGCTTTCAGCGGCAGTTGGGGCTACTATAACTGGAACGGGCTTGACCTGAGTTCCAATATCACAAGTATCAAGAAAATCAACTACGGTAAACCCGTAGAATACTAAAATCATGGAGGAACATTTATTATGAACGCAAAGAAGATCATCAAGGGTATCGTGAAGCTCGGTGTTGTGGGCGGTATCGCCTTCGCTGCATATAAGCTCGGTGAGTGCAATGGCGAGGTAAATGAACGTATGCGTGAGAAGTATGGCGACGAGGACGATGACGGCATCGGCTCCGACGATGATGAGGACGATTACAGGTTCTACGATAATATGGACGAGCCTGATGACTGGTGTCTTGCGCCGGCAAGTGGAGCCGTGACTCCTTATGATATTGGTCAAGTATACTATCAGCGAAGAAGTTCCTGCTGAAAAGTGCGAAGTTCCTGACGAACCTCATGAAAAAGAGAAGCCTTTGCCGCAGAAGGAAAACAAAGAGTGTGTCAAGAAAGAAGTCGTACCGCCTCCTGTCAGGAAGTACGCTCCTTTGAGCAGTATTAAAATTCGTGGCATTTCCCGTTATGAAATCGAAACGCTGCTGATTTGGATGCTCCGCCACGGAGCGTTTTATAAG
>ERZ825670.4547-NODE-4547-length-10595-cov-2.655787_pt1 | contig 10595 bp, 8 predicted proteins | sample MGYA00519929_ERZ825670 | MGnify/ENA primary metagenome ERZ825670 (study PRJEB31778, sample SAMEA3449207) | human gut metagenome | biome: human gut; feature: human-associated habitat; material: faeces | place: United Kingdom | collected 2010/2012 ...
GCTCATTCAGTTCGATACGAAGTTCCGGCTGGCCGATATTGCGAATCACTCCCAAGTCCTCAATTCCCTGCACGGTATTTAATATCTTATCAATCTGAACGGCCAGTTTTTCCGATTCGTACAAGTCTTTACCGAACACTTTCACTGCAATCGAACCTTTCACGCCACTGGCAGCTTCTTCCACATTATCGGTGATAGGTTGGGAGAAGTTGAAGTCTACGCCCGGATAGATAGCGAGGTCGTCCTCCATCTTCTCAATCAATCCCGCCTTAGTCAATTTGCTGGCCCACTCCTTTTCAGGATAAATGTCTACATGAAACTCGATATTGTAGAAGCCTGTCGCATCCGTTCCGTCGTTGGGACGGCCCGTTTGCGAAAGCACCTGCCGTACTTCGGGATACGACGCCAGTTCGCGGCGCATCCGGTTTGCCAGCTTAACGGACTCATCCAGGGAAATACTCTGCGGCAAGGTGGCACGGATATAAATAGAACCTTCGTTCAGCTGCGGAAGAAACTCAGTCCCCAGCAAAGTAAAACACCACAAACCAACGGCAGCCACCAGCGAGGCAATGCCGATAGTAGTCTTCTTATGTGCATGGCAACGGTCAAATATAGAAACGGATACCCGGTTTATCCACGCCAGAAACGGATTATGCCTTTCACGCACATTCCTTTTCAACAGCATCGAAGAAAGCACCGGGACTAATGTCAACGTAAATATCAAAGCCCCCAGCAAGGCAAACCCGAGCGTATATGCCAGCGGACTGAACATCTTCCCTTCCACCTTCTGAAAAGCGAATATCGGAACCAGTGCCGTAATAATGATTAGCTTGGAGAAGAACACCGCCTTCGCCCTGTCTTTGGCCGTCTGGCGAATCAGTCCCATCTTGCTCATCACATTGAAGGCAGGCATTCCCACCTCACGCGCCTTCCGGTCGAGAGCCACAAACAACCCTTCCACCATCACGACCGCCCCGTCGATAATGATACCGAAGTCGATCGCCCCCATCGAAAGCAGGTTTGCACTCATTCCCATCGCCCGGAGACAGATAAAGGCGAAGAGCAGCGCCAACGGGATAATAATGGATACAATCACCGTTGTACGCCAGTCTGCCATAAAAATCAACACAATGAAAGTTACCAGCAAAATACCTTCGGCCAGGTTATGCGTCACCGTCCGTACCGCCAGGTCTACCAGGTCCTCGCGGTCGTAGAACGACACAATCCGCACATCTTCCGGCAACGCATTTTCCTGTATGTCCGCTATCTTTTCTTTCAGGGCGGCAATCACTTCGCCCGGATTCTCTCCTTTCCGCATAACGACAATCCCCTGCACGACATCGTCTTCTTCCATGCGTCCCACCTGTCCCAACCGGGGCAGGCTCGATTCGTGGACGCTTGCCAGATGTTTCACCAGGATAGGCGTGCCGTTGATGTTCTTGACGACGATATTCTCAATCTCCTTCGTATCGTTGATCAGTCCGATGCCGCGTACCACATAAGCCTGCGAACTTTTGGTAATCACGTCGCCCCCTACATTAATATTACTCTTTGCAATCGCATCGAACAGTTCCAGAGACGTCACGTTATAGTTGATTAGCTGATTCGGGTTAACACTCACTTCAAACGTCTTCACCTCGCCACGGAAGCTGACGATATCCGCCACTCCCGGTACCGCAGCTTACGCTCGATTACCCAGTCCTGAAACGTCTTCAGTTCGCGCACTGTCCGTTTATCACTCCGCAGCGTATAACGGAAAATCTCCCCCGTCGGTCCGTACTGAGGCTGTACCTCCGGCGTGACACCCTCCGGCAGATCGGCATCGTTCAACAGGTTATATACTTGCTGGCGGGCATAGAAGTCATCCGCGTCATCGTCGAACATCACATTGATGACCGAGAGGCCAAACAGCGTCGTGCTGCGGATATCTGTCTTCTTCTGCACCGGATTCATCGCTATTTCGATGGGGATAGTGATAAACTTCTCTATCTCTTCCGCACTGCGTCCCGGCCATTGGGTAATGATTGTCACCTTCGTGTTCGTCACATCGGGAAAGGCGTCGACAGGCGTATGGATAAAGCTCACTGCTCCCGCTATCACGGCTATGGCGGTACAGAAAAAGATAAAGAATTTATTCTTCAGCGAGAAAGCTATTATGTTATCTATAAATGTATGCATCGTTCCTCGTTTACTTTAAAGCGTTATAAACCAAAAGAGCATTCCGGTCGATAATCCGGTCGCCCTCTTTCAGCCCGGTTTCCAGAAAACAGTACTTATCGGTCTGTTTGAATACCGTCACTTCACGAGTCTGCAACACATTGTCGCTGCCTATCCCCACAACAAAATGACGACCGTTCTCAAATATGACGGCACGGGCCTCCACACGGGGCATCACCTTCCCGTTCGCATCAGTCTGCACATAGACATTGGTGAACATGCCAGGTTTTAGCATGTAATCTTCATTCTTCAACTTAACCCGTATGCTCATTGTTTTGCTCTCGCTATCCAGCATATTATAGACCTTGTCAACCGTTCCGGTAAACTCCTTGTCCCGGTAGGCCAGTGTCGTTATGCGGACTGCCGCCCCTTCGTAAACCCTGCTGATATCGCTCTCGTAAACATCGGCCATTACCCAGACGTTATCCAATCCCGAAATCGTGAACAACTCCTCCGTCTGGTCTGAACGTATCTGCATATTGCGGCTTACATTCTTCCCGATAACGAAACCGGAGACAGGCGATTGTATCTCATAAGTAGAATTACCCGTAATATGGTAGATGGCATACACTTCGTCAATCCGCTTCTGCTCGGCCCGGGCATTTGCCGCTTCCTGCTCTGCCTGAAGGACATCACGTTCGGAAGCCATTCCGCTGTTGAACATATCCCGTGTAGCTTCCAGATTGCGGTCGGCAAGTATAATCTGCTGCCCCGCCTCCTTGCGCTGCTTCTCGTAATCAGCCACTTCGCTGCTATGGATAACGGCGAGTATATCTCCTTTCTTTACATAGTCGCCCATCTCGACATTCACCTCCGTGATATTTCCTCCGAAGATGGGATAGACACGCGCCAGTTGTTCCGGATTGAAACCGACACGCCCGTTCAACAGCAACTCATTGCTCAGGGGCATCTCATGTACATGTACAGTCTCGACCGAAACCACTTTCTGCAAACTGTCGGTCAACATCAAAGGTACCGGTGCTTCCTCCTGCCCGCCAGTTTTCCTACCGCACCCTATCAGTAACGGCAGCAACAGCGTCCATACAATACAATTCTTTTTCATTCTATTTCTCATATCCTTATATTCAATATTCATTAGTCATTAATAGCTGAACACGTCGCTGCCCGTCACGGTATTGACCTCTTCCATAGCGAGGAACACATCTTTCTCCGTCTGGTAAAGTTGCAGACAGGTTTCTTTATACGCCTGGTAATAGTCTATAAACTCCAACAGGCTGATATTGCGCTTTTGGTAGTTGCTGTTTACCCCCTCGATGATAGTCCCGAAGTCGCGTTCCAGTTCAAAGTTGGAAGAACGATACAGTTTGACTGCCTTCTCCAATCGTGCATAGCTGGTGAAAAGCTCCGTTTCCGCCTGCCGGCGGGCAAGTTCTTCCCGATTCGTGTTTTGCAGTACGGCAAGGCGGGCAGATTTGATATTCCCCTGATTGCGGTTGAAGACAGGAACCGAGATGCTCAGTCCTACGGCAAAGTAATTATCACAGAAGTTACCCGCCCTGTCATAAGACCCTTTCAGGCTTACTTCGGGAAAGGCCAGCGACTTTTGCAAGCTCACATTGGCACGTGACACCTGTATATTCGTCCGCGCCATCTTCATATCCGGTCGTCCGGCAAGCCGTTCCGCCAGTTCCGCAAAAGAAACTGCCCCGGTATCCATCTGTTTCAGTACCGACGCATCGAAGACCGGCTCAAACGCCTCGTCTGCCTCCAACCCCAGCAGCAACCGCATATCCCCTTGCAAGGCGATAAGCCGGTTCAACGCATCATTCCTCTCCTGTTGCAGAGAAAGCAAAAGTGCCTGTATCCTCGACTTTTCGAGCAGGGAGATATTTCCTTTCTCATTCTGCTCCTTCATCGCTTCCAGCAGTCGTTCCAGGTAATCTATCTCCTTGTCATAGACCGAGAGTGATTTCTGGGTATAATAAATCTCAATGAATTTGCTGTTCAACTCGCTACGCAACGTGCGCAACACCTCTTCAAACTGGTAGACCGCCATCTCCTTATTTAGCTTCTCTACCCGCACCCGCTTGTTGCGTTGTCCTGCAATATAGATTAGCTGTTCAATCTCTACCACGGCTTCGCCTTCCTTCCCGACGTCGAAATACTTCCCGTTCAGACGGTTGTAGACATTCTGTTCCAGCGAAATGACCGGGTTTTCAAACAACCTGGCCTGGATAACTTCAGCCTCGGCTATGTCGATATTATAACGCTCCGCAATCAGTTCGAGATTGCAGGTGGCAAAGCGCTGCCCGGCTTCCTGTAAAGTAAGTTTGACGGATTGGCCTTCTGCCCTGATGACATAGCAGAATGCTGGTAAGACAAGTAATAAAAGAATGAATCGTTTACCCATGTGCATCTCTTTTTTTTGAGCGCAAAGGTATAAGGCAGGGTGTTTTACGTCTCTACGTATCCGATTAGAATCCTCTTAGTTGAAATTAGAATTTGATTAGAACCGCTTCAATCATTTATTATCATGCGGTATGGAGGTTTAGGCATCATATCCTCCGTGGTAAGTGTCGGAGGAAATTTAGGATAGATAAGTTCCAGCCAGCGCAAATCTATAGGGCCGGGGACCTCTTCCACCCGTACACGGGCAAGTCCTTTCTTCTTCAATCCCAGTAGCTTTGCAGCGCCCGAGGATACGTCGATAATCCGCCCCTTGCGGTGTGGACCGCGGTCGGTGACGCAGACTATCACGCTTTTCATATTCTCAAGGTTAGTGACACGCAGATAAGTGCCAAAAGGATAAGTGCGGTGGGCGGCAACCATCTCGTCCTTATCATGAATACGGCCGCTCGATGATTTCCGACCGTGAAAACGTTCGTGGTAATAAGAAGCAAGCCCCTCCTCCTGTCCCCATACGCCCCCTGTGCTTTGCAAAGCAATCAGCAGAAGAACGATATGGAACAAGCGGAAGGGCATGTGCATTATATAACTAATTTGTATTATTGAAGCAACTCTCCGTTATACTCGCCGGTCAACGTACCGAGGAACGCCACAATCTTCGCCGTTTCGGCATCCGAGATACGTTTTCCAATCTGGAACTCATGCATCACCTGGATAGCATCCTCTATTGTGGTTATCGAACCGTCGTGCATATAAGGCGTTGTTAGCATTACATTACGCAGTGTAGGTGTCTTGAATTTATGGCGGTCAGCCTCGTTCTTGGTCACTGCCCAGCGTCCGTTGTCACCATCCGTCAAGCCAGTGCCGCGGTAATCGAAATAATTATCCTTGATACCCATATATTCATACGACTGTCCGCCCAAGTTCATACCGACGTGGCAAGTCGCGCACTTATTGTCTTTAAACAACTGGTAACCTTCCAGTTCCTCGGCTGTAAGGGCATTCTTGTCTCCTTGCAGGTATTTGTCGAAACGGCTCGGTGTAAGCAACGTCTTTTCAAACTCAGCGATAGCCTCCGTTACCGTCGACTGCGTAAATCCTTCAGGGAATACTTCAAGGAAGCGTTTGCTCAACTCCTTGTCTTCAGCCAGCTTGGCACAGATTTCGTCGAATGAAGCGCTACCCATTTCCACCGGGTTCAAAGGAGGTCCGGCAGCCTGCTCTTTCAGGTCGGCAGCACGTCCGTCCCAGAACTGCACGAAGTTGAGTGCCGCATTATAAACGGTCGGTGCATTCACTCCGCCGAACTGGCCATGGATACCTTCCGAGAACTGCTTGCGATCTACTCCAGCCGTATTCAATCCGTGACAAGTGGCACACGAAACCGTGTTATCACCCGACAGGCGTGTGTCGTGATACAAATCAAATCCTAAAGCAACCTTAGCCGAATCGGTCGGGATAGCAGCCATCAACGGTTGAACCGGTTCATTGGCAAACTCTTCTTCTACGGTAGGCGATACATAATTGTTCTTACGGACATCTTTCGCCCAAGCGATAATGACCGCTTTTTCGTCGTCATTCAGGCTGGTTCCCCAGTGCACTGTGTAATATTTGGCTGGGGGCATCGAACCGCTCAGGGCAGTGTTCTCCACTTTCGCCAAATCGACTTCCGACACAGGCTGTCCGTTATCCAGTGCTGTTAACATCGCTGTAAGGTCCAGATAATGTGTACCTTCTTTCATATCAGCCTGCACAACCGGACCGATAACCGGCAACTTTCCATAAAAAGGAACATTTGCGGTGGCCGAGTGACATTCCATACATCCGTTGTTACGGATAATCGAAGCTACCTGTTTTGCCTTGTCGCCCTCATGTTTCTTGTACTCATTGGATGAGCACGAAGGCATTGTCAAAGCCAACGTAAGCAGTCCGGCAGGAAGTACCGCCATCTTACTAAAACTAGTGTTACGCATAATTATTGGTTGTTTGAGATTTGTTTCCTGCAAAAGTAGATATATTTATTAAGATATCTTCACAAGATTGATAAGTTTTATTTATGGCGAGATAGGCTGTGTCTATATTACTTTGTCTGCAATGATTCTTCCATTGGTACAATACTAATAAATTTCGTCCCAAACGATAATTGTGCAAAACAGTTTCTTCTCCTCTCCTGTTTTTTATATAGCTTTGCAACACTATGTATAACAATTAAAGCAAAAAGAAAATGTTTAAGAACAAAGCTTTGTGGATCACAATTGCCATTATCGTGGTACTTTTATTTGCCGGTTACTCCTGGGTAAAAGGCACTTACAACACAATGGTTACACAAGATGAAGGAGTAAAAACTGCCTGGAGCCAGGTGGAGAACCAATACCAGCGCCGTATGGACCTTATTCCTAACCTGGTAAATACAGTCAAGGGATATGCAACGCATGAAAAGGAGACCCTGGAAGGTGTGGTAAGCGCCCGCGCCGAGGCGACCAAAACAACCATCGACCCATCCAACCTGAACGAAGAGTCGATGAAGAAATTCCAGGCTGCGCAAGGGGAACTGAGCAGTGCCCTCTCCCGCCTGATGCTCGTTATCGAACGTTATCCGGACCTGAAAGCCAATCAGAACTTCTCCGAATTGCAGGCACAGCTGGAAGGCACAGAAAACCGTATCTCGGTAGAACGCAAGCGTTTCAACGAAACGGCGCAGTCTTATAATACCTATATCCGCAGTTTCCCGACCAATATCCTGGCCGGTATGTTCGGTTTCCAGCCGAAAGCCTATTTCAGTGCGGAGAGCGGTGCGGAGAAAGCTCCGAAAGTTGAATTCTAATCCGATAAGTTCAGGTAAAGGATGAGAAATCTGAATAGAATACTAACGGGTAAACGTCTGCCGGCTCTATGGCTGGCAGTCTTGCTGCTCGTATCCCTTTTCCCGTTACATCTCTCTGCGGCAAAAGATTATACAGTCGAAACGATACCTAACGTACGCCTTTCCGACCGGAATAATCACGTGAGCAACCCCGACGGAATCATACAGCCTCAGGATGTCGACCGCATCAACCGCCTGTTGCAGATTGTAGAAGACAGCCTGGGAATAGAAGTTGCCGTCGTTGCCGTTGAAAGTATCGGTGATAACGATGCCCGCATGTTTGCCACCGACCTGTTCCAACACTGGGGATTGGGAAAAAAGGACAAAGACAACGGACTCCTGATACAGCTTGTTACCGAACCTACACAACGCTCCGTCGTTTTCGAGACAGGTTACGGCATAGAAGGAGTGCTCCCGGATGCAATCTGCTATCGTCTGCAACAGAGATATATGATTCCGGACCTGAAAGCGGGTGAGTATAGTACCGGTATGCTGAAAGGCGTAGCCGCCGTAAAGCAATACCTGATGGCAAGCGATTATGAGCGTGCCGCCATGACGGGAGGAAACACTAGCAGGCAGTCGGAAGACGATAATCTTTTCCTGTGGTTATTCATGATTATGATGATTGTATTTCCTGCCGGAATCTTTATTCTTGTCTCTTTCCTCAAATACCGTCCCCGTATCTGCCCCCGTTGCGGACAAAAGACGTTGGTATATGTCGGCCAGCAAGTTATACAGCGGGCTACTTACCAGTCGGAAGGACTGGCAGAAGATACGTATCGTTGCAAGAATTGCGGTTATACCGAAAAGAAAAATCGGAACATCAGCCGGCTAAGACGTAGCACAGGCCCTATCATTATTGGTGGTGGCGGACGAGGCGGAGGCTTCGGAGGTGGTTTCGGTGGCTTTGGCGGTGGTGGTGGCGGTTCCTGGGGCGGAGGACGCTCGGGAGGTGGCGGTTCCATCAGCCGTTTCTAAACACCAGGTCCCTGACTATTAAGGCATAGGTCTGGACAAACTAATATAAAGGTCAGGACTCACTAATACCAGGGTGTACAGGATAATCGATTACGGTGTACACCTTGCTTAACTATCCTGTACAGCCTACTAGAGTAAGGTGTACAGGGTAATCTTACGTTGTTACTACTTTTCAATTAGTTTCTATGCTTCTTTGAGATAAAAAATAAAGGGAAACGAGCTAGTTGTTAACTACTCATTTCCCTTTTATATAAGTAAATATTTCTCTCTACACAAAAGTTTCCGGATTTTATCTGCCATCTGTCATATTCACTCGTATACAACTGTCTATAAATCACTTACAGCATTGCAAATAAAAGTTCTATTTGCAATATCGTCTGTCATCTGTCATCCGGTGAAGGCTTATTCCTACAACTACTTCTGCCTTGCCATCTGTTGATAATAAAGCGCTCATGCATACAAGTGAACCTGCAAAGACTTTTGAACGAAAAAACTCTTATTCTTCGCGGATATAGTATTCCGATAGGATATCTCGTACCTTTTCCGGTGTAATTCTTCCGTAGACTTTACCTCCTATCGTCACCACGGGAGCCAGTCCGCAGGCCCCGACACAACGCAGGCAGTCCAGAGAAAACAGACCGTCGGGGGTGGTCTCTCCTATCTTGATTTCCAGTTGACGCTGAAATTCGTCCAGTACTTTCTCGGCTCCCCGCACATAACAGGCGGTTCCCAGACAGACGGAAATCGGGTATTTCCCTTTCGGAGTCATGGTAAAGAACGAATAAAAGGTGACTACACCATACACTCGGGATACGGGAATATGCAATTCGGCCGCTACCATTTCCTGTACTTCACGGGGAAGGTAACCGAAGATTTCCTGTGCTGCGTGCAGGATATTGATTAGCTCGCCGGGGTCGTTGTCATGCTCTTTGCAGATGGCATGCAGTTCGTTTACTTTCGGTTGGGGCAAATGTATCTTTTCCATGGCTTATTCGTCTTTATCGGTTTCCAAAAACATATTGACTACTTCTTTGCGGTCGAAGTAATGAGAATGCAGTAATTCATGCGCCTTTGGTCCGCAAGGTTCGCCCAGGTATTCTTTATATAACTGCTGAATATACGGATTCTCATGGCTTTTGCGGAGCGGTTTGCTTTCGTCTTCGCTGTAAAGGGCGGCGGCACGTTTACGCAAAACATCCATCCTTCCCTGATGGAACGGTTGGCCGCCACCTCCGATGCAACCACCGGGGCAGGCCATTATCTCGATAACATGATAAGGAGACTTTCCGCTTTTTACTTCTTCAACCAGTTTACGGGCATTACCGAGACCGTGGGCGATACCTATCTTCACAGGAACGCCGTCAAAGTTAATCGTTCCGCTACGGATACCTTCCAGTCCGCGCAATTCCTTAAACTCGATTCGTTCGAGCGGCTTCTTCGTATATAGTTCATAGGCTGTACGGCAGGCAGCTTCTATAACTCCCCCGGTAGTTCCGAAGATAACTCCGGCACCGGTCGATTCGCCGAGAGGATGGTCGAAGTCGCTGTCGGGAAGTTCGTTGAAGTTTATATTGGCATAACGAATCAGACGGGCCAGTTCACGGGTATAGATGGAAATATCTACATCCGGATTCCCTTCTACGGCAAACTCCGGACGGCTGGCTTCATATTTCTTTGCCAGGCAAGGCATAATGGAGACAACAACTATATCTTTACGGTCTACTCCCAGCTTTTCTGCAAAATAACTTTTGGCTATGGCTCCGAACATCTGTTGCGGACTTTTGGCTGTAGACAGATTATCACGCAACTCCGGGAAGTGCTGCTCGACAAAGCTGACCCAACCGGGACAGCAACTGGTCATCATCGGTATTTTCACTTCTTCATCCCCTGAAAGATATTTGCTGAGACGCTGAAGAAGTTCCGTTCCCTCTTCCATAATGGTCAGATCCGCACCAAATTTTGTATCAAATACTTTGTCAAATCCAAGGCGGCGAAGTGCCTCAGCCATTCTGCCTTCTACATCTACACCGATTGGAAATTCGAATGCTTCACCAAGTGCTGCTCTGACGGCCGGAGCCACCTGTACAACCACATATTTATCCGGATCTTCCAATGCCTCTTTTACCTGATCCATCTGTGTTTTTTCTGTCAATGCACCAACCGGGCAGAC
>ERZ825670.4557-NODE-4557-length-10577-cov-4.382152_pt1 | contig 10577 bp, 4 predicted proteins | sample MGYA00519929_ERZ825670 | MGnify/ENA primary metagenome ERZ825670 (study PRJEB31778, sample SAMEA3449207) | human gut metagenome | biome: human gut; feature: human-associated habitat; material: faeces | place: United Kingdom | collected 2010/2012 ...
TTACGTTTTCTTCTGACTGCCACTACACTTCCCAGGCATCCTGCTGATACCGCAAGTGCCAGCACAAAAATAACAATATTTGTGTTATCTCCTGTTTTTGGTGAATTGGATACAGAAGTCGCATCAGAACCATGGGAAACAGGAGTGCTGACTCCCTGGTTTTCTGATGTTTCCGGAGTGTCTTTTTCCGGAGCTTTCTTATTTGTCAGATCCAGAGTATATTCAATCACAGGTGTACTGTCATTGACATACTCAAAATGAATTTTATGCTCTGTTTCATCAAGCTGATAGCCATCCAGTGTTTTTGTTTCTTTCAGGATATATGTGATTGCTTTTTTATACTGCCCATTCTTAAAAGTCGCAATCGGATAATTCTTTGATTCTGCATGGCCGGCACTGTCTGTTACCAGAGTTTCCAGAACTTTACCTTTACTGTCACAAAGGGCAAATTCTACACCTTTCATTGGCTTCTTGGTGTCTTTATCTGTTTTATTTAAGATCACCTTGCCCATTGCCTGTTCATCTTCCATTTTGACTCCCTGAATATCTCCGGTGTCCTTAATCTCAAATGTCACTTTATTTGCCACAATGTACCCCTTCGGTGCTGTTTCCTCCAATAATGTATAAGTACCGATTGGAAGTTTCTCCACATAATGGGGTTGATCACCAGACGTCCAGCTTTCCATAACTTCCTGGTTTTCATTAAGGATATACAGCTTCGCACCTTTGACCTCGCTGCTTCCATCTGTCATATCCACCTTACTGATCAGAATTTTTGTTGTATCGTCCTGCATTTCTACTTTCTGTATATCTGCAGTATTTTCTACTACAAACGTAATGGATTCTGCAGTTGCATAACCATCAGCAGGAATTGTCTCTGTTAATGTATATTTCTTTCCAACTTCCAGTTCCTTAATGATGTGTGGTGTGCTTCCGGATGTCCACTCATCCACAACGTTTCCCTCTGAATCGAATACTTTCAGTTTTGCACCTGGTAATTCTTCCCCTGTTGTAATATCTGATTTTGTGATTTCAAAAGTAGTTGGCTCATCTTCATAAGTGAACTCAAAGGATACTTCTGCAACCTCTTCTCCCGCATAAGCAAAATCAAATTCCTTGATTTCTTCTGTTGTTACAAATCCTGCAGGAGCCTGCACTTCTTTTACATAATAGCTTCCATTGATTGGAAGATCTGCCGTAAATACAATTCTTCCATCCTGATCCGTAGCTTTCTGCTCGATCATGGTATCTGCTTTCAGGATTACTTCGCCTTCTGCATTTAAAATATCATTCTTTGTATAAAGTGCAAATACTCCGCCTTCCAGAACACGGTCTGTATTTTTTTCTTTCTTAACTACAGTTACTTTTGCTTTCTGGCGGTTATTCTGCCAGTCCTCATCATAAGTCACAACCGGAGTATTCTGATCACGATAAGTCAGATCAACCTCTCTGATTTCTCCATCCAGAACATATCCATCCGCCGTCTCTTTTTCCTTTACATAATATTTGCCTAAAGGAAGATCTTCTGATCTCGCATATCCAAGAGCATCTGTCGTAATTGTTGCTACCAGTTCGTCCTTTTTATAATAATCACTGCTTTCCCCATCTGCAGCCTTGATATCCTCCGCTGCATAAATTTCAAAAGTAACATCTTTCAAAGAACCTGTAACATAACCAAATGCTGCGTCCATGCCGCCTGCCAGCATATCTTTCCAGGTAACTTCTTTGACAAATTCACCTTTTTTATTGATGATGATTCGTCCAACCGGAACAGCATCCTTCATTTCTACTTTTTGAATATCTGCAGTATCAGAAACTGTAAATTTCACTTCCTCTGCCTGCAGATAACCATATGGTGCAAACTCTTCCCGAAGTGTGTAGGTTTTTCCCACATGGAGTCTTTTTATTACATGAGCTTTTCCTTTTACAGAAGTCCATTTTTCTACTTCTTTTCCGTCTGAATCCAAAATCGTCAGTGTTGCTCCGTCAAGTTCCACACCTGTTGTAATATCTGATTTCGTAAATTCAGTTGTTGTCGGCGCATTCCTAAAAACAGTTTCCAGTTTTACTGTTTTTACTTCCTGTCCCTGATATTTCGCAGTCACCTCAATCTGCTCATCAGAAGATACAAAACCATCTGGTGCTGCCAGTTCTTTTATATAATAAGTTCTAAATGGCAGATCCTGCTCAAAAACAGCTTTTCCATCTTCATCCGTTACCGCTTTTGTAAGCAGTTCTTCTGCTTTTACCAGTACCTTATCCCCTGCTTTTATATCCTCTTTTGCGTAAAGACCAAACTCTGCTCCAGAAAGCCCTTTCTCATTTTCAGCATCTTTTTTCACAACTGACACTTCTACTTTCTGGCGGTCATTTATAAACTCTGCACTCTGTGAGATCACTGGTGTATCCTGGTCTGCATAGACGAAAGAAATCTTCTGTTCTTCTTCATTTAATACAAATCCCTCCGGTGCAGTCTTTTCTACAACTTTGTATTCTCCTAGAGGCAGATTATCAAGCTCTGCTTTTCCGGATTCATCCGTTGTCAGTTCTGCAACTTTTGCACCCTTTGCATATTCCAGGATTCTTTTTCCTGTGTCATCTTTCTGGAAATCAGCTGTATAGATATCCTCTGCAGCATACACTTCATATACTGCACCGGAAAGATTCTGAACTTCATACTTAAAATCATTCTTATAGGTCGAAAGAACCTCTCCTTTTTTCTGTACAGTGAGTTTTCCTTTCACCGGATGATTCTCATATACAACTTCAATGATTGCATCACCTGATACCGGATCAGTCTGATACAGGGTATTGGTGTCCACCTGTATTTCGACATAATTTTTGTTAATGGTATAACCGTCCGGTGCTGTTACCTCTTCGATTCTATAATGACCGATTTTTAAATTCTGCGGCAAGATCAGATATCCGTCTATATCTGTGAAATAAGAGGTATGTGTAACGGTTGTCGGGTATGTAGTTACCTGCTCTACATATTTTTCATGATCCATATCATAAATTTTAAACTCTGTTCCCGGAATTAAAACTGATTTTTTAGTCTCGTCATCCTGTTTGATGATTTTCAGTTTTGCAGAAAATTCTTTATCCAAAAGAACTCTCCATGTCTGCGGCTCTGTTGGTTTATTCTCTGTAATCCGAACAATAAAATCATCTACAGGTTTGTAATTATGGGGTGTTGTAGTTTCTCTCACCAGATATGTTCCATATGGAATTGCAATGGATTTTACATAGCCTTTCTCATTTGTAAAAATTTCCGTTGCTCCATTTTCACCGATCACAACCGGCTCTTCAGAGGAAAATCATAATTTCCATCCTCTTTTACCACCAAAGAAGATACCAGATATGCACTAAATCCAGCTCCGGATAGTAATGCAGCATCTGTGTCTCCATTATTGGCAGCTTTAATAAGTTCAAACGGCTGTTTCTTCACCGTTTCCAGTGAGGTACACTCTTTTTCTACAACCGCTGTCAGATCACCTTCATCACTGCATACAAGATCATATTCATGCTCGTCTGCCAGATATCCTACGGATGGGGTAATTTCCTTGATATAATACTCTCCAAGATAAAGATTCTCTATCCTTGCTTTTCCTTCTTTATCGGTAGTTAGCGTACCAATCTGGCTTCCGGCTTTATAAATAACGCCTGTCTTTCCATCTGGATGGGTAATGTCGTTTCTTGCATAAAGTCCATACACCGCATTTTCCAGGGAAGCATCTCCCTGTGCCTTATTTTCTTTTGTCTCGGCATCTTTTTTATTCAAAGAGATTGCAGCACTGACCCTGTCATTCACAAAAGTATGACTGAAAGAAATTTTTGCCTGTTCATCATTGGTATAACTGAACTGGAAAGAATAAGTATCTTTCTCATTTCTGACATAACCAGCCGGAGCCTGGACTTCTTTTACATAATAAGAAAATCCCACTGGAAGATCTGCTTTAAATGCTGCTTTTCCATCAGTACCAGTAATTGCAGTCTCAATCAGAGCATCTTTTTTTACTGCTACTTTTCCATCCACAGTTTTCATATCCTGCGCTGCAAACAGAGCAAAATGCCCTCCGGATAGTGTATTTTCAGTATCTTTGTCTTTCTTTATCACCTGCACCACTGCTTTCTGACGGTCATTTGTAAAGGTAGTCTCTGAGAAAGCCGCTTCTGCAGTCTGCCCTGCATAAGAAATGGTTACTTTTTTTGTTTCTTTTGCATTATAAAAATTTTCCGGGGCCTGTGCTTCTGTTACATTATAGCTTCCAAGCGGAAGATTCTTTACCGTTACAGAACCGTTCTCACCTGTGATCAGATTTTTCGCTACTTCTGCGCCTTTTTTGTAAACTGTTTTTCCACCTGCTGTTACAATATCCTCGGCAGCATATACGTTATAAACGGCTCCTTTCTGACGGCGTTTCTCATACTGGAATGAAGTTCCATTTTCATCAGATACAGCTCCTACAAAAACTTCTCCCTCTTTATAAACGGTCAGATTTCCTTTCTGCTCTTTGTCCGTTACAGTCTGTTTGGTTGTACTGCCAACTACTAATTTCACTCCATACGAAGAAGCCTGGACAACATAACCTTCCGGTGCTGTAATCTCTTTTAAGTAAACAGTATCCTGTGTCTTGGTAAGAGTTACACGTGAAGAACCATTGCTGTCTGTTGGCGGCATTTTAGCAATCAGCTTTGTGCAGGCGTTATCACTATATACCCCATACACGGCTCCAGCTAGATTTTTTCCAGTATCTCCATCTTTCTTTGTAATTTCAATAACTGCTTCTTCCGGCCAGTCAACTGTAATCTGCAGGTCAGAGGAATCCGTATAGTAGCCAAAACCAATGTCCTGTGAACTCTCCAATTTTAAGAGCATTGCATGGAAATCCAAAGGGAAATTAGATGTAATCGCATACTTTCCTTTCAGGCTACCCATATTGGCTGTTGTAGCTACAAGATGGAATTTCTCTCCACCCTTTACAGTGACATTTCCAGATGCCGTTTTTCCTGTGGTTTCATTAACAAGGCTTACTCCGTTCTCCAGATGAATGGTAATGGTAAATGCTTCATTTGCCTTCCAGGTAAAACTTTCTGTTTCCTTTCCCGTTGCATTAACGGAAAGTCCTGGAAGAAGTTTCATTGCTGTCGGATCAGGCATTTTAGCAAGAGCTGCTTTAATCTCTTTCAGCATATTTTTAGCGGTTGTAGAAAGCGCACCTCCAAATCCGGATTCGCCATCATATAAATAGTCAACCAGGTAATGCTGCATGGCTCTTGTCTCAGAACTGCATCCATATTTTTCCATGATGGATTTTACATTATATCCATTGAATGTATGTCCCCATCCTGGACCGCCATATCCATAGAATAAGGCTTTTCTCAAATATTTATCATCTCCACCTTCATCCAGTTCAACCATATTTTTATATGTTGTCCCACTTGGAGGTGACTGCATGGAGTGCTGCATACAATACGCATTTACTGTATAAGTCTTTCCGCCTGCTTTGTAACGAACATATTTGTAGCTGTCATTTCCACCCTGTCCCATAACTGTATCAAACGGATGAAGCTGGCCATCTGAATAATAGTAATATTTATTTGCTTCAATATTTGTTGCATCATCCCATGGAGTATCGGCTGCAAGTAACATGATACCGTTCTCTGCCTGATCCGTGGAAACACTTAGATCAATGTCATCTGCTGGCATTTCAAAACTGAATTTATCCGATTCTTCGTGATAAGTCACCTCTGAATACAATAAATCTTCTGTATTCTCTGTCTGGTTTGCCTGTACTTTTGTTGTTCCTACTGCAATTAAGCTGCCTTGCGGCATATCTCCGGAAAATACAACGGTTTCTCCTGGCTGATACTGTCCATCTTCATGGTTCAGCTCAATATGAAATTCCTCTCCACGAACAATATTTACCTGATAATTTCCATCTGCATCTTCTGTTTTCTCTGTTCCATCTGTAAAAGAGTCGTCTGTCGCCTCTGGCATTTCTTCCGGATCTGTATCTGCAATTTCTTCAAATGTGCTGTCTGTATCCGGATTATCATCTATGGCAGGTTCTTCTGTTGAAACTTCCTCAGACGGGTTTTCCGGGATTGGTGTATCTATTGGCTCTTCCTCAACCGGAATTTCTGTCGGAGTTACTTCTTCATAGATTTCATCCTCTGACGGAATTTCTACATTTACCTCATCCTGCACAGGTTCTTCACTCTCTGCAGAGCCTATGGCTGGCTCCTCGTCTTCTGCTTCATTCTCATTTTCCTGATTGCTTACAGATTCCTGATTCTCAGATTCAGCAACCTGTACCGCAGCTTCCTTTACAATCAGCTTACGATTGATCTGATAAATTGGGTGGCCACTTACTGGCTCTACATAATAAACAGCTTTGTATGTATCTTCGTAATCTGTTGTAAAGTCCTGTTTTTCCTCATTTTTTGCCTCATGGAAAGTGATCTTTACCTTTTTTTCATCTGGTATTTCCAGTCCGGTAAAGTCTTTCTCCACTTCAAAAATGCTGCCTGTTTCCAGTTCCAGATCTTTTGCTTTTACCACCTCATCCGCATCCAGTTCATTTTTTATTTCTTCATATAACGGTGGCTCTTCTGGTGCTGGTACCACATCTGCCGCATAAGACAGCATTGGTGATAAAATTGTGGATAATACTGTAAGCATTGCCAAGAATCCCGACAAAAATCTTCTCATATTTTTTTTATTCTTCATTCTTTTTTCCTTTCTTCCGTTCCGGGAAAATCAACTGAAACTTTGGATTTCCGGTTTCTGAAACCTCCATCTTTATAGTTGCTTCATACTTCCTTTTTGTTTTCTCTGATACCAGATCTTTGAAATGCACCTGCTTCTCACTCAGCAGCTTCCTGACAGTTGCTTCATCAAGTGTTTTTCCCTGACTCTCAAAAAATCGGTTATTTTTCCATAAAGTAAAACTGCAATCACTTCCTGAACAATAATAATTTCTCTTTCCCACATAAACCTTATTGCCGCATCTTGGGCATTTTCCAATTTCTTTCCGACCATCTGAAAATAGTTTCTGGTATTCTTCCACTGGCTGTCCATTATCACTTACCAATTTGGTAACCATTTTTTCAATTTCGAAGAGAAATTCTTCTACATTTTTCTGGCCTCTGGAAATCAGTGTCAGATCATTTTCCCATTCTGCTGTAAGTTTTGGTGATTTGATCATTTCCGGAAGAATCCTGATCAGATTTCTTCCATCTGCAGTCGGTAATATCTGCTTCTTTTTACGCTCAATAAAGCCTTTCTCAATCAGTTTTTCAATAATCGCTGCCCTGGTAGCCGGAGTTCCAAGCCCTTTTCTCTCTGCGTCTTCTATCGTATCCGAACTTCCAGCGTGTTCCATGGCACTAAGGAGCGTATCCTCCGTATAATGTTTCGGCGGTGCTGTAAAATGTTTACTAAATTTTACAACAACACATTCAAATACCTGTCCTATTTTTATATCTGGAAAATCACTTTCCTCCTCTTCTGGCTTTTCTGCATTTTTCCCATATGATTTAAAGAACCGTTCTTCCACTTCTTTCCATCCATATTGGAGAACATTCTTTCCAGATGCAGTAAACAGTTCTCCATGACAGGAAATTTCAGTCTTAATACTCTCATATATGTATTCCTGTTCCGATGCACATAATAACTTTGATGCAATCAGCATAAGAATTTCTTTTTCTCCACCCGGAAGTGCTTTTAAATCCATGTTTGTAATTTCTACCGTTGGTATAATTGCATGATGATCTGATACCTTTTTGCTGTTTAAAAGTCTTTTTATCTCTGGTTCCGAACCCTTCATTGATATTTCTGGAAATACTCTATTTACCGCATCAATAACCAAAAACGCATTTTCTTCCATATCATCTGTAAGATATTGGCTATCCGTCCTTGGATACGTCACCAGTTTCTTCTCATAAAGGCTTTGGGTATAGTCCAAGGTTTGCTGTGCCGTAAATCCAAGAAGACGATTTGCTTCCCTCTGTAATGTGGTCAGATCATATAATTTCGGCGGCTGTACCTTTTTCTTCTCTTTCTTTACTGAAAGAATCTGTGCAGTTTCATCCTTCATATCCTCCATCATCTGAACGGCAGCACTTTTCTCTTTTATCCGGTTGCTTACAGCATCCAATCCATCCATCAGAAGATGAACCAGATAATACTTCTCTTTCTGGAAGTTCTCGATGCTCTTTTCCCGTTCCACCAGCATTGCAAGTGTAGGTGTCTGCACCCGACCTACAATCAACCGATGGTGATACAGCACCGTAAACAGTCTGGTGGCATTAATTCCCACCAGCCAGTCTGCTTCACTTCTCGCCACCGCAGAATAATAAAGATTATCATATTCATGTCCATCTTTCATCTGCTGAAATCCTTCCAGAATTGCTTTTTCCTCCATGGAAGAAATCCACAGTCTTTTAAAGGGAAGTTTACATTCTGCCTGGTTATATACCAGACGGAAAATCAACTCCCCTTCTCTTCCTGCATCTGTTGCACATATAACTTCTGTGATATCTGCTCTGTGAAGCAGTTCCTTTAAAACCCGAAACTGCCCTTTGGTACTTTCTTTAATCTGATATTTCCAATTCTCCGGAATCATGGGAAGTGTTTCATATTTCCATGCTTTCCAGTCATCCCGGTACTGATCCGCACTAGCCAGTTCAATCAAATGCCCAATACACCAGGAAACCAGATATTCTTTTCCTTCCAGGTAGCCATCTTTTACGTTTGTGGCATGAAGCACCTTCGCAATGTTTCTGGCTACGCTGGGTTTTTCCGCAATTACAAGCTGCAATTTTCAATCTCCTTTCTGCACCTGTCGCTGTAATTAAGTGAAACAAAGTTATTCCTCTGATTCTTCGTCTTCTACTTCACCTTCCATTTCATATTCTTCTAATTCTTCATCATCCTCACGAATTGTATCTTCCTCCTCATCGTCGTCCTCGTCCTCTTCATAATCAAAAGAAGTATTTCTTCCTTTCATAAATTTCCAATAATAGTAAGCACCACAAACTCCTGCAAGAACCAGCAGCATTAATAAAATCGTGCCGGAATTATTGCTTTTCTTCTCAGGTTCTTCCTTTTCTTCCGGTACCGCGCCGGGGAATTCACGAATTACAAGGGAGAAGCGGGATCCGTTGCGGTCGAAGCCGGTGCATTTTTCATCCGTCATCAGCTGAATCAGCTCAGCCTCCACAGAATCGATGCGTTCCTGTACATCTTTGAGCTTTGCCTGAAGGTCAGATTTCTCGTCGCGCAGCGCCTTCAGGGTATCCGCCGCAGCGAGCATGCTCTTTTCGTTCATATCGTTATCCTCCAATGATTTTTTTGTAGTCGTCGACGAGTAGCTTGGAGACATCGGCCTTCTGCTTGAGCGCACTCATGACTTTTTCGTCAATGGTGTCTTTGCAGACAAGGTGAATGTAAACGCCGCGCTTCGTCTGCCCGATCCGGCGCACACGCGCCATGGATTGCTGGTAGTTGGCATAGCTGAAATCCAGCGAGTAGTACACGCAGACGCTGCCTGCTGTGAGGGTGAGCCCCATGCCGGTGGTCTGTAACTGCCCGACAAACACCTTGGTGTCGGGATCGGTCTGGAAGGCGGAAACCTGCTCGGCGCGATCCTTCACGTCACCTTTGATCAGGGCATACCCGATGTTCTTCTTGCGGAGCATACGGGCGATCGCATCGATCTCCGGCACGAAGCGGGCGAACACGATGACTTTTTTGCCTTCCTCCATGCAGCTGTCGATCACGTCTTCGAGGGCGTCGAGCTTCGCCGTCGATAGCTGCTGGGCGTCATCACCGTCATCATTGCGGACGAATCCGCCTGTGATCTGTGAGAGACGCAGAAGCTGGGTCAACACGTTGCGGGTCGTGATTTCGCCGTTCATGAGCTCGGCGAAGCTGTCCTTTTCGATGCCGTCATAGACCTTCTGGGCATTTTGCTCCAGCTTTACCGGTCGCACTTCCTCCACGAATTCCGGCAGATCGACCGCTTCGTCGATGCGGATTCGGTATGCGATGGAATGTGCCTTTTCGACCAGCTCTGCCAGATGCTTGTACCCGACGATCTGGTGATTCTGGAATCCGCCGAGGATGGCGTAGTAGGCGCGGAAGCTGTAGAAGCTGCCGCCAAAAATGCTTTCATCCAGAAACTTGTACTGGCTAAAAAAGTCTAGCGGGCTGTTTGTGATGGGTGTGCCTGTTAGAATCAGGTTATAGCTGCTGATCTTACCAAGCCGGTGCAGTGCCTTCGAGCACTATGCCTGCGGATTCTTGATTTTGCTGCTTTCGTCACACACGATCATGTCTGGGTGCCAGCGAGTGAGTTCCGCCTCCAGCCTCCAGCAACTTTCGTAGTTGACTACAATGATCTGAAGACCATTGCCGATCATGTATCGCATGGTATCGGCCTTCTTCCCGCTGGTTCCATCGAGCACAGCCAGTTGATAAGGGAAATCCGCGAATTTTTCAAACTCTTGCTCCCAGACATCCACGATAGATTTCGGGCAGACCACCAGCATTTGAGTGATCTTGTGCCTGT
>ERZ825670.4566-NODE-4566-length-10562-cov-19.009327_pt1 | contig 10562 bp, 10 predicted proteins | sample MGYA00519929_ERZ825670 | MGnify/ENA primary metagenome ERZ825670 (study PRJEB31778, sample SAMEA3449207) | human gut metagenome | biome: human gut; feature: human-associated habitat; material: faeces | place: United Kingdom | collected 2010/2012 ...
CTATATTATACCATTTTTCTTCCTGATTTTCAATGGTTTGTGCGGTATTGCCTTAGATTCCTTTATTGCATCACTTGAAAAATGAGCAGTTGTTATAAATATTCCCTTATGCCCAAAAGGAATTGTCCCCTTTAATTCTCTTATATTAGAGACGGGTATTGTTGCGGCAGGAGCATATCTTTTCGCTTGAACATAATAATCCACTTCATCTGCCTCACTAAAGCCGCCTATTCCGCTCCGTATGGCTTTCAAATCAATCCCGCCATCCCGTGAGTGCTGAGTAACCATAACCTCATCAAGTCCTATTTTTTCAAGAAATACTTTTAAAAACTCTTCAAAAGCATATTCTGTTTCAAAATAGGAGTAAAATTCATCCAACAGAACTTTGTACTGTTCTTTAGTAATCTCAGTATTTTTTCGCATTTTCTCTCCTTACCAATTACAAATTATAATTTCATTGATATTTCCTCTGCCTGCTGCCTTGCTGTTAATCATACGTTTCGCAGATACTCTTTCAATCTTGTATTCTGCATACAAATCATCAAAGAAATTATCTGTATCATCTGCATTCTTCGGATCAGAATTGCTTGCAACAACCTTTGCTCCCTTTTCGGTTATTTCATCAATGAAATGACCAAGCTCAATCTGCTGCTTATCGCCAAACTCGTTTTCATTATATGAAGTAAACGAAGCCGTTTCCGTCAACGGACGATATGGCGGGTCAATATATACAAATGTTTTGCTGTCAATAAAACCAGCACAATCATTGTATTCTCCACACTGTATCTGAACGTTCTGTAAAAGATCGCTGATATACCGTAGATTTTCAGGATCACAAATAGGCGGATTTTTATACGAGCCAATAGGAACATTGAACTGTCCCTTACGATTTACACGGTACAGTCCATTAAAACAGGTTTTGTTAAGAAAAATAAACAATGCCGCCTTGTCCAGACTGTTATTATTGTTATTTATCAAGCTATTAAACTGTTCCCTATTTTGAGTATATATAATTTTCCTTGTTTCCGTATCTGCCGTCCAAAACTCTGCTTGCATTTCCTCAAGCTGTGAAATCAGAGCTTCAACATTCGTCTGTACCTGCTGATATGTATTGATAAGTGAAACATTGATGTCATTTATAATAACCTCATTAGGGCTGAAATTTGCAAGAATATCAAGCAAGACTGCACCACCGCCTACAAAAGGCTCGCAGTAACGCTCTATCTTCTGTGGGTATTTAGTTCGTATTTCATTTAAAAGCTGGCTTTTTCCGCCCGCCCATTTTATAAAAGGTTTAACTGTTTTCATATAATCACCATCTCAAATTCAATAAAAAAATCATTCTATAATTGACATACTGACAAATCCGCTAAATCAACGATTACTCGCCATTTACTAACCTTGACATATTAGTGACATCACCTTGACAGTCAACCCAACTCGCCCGTAAACAAATAATAATAGCTCATTTTTGTAGCATTATGAATTGCTGTGATTTCCGTAAAATTAAATCCGAAGTTCATAGCAGGATTCTTTGACGGCTCATTTGAATACAGAAAATCAAGCTTCTCTTTCAAAAGAATATCACAATTATACAAATTCGTATCTCCCTCACAGTTATCAAGATCAGGATAATTTTTTATACGATACAGCATTATCTTGGAAATCTGAATCATCATTACCCGCATCGGCTCTATTTCCGAGCATCTGTCAGACATCTCAAAAATATCAAATAATGTGTTTATATCTATTTCTTTCCGGTTTTCAACATAATCTCTGGAAGGATCATACTCAGCATATGAAAGATTTGTCAGATACATCAGATTAGCATTGAGGAAATGTGTAAACCTGTTTATCTTCTCATCCGAAAGTATATATCCGCCGCTGATACAGGCTGCACGCTGAAAATAAGATAAGAGCTTTGTGGCAGAGGATTTTTTTATTGATGGTTTATACTCCAGCTCCATGTCATCATTTGCAAGGCTCTCAGCACTGACATTAAAATAATCCGCTATCTGAGCCATTGTATCTGTCCTGGGCTTTGATCCCTGCTTCTGCCAGTTCTGAATTGAATTCCTGTTCAGCTTCAGATCTGTAAGGAGCTTATTTTTTGTTATTTTACGTTCTTCAATCAGATACATCAGCTTTTCGTAAAAAACCATATAATATAGTACACTCCCCTTGTTAATTTTATATAATAATAAACTAATTATTTTGTATATTTACACTATTGATTAATCCTGATTTTCATGTTATATTTAGTAATGACAAGTGTAATTAAATAATGACATTAAGTGTTTAATATTTCATCTATTTAATAATTATACAACATTATTACATTATTGTCAATACAAAAAGAAAGGAAAATTACAAAAATGTCGTATTATTTTCTTCAGCCACCAACGCCTTTACAGACAGATAAGCAACCCGCTGAATTTCCGATACACGCTCTTCCCGAAAATATCGGCGAATACGTTACACAGGTTGCAAAGGCAGTTCAGGTGCATCACGATATGACCGCTGTTCTCTCGCTGGCTGTGCTTGCGTCATGTGCGCAGGGTAAAGCGAGAATACAGATTACACTGGAATGGACAGAGGAGCATAACCTTTATATAGCCGTTGTTGCGGAGCTGGGACAGAGAAAATCCAAAATCTTCTCAACACTCACTAAGCCAGTCACAGACTATGTCAATACTTACAATTCCGAAAACGCTGCCGATATATGTGCATACCGAAACAAGCTGGCAAGGCTTATATCACATAAGAATTCACTTATCAATAGCAATGCCTCCGATGAGAATATTGCTAATGTACAGGCTGAGATTTCTGAGCTTATGGCTCACCCTAAATCGGAAATGCGGCTGATAGCTTCTGACTGCACATCGGAAGCACTTGCCTCAGTTATGTCATCAAATAATGACAAAATCGCAATTCTCACCGATGAAGGCGTTTTTGAAGTAATGGCAGGGCTTTACAACAACGGCAAGGCCAATATAAACATATACCTCAATTCCTATGACGGACAGGCCATATCCATTGACAGAAAGAGCAGCGGAAGCCTGATACTTAAACGCCCTCTCATATCCTTCGGTGTATGCTGTCAGCCCTCTGTAATAGGCGACTTCATTTCGGATAAATTCTTTATCGGAAAAGGCCTTGTCCAGCGATTTATGTTCTGCCAGCCTCCATCGCTCACAAGAACGAGAAAGCTTTGCACAACTCCAATTGATGAAAACCTGAAAAATAAGTATTATAAAGTAATTTATAAGCTACTGCATATGAAAGACAGCGACAGAATGATAACCCTCTCACCCGAAGCTTATGCTCTTTTTGAAAAATACTATGATGAAATTGAAACACGGATAAGCAGAGAAGGCAAATACAGCCTTAATCGCACATTTCTCAGCAAGCTGGCAGGAAAAACAGCGCGCATCTGCGGACTGCTCCACCTTTGCTCTAACAGTGCAAACTGTCCCGTATCAGCGGAAACAATGGCAAATGCCATCGCAATATCACGATATTTCGATGAACAGAACAGTTTTCTATTCAACGAGTCTCCCGATATGATTACCGCCGAATACATTCTGGATCGTATTAAGGCAAATGCTCTTAAAGACAGGTGCGATACATACAGAGCCAGAGACCTTAAAAGATTTTGCCAGAAATATAATTCCGCACAGCTTGATGAAGGTCTGATAATTCTTGAAGAACACGGGTATATAGCATTTGAACCCGACAATAAATCCAAGCCTAACAGGAAATACGGCATATACACACTTAACCCATTTGGGCTGCGACAGAATGACTGTCAAGCATCTGTCATTCAATCGTCAAGCATATAAAAGCGGCTTAACAAAGCCACTTAAACAAGTTTGTCAAGCTGTCATGCAGATACATAAAAATGCGGCGGCTTTTCAATAAAAAAGATAAAAACTAATTAGAAACAAAAACGAAAGGATGAACAAACACGGAAAATACAAAGAAGTACCCTACAGATTTTTACACTCCCCAGGATGTTATGAACATCCTTCACCTCGGTAAAACACAGGTTTATAAGCTCTTCAATTCGTCAACCTTCCCCGCCATAAAGATCGGAGGCTCACTCCGTGTGGACGTCAAGCGTTTTGAGAGCTGGTGCGACAAGTACGCAGGCCGTACATTCGTTTTATAAGGAGGCTACACAATGGCTAAAATGTCAAAGAGAACTGATAACCGTTTTGAGATAAAAGTTACGGTGGGAGGCGGTAAACGCCTCTCGGTGTACGGAGCAACAGAAGCAGAAGCCCGCAGAAAGGCAAAGGAGCTTCGTGAGATGTCCGCTAAATATGATATGTCCAACGTATGTAGAATGAGCGTTAAGGACTATATGGATCACTGGCTCTACACCGTAAAGATCAACGAGCTGAAGCCTGCCAGCTTCGATCGGGTTGAACAGTCCTGTAAGTATCAGATTTACCCGTATATCGGAGATCTGCAGATACAGGCGCTTACCTCCGACGATATTCAGCATATGCTGAATGAGATCGCAAAGACACATTCCCGTTCAACAGTGAAGAAGGCATACAACAACCTTAACTCCTGTCTGAATCTCGGAGTTGCAAGAAACGAAATTCTCAGAAACCCTGCACTCGCCGTATCACTTCCCACAGCAGTGTCTGTGTCTATGCCTGCAAAGGAGGTGCGCTCATATACCGAAAACGAGATCAACGCTATCGTTGAGGAATGTAAGCGTACATACAAGAACGGCAATATCGCCAACCGCTACGGATATGCTTTCCTGCTCATTCTCAATACTGGTATGAGGCTCGGAGAAGCTCTTTATCTGAAGTGGAAGGATGTCGATCTTGAAAACAGGACCATCTACATTCACGGAAACGTATCCGAACACAAGAACAGAACAAACGGAGAAGCAGACGGATATATCCTCGCCGAACAGGAAACACCCAAGACCAGAAGGTCTATCCGCTACATTGATCTGAACAGCAAGGCTGTTGAGGCTCTGGAGCATTTGAAGGAAATCATCGGAGATGATGAGCGTGTCATCGCAACGGAAAACCACACCATCGTGTCACCCCACAATATGCACAAGTATTTCCGCAGTATTCTCGACAGATGCTATATCAAGGACGTGGACGACATAATCCACTCTCTGCGTCACACCTTCGCCACCACACTTATTCTCAAGGGTGTGGATATAAAGGTAGTGTCTGAGCTGCTCGGCCACTCCGATGTAGGAACGACGATGCGTATATATTATCATACCATAGAGAAGCAGAAAAAGAAGGCAGTCCGCCAGCTGTAGGATCTGTACTGATAACCTGCATTCTATGTGTATCGGAGCCGTTCCCCCAATGCGATATTTCCGCAGGAAATATCGGAAGCCCTCGGCGTCTGAGTGCAAGTTAACCAAAATTCAGTCAAGTTCGCCCCAAGCGAAATTGACGGCTCGGAATTTTGGTATAACTTGCTCCACCAGATGCAATCTGGCTGGACGTGCCTGCTCCCCGTTCTCTCTGAATTATCCGACCACCCGAAAGAAAGGAGATATGCTATGGCTCACGTTGAAAAATATACCGCCGCCGCAACAGGACATATGCTCGCACATTATGACAGGACACATTCAAGCAGCACCAGCCTGATCGACGAAAGCCGCACTGCTCTCAATCATAATCTTGCAGGAATTGACCAACCTCTTCCGCAGCTTGATTTCCTGCATAAAAGATTAAGCGAAATAAAGGTTATGAAAAGAGCCGATGTAAATGTAATGTGTGACTGGATCGTTACCGCACCGAAGGAACTCACACCCGAAGAGCTGCTGCTGTTCTTTAACGAAACCTACAAGTTCCTAAATGCCCGTTACGGAAAAGAAAATGTGATCTCCGCATACGTCCACATGGACGAAACCACACCGCACATACACTATGCTTTTGTCCCCGTGGTAATTGACAAGAAAAAGGGAATACCGAAGCTCTCCGCCAAGGAGCGTATCACCCGTAAGGATCTGAACACCTTTCACCCCGACCTGACAAAACACATGAGAGCCGTATTCGGCAGGGATATAGGGATTCAGAACGATGCCACCGCTTTAGGCAACCAGACTATAAAACAGCTCCGACAGAAAACCAAAAACATGGAGAAATTCAAGGCTGAGCCTGTTCCCGTAACCGAAATCCCCCCTGTCGTCAAAAAGTTTCTCAAAGAAGATAAGGTCATTATCAGCCGCAAGGAGCTTGACCGTGTAAACCAAGCTGCCGAAGATGCTTCTATCATAATGTCAAATGCCGAAGCAGTAAATGCACAGTTAGCCGAAAAGGCTGCAAAAACCGATTATAACTATAAAAAATCTGAAGAATATATCTCCAAAGCCGAGAATCAGGCGCAATCTATTGTGTCTGATGCAGAAAATAAGGCCGCAGAGATCTCACAGGAGATAGCTGACGATAAGGCTCACCGGGAAAAAGAAAAAGCGGAGGAACAGGCACAGCTTGCCGAACGCACTAATAATGCCGATATCCGTGAGATCATGTTGTCAAGTCGTGAGGAAGCGGCAAGACAGCAGGAACAGAAAAACCGTGAAGCCGCCGAGCAGAATGCCCGTGATGCCGAATACACAAAGGGATGGTGGCGTACCTGCAAAAAGCGTGAGGAAGAACTGGACAAGCGTGCCGAGGATCAGTGCGGTTATTATCTGAAAAAAATAGATAATATGAATTCTTATATAGATGCTCTGCGGTCTTCCGGCAGCGAGCTGTCCCATGAAAATATGACGCTCCACAAGGAGCTGGACAGATCACACGATCAAAACAAAAGGCTGTACGCTGAAATAACCGACCTTAAACAGCAGATCAGCGACACCGAAGCAAAGCATCTGTTAGAAATACAGCATCGGGAAGAAATACATAAAGAACATCTGAAAACAGAGCTTGAAAGAAAGGAAGAGGAAATAACCGAGAAATTCAAGCCTATAATTGCCGAAAAGGACTCCGAGATCAGGAAGTCTACCGGGATAATAGAAAACTTGAAAACAGCTCTTGATAAGGCATACAGCTTTGTCCGTGACAACTGTCTTGCCGTTGCAACGCTTTTCTGCGGAAGAGATGACAAAGCCAAATATAATGCCGATCTCAGCGGCAAACCTCTGAAGCTCGCAGAAGCTATCCTCAATCTCGGCTCAAAAGTAACTGCTGATGCAGGCTTTGATAATTATTCCGATGATATTGATACCAAGTACGGAATATACAAATCCGTTCAGGAGGAGCCTGATGAAATTGATCCTCCCGTAAAATATCGCCCATACATTTCCGAAATGGAAAGATAATAATTATAATATAGTTAGGAAAGGATAATCACTATGAATTACGAAATAAGTTTAACAGCAAACCGCAACGCCGCAGCAGAAGAAGCCGACGATTTTACAGGTCTTATGACCTCAAGAGGCTTCTCGGTCATTCAGGGTGAAACCCGCAACAATTACAGCGGCGATAAGGTTTATATCCACTTCACTATCTCCCCTATGGATTTTCAGCTTCCCACAGGAAACAAGGGCGGCAGACCCCGTAAGCTGACAGATGAACAGGTTGAGGAAATCAAACTCCGACTTTCGGACGCAGGGTGCAACAAGTCAGCACTTGCCAGGGAATATGGAGTTTCCTATCAGACAATACATAAACTATCCAAGTAATAATCGAGGCGCAGGCATCAAAGTCCTGCGCCTTTTTTATATCATTATCACTTTATTTCCTGTTCCAATGAATTAAAATACTCGGTATCAAAAAATTCCGAAAGAGTCATATCAAGACCGTCGCATATCTTTTTTATAGTTGACACCGTAGGTTTTGTGCTGCTGCGTGAAAAAATATTATTCAGCGTTGACTGTGTAATGCCGCAAATAGTGGACAGTTTGTTGATCGTAATGTTTCTTTCATCACACAACTCACGAATTCGCCTTTGAATAGCCTGCGTAAGCATATTTTATCACTCCCATAATACAATATACTTATATTGTATACAATTAACCCTACAAGGTTTACCTCTATAGGGTTGATTTTATGGCAATATGATGTTATATTAACTCTAAAGAGTTAATATAATTGAAAGGGAGTTTTTTTATGGAAAAAATATGCTTTACAGGACACAGAGACGTCCGGGATACTGAAAAAGTGCAGAAGGCACTGCTGAATATCCTCAAATCTCTTATAAATGACGGTGCAGAAGATTTCTATGCAGGAGGAGCAACCGGCTTTGACACATTGGCTGCTGCCGCCGTTATAAGGCTGCGGCAAATTTATCCACAGATCAAGCTTCACCTTGTCCTTCCCTGCTGTGAAGCCGAGCAGACTGCCCGTTGGACCGATTCGCAGAAGTCTGAATATTGGTCAATACTTGCAGCGGCAGACAGCGTTGAATACACCTCTGAGCATTACTATGACGGCTGCATGAAAAAGCGCAACGCACGTCTTATAGAGCTTTCCGACTGCTGTGTGTGCTATTACAATGACAAAAAAAGCGCCAGCGGAACAGGTCAGACCGTCCGAATGGCGCTTAAAAAGAGAATAAAAATTGTGAATTTATATTAACATTAAGGGCGACTGCAATACAGTTACTTCCTTTTAGAACTTGTATACATATCAAAATGGGAAACCACTATTTTACTTTTCAAGATTTTTGTTTAATGCTCTTCGAATTTTAAACATATGATTTTTGGTCGACCGACCTATGGGTTCTTTACCATTATACACTTTATTAGCTCTATAAACATATGAAATAAAATTGCCTTTTTCGCCTTTAGCTCCCTTAACAGAATATTTATCATATAAGTTCCTACATGAAATTTTATTACCAGCAGGTGATATAAAACCATTATCACTAATAGTACTCGCCTTTCGATACATTCTGTAATAATACTTAGAAATAGTTTTATCCCGAATTGTAACTTCTCTGCCATCAAAAGAAAATCCCAGAAAATTGAGTATATTCTTGCCGTCCAAAATTTCCTCCTCAAACATACTATTACAGCTTTTTATTGATTCCTTGCTATATTTAAATAGCTGTGTCTTTTCCGGTGACAGTATTACACCTTCTACAGAGGCCAAAAAGGATTTGATCCATTTGTAATGTTTATTAAACTTCTGTTCCTCAACCGGTAAAACAATTATAAAATCATCGCTGTATCGCATATATAAACCACCATGTTCACATACATAATCATTTATAGTTTTATCTGCCTCTAACATATAAACATTTGCCAATACCGCGCTTATCGGAGAGCCCTGTGGTATTCCGTATGGTTGAGTATTCGGATGAATATACTGATTTTTATTATCTTTAAATTGTTTTAATGACAAAACACTATCTTTAGAATTCAATTCATGCCTACCATGTTTATCATTTTTTAATCCGTTAATTTCCAACAAGTCATTCAAATCCCATGTGGAGTAACGTGTAATATTTTTAAATACAGCATAATAATCATCGGTTAAAGTATTCGTATTTAACAAATTACATAATTGCTTTTTTAAATACTTATGATTTAGCTTGTCAAAGAAACTTGTAAAATCCCCCACCATAATATAACACGAATCAAATTGCTTAATAAAATCAAAAGCACATTTTGATAAATCAATATTGTTCTTTCCAAGATTATTTCTATATGCTACAGCCACATCATTTATGCCATCAATAAAAACTCTTTTGTTATATATTTCATTAAGCAAAAATGAGTAGTATTGATATATACATCTGTCAATATGTGCTGAATAACATATATCTCTGCTTTTAGGAATAACGCCTTTTGTCTCGTTATATTTATTAAACTCTATTTTAAAATGAATAAAAGGGTAAAAGCCATGATGTGCTACTTTTTCGGGATTGCTAATATAGCTCCAAACATCATTAACGTTAACCCTTTTATCAAAATGAGCATACGTTTTACATTTGCCGTATTTTTTTCTCCACTCGTCAATAGTCATTGTGACCTCCGTACATATGTGAAAATGCCCATCGGCAAGGGGGTAGTATCCAACACCGACAGGCATAACGTAAACGCAGTATTCAGTTATTAGTTGTGCCGTAACCGAACACCAACTACCCTTGATTCAATGCTCAATTATGTTATAATAATCGAGGAGGGATGTTCTATCAACAACATATTGTGCCACATAATAATTCTGACAGCTTCTATACTGCTGGAAGAACTTTGTCGAGCGGCGCTGAATATTCCTTGTGAATATACTGCTGACCTCTTGACAACAATCGCCAACCATCATACCTTATTATATGATGTATTATAATTATAACATATTTATAAACAAAAATCAAGAGTTTTGATTAAATTATCAAATTTTTTTAATTTTTCATTCTGTACTATTCAGTATTAATCAGTATTTTTGACGACATTTTGACGACAAAATGTGTGTCAAAAGTGTCGTAAAAACGGAAAATACGACACTTTATGAACAAATCCGAATATAGCAAAAACGCCGCAGATGACGTATCTACGGCGTTTTAGTGGCAGGGGCAGAAGGATTCGAACCCTCGGCACGTGGTTTTGGAGACCACTGCTC
>ERZ825670.4572-NODE-4572-length-10552-cov-2.459465_pt1 | contig 10552 bp, 10 predicted proteins | sample MGYA00519929_ERZ825670 | MGnify/ENA primary metagenome ERZ825670 (study PRJEB31778, sample SAMEA3449207) | human gut metagenome | biome: human gut; feature: human-associated habitat; material: faeces | place: United Kingdom | collected 2010/2012 ...
AGTCCGACAAGGTAAAGGGACTGAATCTGGGGGCGGACGACTATATTTCCAAGCCCTTCGGAGTTTTGGAGCTTACCGCCCGCGTCAACGTGGCGCTGCGAAAGCAGGCTGTCAGCGACGTTTTGGTATGCGGAAACATCAGTCTGGACGAAAAATCCATGTCGGTTTCCATTGACGGCAGGACAGTGGAGCTTAACAACAAGGAGTTTCAACTGCTCAGGTTTCTCATGCGCAACGAGGGCAGGGCGTTGAGCCGCGACGCCATTCTCGACGCCGTGTGGGGCAAGGGCTACTTTGGCGAGCTCAAGATCGTGGACGTGAATGTCCGCCGCCTGCGCCTCAAGATCGAAGATGACGCGCAGGAGCCGAAGTACATCTCCACCGTGTGGGGTTTTGGTTATAAATGGACGGTGTGAGCGCACCGAACGAAGGAGGGGCAGCGATGCCGGACAATCGAAAAGGCTTTGCTTCGGCGCTGCACATCCGTGGCCTTCGTCAGCGGTGGATGTTTTCGGCGGTGCTGCCGATCTTGCTGCTGCTGGTGCTGGCGGTGGCGCTTTTCAGCGTGGGCGTGCAGGAATACTATTACAATGCGATGCGCTCGGGCCTTGAGAGCCGCGCGCGTATCGCGGCGGAGACCTTCACGGGCTACGGCGTGAAGAGCTACAGCGAATATTACCGCCTCGCGTCGTACTCCGCCGAAACGTTCGAAGAAAAGGACACGATCGAGCTCCAGTTCATCAACACGAACGGACGCGTGCAGGTCTCGTCCTACGGGCTGACGGCGGGCACGCTGCCCGGCACGAGCGACGTTGACAACGCGATCGGCGGCAAAATGGCGTCGTTTCAGGGCCGCGATCCGCAGACGGGGGAGAATATCCTCGCGGTGTCGTATCCGCTGTTTTTTAACTCCCGCGTCGTCGGCGTGCTGCGGTACGTGACATCGCTGCGCGAGGCGCAGCATCGCGTGTTGGTCGAGTCGCTGCTCGCTTCGGCGGCGGCACTCGTGTGCATGGCGCTGATTGCGGCATCGAATGCTATTTTTATCAACAACGTCGTCCAGCCCGTCGCAGTCGTGAGCGACGCGGCACGCCGCATTTCGGGCGGCAGCTACGGCATCATGATCGAGAACCATTACCGCGACGAGCTCGGCGAGCTGGTCGACAACATCAACGACATGTCACTCAAGATCAGCCAGGCCGAGAAGATCCAGCAGGAATTCATCTCGTCGGTCTCGCACGAGCTGCGAACGCCGCTGACCGCCATCAGCGGTTGGGCGGAGACGCTCTCCGCCGACCCCGGCGCGAACATCGACCAGACGAAGCGCGGCCTCGGCATCATTTTGAAAGAGTCCCGCCGCCTGACGACGATGGTCGAGGAGCTGCTCGAATTCACGAAGATGCAGGACGGGCGCTTCACGCTGCGCGTGGAGAGCGTCGATCTTGCCAGCGAGCTCGAGGACGCAATTTACACCTATTTCGAGCTCTTCCGGCAGGAGGGCATCGAGGTCAGCTACAAGGGCCCTGACGAGGATGTGCCGCCGATCGTGGCAGACAGCGAGCGCATGAAGCAGGTCTTCTGCAATGTGCTCGACAACGCGGCCAAGCACGGCGGCGCGGGAAAGCGCATCGACGTGAGCGCCGCGTGCGAGGATGGAAAATTTGTCATCCGCGTGCGCGACTACGGTCCCGGCATCCCGGAGGAGGAGCTGCCGTTCGTCAAGCAGAAATTCTACAAGGGCTCGTCGAAGGCACGCGGCAGCGGCATCGGCCTTGCCGTGTGTGACGAGATCGTGCGCCTGCACGGCGGCACGTTCGACATCGCCAACGCCGAGGGCGGCGGCGCGGTCGTGACGATCTCGCTGCCCATGTCGTGAAAAATAGAACGGGTGTTGCATTCTTGCAAAACCCGTGGTATGATATCGCATAGAAAAAGGAGAACCATTCATGGCAGAAGAAGCAAAAAACAAGGCTTCCGCGTCCAAGTTCCGCACGAGCATCGGCGGACAGGCGTTGATCGAGGGAGTTTTGATGCGCGGTCCGGGCAAGCAGGCTATTGTCGTCCGCTCGCCGGACGGGCTGGTCGAAAAGGTCGAGGAGCTGAGAAACGGCGCGGCGGACGCGCAGCATCAGGCGAATCAGATGGCGCTCATGGGAGTTGCGAATGCCCAGCAGAAAGCTGGGGAGATGACCATAAAGAACGTCGCAGAGGTGACTGCAAGGAGCAGGAAGGTCATCGACTCGATGGTAGAGGAATCCAAGAGACGCATTGAGCGGCTTTCGATGGTGACGCTGCCCGATAGGCTGTTCTACTACAGCAAATGGATGGCGGTCATCCTCGTTCTCATCATCCTCGTGCATGTCCTATGGGGCATGTTGGTGTAGAGAGCTACCGGTAATATAGATAGCAGGAAATCTTCTTATAAGACAGAAAGGACTGACAGAAATGAAGAAAGACAGCAATATGTTTAACGACAACAACATCGAGACTGAGGGTGTCCCGGCGGACAAGACCGCCGAAATCCCGAAGGTCGTGGATTCAACGGAGGAGGAGAACGCTAAGAAGCCGATTATGCTCTTCGGGCGCGAGTTCTCCCGTAAGCAGGTCTGCGCGGCTGGTGCGGGAATCCTCTGTGCGGTGCTTCTCATCGGCGGCGGGGCTTACGCCATCTCACATACCAGTTGGACGGGAGATTCCAATGCCCCTGCGGTGTCGCAGTCGAAGGACGATGAGGAGCAGGACATGGTGCTTACCCTTGAGGTGAAGGCCGACGGCTGGGATGCGGACACCTCCACGCCCGTCATCGCCCATATCGAGGATGCGGACGGGAAGGTGGACTTCTACACTGCCATCGCCGCGAACAAACAGGTGACCGTGAAGGTCGGCAAGTCCGGCACCTATACCGTCACCCTCATCCCGCCGGTGAACGCGGACGGCTCTACCTATAAGGCCGCGTCCAGTAAGGTCAAGGCCGGGAAAGATGACAAGAAAACGAACGGTACCGTCATCACGCTCGAAAAGGTGGATGCGGACAAGGTGACGAAGGATGACCTGACAGCTATTGCCAAGGATATCGCGGAAGCCGTGAAGAAGGGTGATTCCACCCTGACCGGGGACAAGGGTGCCGAGGTCGTGAAGATGTTCCAGGTCAACATCAATACAAATCCGAACGCCGATGCCGATGCCGTCAAGAAGGAGACCGAAAAGGCGCAGGAGACGGCCAAGGAGGACAAGTCCGATGCCAAGGTACCGGAGACCTCCGACGGCAAGGCGGATAACGGGAACTCCGGTTCCGGTAGCAAGGGCGATTCCTCATCCAAGAAGGATGACGGTAAGTCCGATAGCAAGCCGAGCGGAAACTCTAGCTCCGGTTCGAACTCGGGCAGTACGACGAAGAAGGATGACACCCCGGCACACCAGCACAACTGGGTCGCTCAGACAAAGACCGTTCACCATGATGCTCAGTACAAGACCGTCCACCATGATGCGGTGACGCATCAGGTGTGGCACGACGCGGTGACGGAGCTTCATTACATTTGCAATCAGTGCGGACAAGATATTACCTCCGACCCTTGGGGACATTTAAAAAACTCTGCTTTGAACGGTGGCAACTGTGGAGGGTATCATGATTCCTATGTTACTGTAAAGCAGGGTTACTGGGAAACTGTAACCGACCAAGCCGCCTACGACGAGCAGGTGCAGGTGAGCGGGGCATGGGATGAAACCGTGACCACCGGGTACAAGTGTTCCTCCTGCGGTGCCACGAAGTAACTTGAAAGAGCAAGGCAATCGTCTATTTCAGGTAAGGAAAGCCCCGACCAAATGGCCGGGGCTTTTTCTAATGCGCCTTGTTCAGGTCTTTTGGTGGTTCCGACCCATTCCGTTTCGATAGCTCTGCGGTCGCACTCTTCATATCACCGATTTCGGAACCGAAGAAATCCGGCTCCTCAAGCCCAAGCGAATGGGTGGGAACCGGAACGATGATGCCACTGGAACCCTTGATATAGGAGAGGGCATCGTGGCGTTCGCCGACCTCGGTGAGCGATGCGGCGAGAAGGGAGTCCTTGAACCAAGGATATCTCTGTTGCAATTCCTCCATGACGGCCAATGCCTTGTCAATCGGCATCACCGCTATCGACTCATACCCGGAATACTGGGTATGGATGAATCCGTTGCGCTCCATGAAAATGCGGATAAGCGACCAAGCGCCGCGCCAAGCGTTCGGTCTGATAGAGTTGTAATTTTCACTGAGCGCAGCCGTTCCCAAATCGAAGTGAAGTTCCTTGCGGGTCTCGGGGCGGAGGGGAAGCGATAATTGCATTCCGTTTTCAAGAAACTCCTTCACATCATAGCTTTCACCGATTTCCGTGAAGGTGGCTGCTTTCACGCATCTTTGAAACCAAGGAAACTCATCCATCATCTTATCTACGGTGCCATAGGCGCGTTGATAGGACATGACGATATTTTCAGCCGATTCATACCCTGAATATTGTGGCTTTTCAAAGCAATGGGATTCCAGAAAGTCCTGAATGTCTGACCATGGATTCTTTTTACCAGTATAGAAGCGTTCAACAGATTTGTTGTCTAGGTCGAAGTGAAATGCTTTCCTATCAAGTTCCATTTGGAATCCTAAGTGTAAATGCGGTTAGTCGTAAATACGTTCCGGACTGATATCCCGGATTACCTGTAGGTAGTCTTCACCCTCCGGTTCATTCATATCCTCATAGGTGCGCCATGACTTAATGTTCTGCATCACCCAAGGCTGTTTGGATAGAGTCGCGCAAACAGGGCACTGCGCCCCGAACTGCACCTTGCGGTTCTTTGCCTGCCAAGTACCAAGACCGATGCGCACGTTGCCCATCTGCTCCGCATACTTTCCCACGCAATCGTAGAGGTCATCTACGTTGTAACCATTCCTTTTTGCCTTCTCATCATCGAACTCGATGGTGAAGCGCCAAGGTCTCTTTTCCATTTCTGCCATACCTATCGTCCTTTCTGCCAGATGGCTGTTATCATATGTTACCATTATACTATAATGCCGGTATTACGGCAATATAGAAATTGAACACACGTTCTTTTTGGCAAACGCATGTTACAGAACGGTGGAGAGTACGTTTTCTGGCATCTCGCTTTCCGGCTGGTGTTCGGATGCGCTTGCCATGTCATGACTCTCCCCGGCGAGCGATACCTCCTCTTCCAGTTCCGGTGCGTCAATCTCGATGTTCTTTCCAAGCTCCTCCTCGTAGCGCTCCATGATGAAGGTGTCTGCATGGTCTGCCTTCGATGCGGCTTTGAAGAGGTAGGATGGGTCGTTTTCCAAGGCGTTCATCCAAGATTGCAAATAGGAGACGTGGTTCTCGTAGAACTCACCCTCCAAATCGGTGCTCTGGATACCGAGGTCTGCGGAAAGAAACAGGCTTCCAAGTTCCGCGACCAGCTCTTCCTCAGCATAGGAGGGGCTTCCGAACCGGGTGTCGAGTTCACGGGCGAGGGCGGATGGGTGTCCGGTGGAGTGGGTCATCTCATGCAGCAGGACGCGGGTGAACGCTTCATCCGAGCGAAAGGTCTCTCGCGGGGCGATGAGGATGCGGTCGGTAGCCGGAGAGTAGGCGGCACTTCCGAGGTAGCCGCTGCTCTCGATGACGGGGCATCTGGAAGACTCCTCAAGGTTCTGTGCGATGGTTACCGTTCGGTCGTTCAGATGGACGGGAGCGTTCTCCGGCGGGATGCCCTCGATATCCTCCGCATTGAAGACGTTCCAGTAGCCCACGAGCTTCGGGTAGCGTCCGGCAAGCTCCTTCTCGCCGGTATCCTCGTTTTCCTTGTAGAATGCGAACTGCTTCCATTTCTCGATGAGCGCGGACTTGGCACCCTTTTTCACATGCCAACCGGCATCCTTTATCTGGTTAAAGGTAGCCCACCGGTTGTCCGTGTAACCGCGCATGAACCCGATGAAGCCAAGATGCACACGGTTTCCGCCCTGATACACAGTGCCGGAGACGGGGTTGTGCGGTGTTAGGGAGGGCAGGTACGGTTCTGCCCAACGAAGCCCGTCGCGCTTCATGTCCTCGATGATTTTCTCAACGACCGCCTGACGCTGGTTATCAATAATCTCCGTAGGAGTCTGCTTCTGCTTAGATTTCATCATGGTCTCCTTTCCGGGAAAGCTCATTGAAATTATACGATAGCTGCCGCTTTTCAGACATGCTCTAAGAAAACGACCCCACAGAATCGAATCTGCGGGGTCTTGGCGGTAGGTTTGTAGCGTGAGTGCGAACAGATTGAAACCTGTCCTTATTCGGCATCAGAGCCAGTCTGACGGGATTCGGCCGAAACAATTTCCGTTTGCGCCTGTTTTTGGTCGATACTGGTGGTCACGACCGTCCGCTCATTCTGCTTCCAGAAGTTATAGGAGCAGGAGACGAGGGAGATGACCTGATTCGGTTCGGAATCGGTATCGAGTACCATGGCGGCAGATTCCCGCGAGGAATCGTACCAACTTCGGAAATCCGATTCACCGGCAAACGCCGTCCGTTTGGTCGGTTCCCATCCCTTCACGATGTTGGCGAAGCGCACGGTGTAGCGCATCTTCTTTTCCGGTGTCTGGATGAGTACCTTGGCGTGCTCTGATGCGAAAGTTTTATCGCTGTAGTTCTGGATGTTTCCGAAACAGGTGATGGCACCACCGATACGCAGGCTGTGTCCGAGGATGACGGCATTCGGACTTTGAAAGCCCTCCTTCTCGCATTCTGCGTCGAGATAGAGCGCACCCAAGGGATTGTAGTTCCGGTAGATATCGTGATGCAGGTAGTAATCCGGGTCGGATGCGTGAGCTTGCAGGATGGGATGGTTGATATCCGTCCCCGGCACGGTTATCCATCCGATAACATCCCCGTTCACGCTCTTCCAGTAATCCCAATCAACAGTAGGGAACTCGGATTCCCGACCACCTGCGCTTTCCGTGGCGGTTTTCTGCGGCGTGCCGTTTGGTGACGGTGAGGGACTTGCATCCCGATAGAAATGAAGCAGCACGCCGAAAAGGATGGCAGCGACGGCCAAGAAGACCGCCGCTGCCGCAAAAGCCGCACGGGATTTCCGGTTATGATTTCCCAATCTGGCCATCTGAATTACTTGGCGGCATCCGATGTGGCCTGCGGGGCATCCTTCGTCGCTCCGCAGGTGGTGCAGACCAGCTTGTCGATGACCGTCTCATCGTAAGCCGGGGTGTCGGTGACCTGTTTGTCATAGCCCTCGCTCACCATGACCTCATCGGTGATGGGGACGTTGGTGGAATAGCCGGAGTGACCGGTCTGCTTGATGTGGTCATCGGCCTTGCCGTCGATGACCTGCTTGCACTCATTGCAAACGGTATGGTAGGTGGTCAGGTTCTGGTAGACAGGTGCCACGTGCTCCGTGTGCGTCACAGCGTCATGGTGGACGGTCTTGTAGGTGATAGACCAGTCGTGGGTGTGAGACTCTTCTTTGCTCTTAGAGCCGTCCTTCGCAGACGCGTCGGAACCGCTTTCCTTGGAATCATTCGCCTGCACGGATTCGGTTTTGGAATCTGCACCGGTTTGGTGGCCGATGCCATAATAGGCACCGCCGCCGATGAGCGCGACGAGGGCAAGGCCGCAGATGGCGGCGATGGCCTTCCGGCGATGCGGCTTCTTCTCACTTTCCGGGTTCGCGTGCATGTTGTTCCCATCCGCAGGTGATTCGGTGGAATCCCCGTCGTTCATCTCGATATCGTTCTCTTTATCGTCCTTCATGGGTGTATCCCCCTTTCAAATTAAAAGGAAGGCAGGGTGCCGAAGAGCTGGCACCCTGCCGGTTTCAGGCGTTACGGGCACTAGGCTTCGGTGTTATCCTCTGCGCTCTCGTCCGCATCGCCCTTGGTGGTCTTGCGGCTCTTGATGCCGTAAGCAGTCGCACAGCCTGCGGCAATCAGGAGGATGCCGATGACGATGGCGATGTTCGTCATGTCAACGCCGGTCTTTCCGTAGGTGGAGCCTGCCGGGGTCGAGGTGACGGTCACGGACTGTCCCTCGTCGTTGATATCCTTATGCTCCGCCACGGTAACGTCCGTGGTCTTGCCGTCGATATCGCTCTGTTTGGTCAGCTCCTCGAAGACAACCAGTGTATGGCCGTCGAGGGAAGTTGCATCGAACTCGCCGAGGTTGATGGAGACCGTGCCGCTCTCACTGTTCGGCGTGAACTTGAGTTCGGCGGTTACGCCCTTGTCGGCAACCTTCAAAGGCTCGCCGGTCTTCTTATCCATGAGCGTGGCATGGAGCGTGTACTCCTTGCCGGGAATAAGACCCTCGTACTTCACCTCGTCAGTGATGACGGCATCCTTGCCAGCCATAAGTTCATGGTCACCGTCGGACTTGTCGGTCGCGGTGGTACCGATGGTACTCGGGGCGAGCTTCACCGTCTGTCCCTCGTTGTCCTTATCGCATTCGCTCGCGACGATGGAAACGGGAGTCTCATCGGAAGCGTTCTCAATGCTGCCCTTGAACATGACCTCAAAGACCACGAGGTTCTTGGTCTCGCCGGACAGGCGGTCGATAACGTCGTTGGAGTTGAAGGTGTAGTCCATGTCGATGGAACCGGACTCCTTCTCAGGGGTGAACTCCGCCGTCTTGTAGACAAGGCAGGAGAGGAGGTCTTTGTTCTCCTCGGCATATGCCTTGACCTTAGCGAGGTCGATGGAAGCGGTCGGGAGCTTCTTTGCGTTCGACCAGTCGATACCGTTATCGGTAACCTCGACCTCATCGGCCTTGTAGGTTTCCTCGATATTACGGACGAAGCTTGTGCCGCCGTCTGCGGTGCCGCTGCCGCTACCCTCCAGACCGGTGAGCTTCCAAGTGCCGTCTTTCTGCTCGGTGAGAGTCTGGGTGTCGGTCTTGACAGTCCAAGTGCCGTCCTTGTTCTCGGTGCGCTCGGAAGCATCATAGGTGTAGGAACCGTCCGCGTTCTTGACGATGGCGGCACCGTTGCCCCAGTCCTTGTTCTTAACCTTGATGGAGTAGGTGTTCGACTGGAAGCCGAGCACATTCATCAGGCCGGAGGTGAACTTGGTGAGGTCATCCTCGGTATACTTCTTCGCACCTTCGCCAGTCAGCACGGGAAGACCGGTCTTTGCATCCATCAGGATACCGGCCATGGTGTAGGCCTTGCCGGTGAGCACATGGTCGTACTCCACCTTGTCGGTGACGGTGGACTCGGCATCGGCGATAACGGTCTTGTCACCATCGAGCTTATCCGTGGCTGTGGTGCCAATCTCGGAAGTGTGCATGGTGACCGTCTGGTCTTCATCCTCGATATCGCTATGGGAAGCAATCTCCTTGTCCTTGTAGGACAGGGACTCGAAAGCGACCACCGACGTGTTGTCTTTCAGAAGCGACCCATCGAAGGTGAAGGTCACATCGACGGTGCCGTAGGTGTCATCGGGAACGAACTCGGTCTCGGCGGTGACGGGGTTGCCGTCGGCATCGAGGAGCTGCTTCTTGGAGACCTTGCCGTCCTTGTCGGTGACCTTCTCGTAGAGGGTGCCGGTGACCTTGTAGGTTTTCAAGGTGGTGCCTGCCTGCTTGGAGATCTTTCGGGTTACGCCAAGCGCTTCGGTCAATTTACGAACCGATTCTCCAAACATAGAGGTAAAATAAATTTCATTTGCCCGCGCAAAATTTGCAGACACCAGTAAATTGGTTTCGGTTGCCTGCGGTGTTGTGGTTTCCTGTCCATTTGGCATAATGCGATACTCCTTTCGTGTTTAAAAAAGATCCATGTGTTCCTGGATCATCTTTTGCTGTTTCAGTGGGTCCTTTTCCTTCATGATATCTGCCTTTGTCAGCGTGCCGCCGGACTTTCCACGTTTAGGCGGTTCGCCTTTCAGGCGCTGCTTGACAGCATCTTCCACTGCTCGCTCAAAAAGCGTGGAAAACTGTTCCACATTCTGCTTGGTCGTATCCGCTTCGGCGGTCACAATGGAAGATAGCAGTTCATCCGGCAGGTGAATGCCTTTTTCTGCCAGCATATTCCGCGCAGTGCGCTGCATCCTTGCGGTTTCCACCTGCTTTTTCAGGTCGTCCAGCTGCTTTTTGTAGCTGTCCCGTTCGTATTCTGCCCGTTCCTGACCGGTCATATTTTCCAATTTCTGGGCTTCTGTCTGCTCGGTCTGTAGTTGGGACAGAGCAGCGGTAATCATACCGGAAACATCCTCCGCTGTCAATGCCGGGGCGTCGGGCTTTTGGGCTGCATCCGGCTTTTCGTCTGTTTTTGTGTCCGGCTTAGGCTCTGGCTTTTGCACGTCCTGTTCCGGGTTCTGATTGGTTGTCTCTGGTTCCATGTTGGATCTCCTCCTTTCCGATGTACGGGTCAAATGCCGCCTGCAAGGTTTCCAGGCTATGTGCGGCTTCCGTTCGGGTGACCTCCTTGCCGGAATCATCCGTCAGAATCAGGCACGGAACGTGCCTGACGTGATACCGCTTTGCCATGTCATTTCCGCCGTACCAATCCTCTGCATCAAATACATAGGTTGGAATCTGTG
>ERZ825670.4573-NODE-4573-length-10549-cov-3.391366_pt1 | contig 10549 bp, 7 predicted proteins | sample MGYA00519929_ERZ825670 | MGnify/ENA primary metagenome ERZ825670 (study PRJEB31778, sample SAMEA3449207) | human gut metagenome | biome: human gut; feature: human-associated habitat; material: faeces | place: United Kingdom | collected 2010/2012 ...
CCTGAACAAGAAGCCTTATCTATTGTTTCCTTCAAGGACTGAGAGGCCGCTTCCCCAGTTAATAAATTAAATCCCAATTAAATCCCAAATCGATTTAAATAACGGGTCGCACAGTGCGCCAGACACGCAGCCCCGATCGGACACACATCCTCATTAAACTGTACCTTTGGGTTATGTGCAGAATACTTCCCCCGATCATCCATATATCCGGCAGACAGATACATGAAAGCGGATGGTACCTGTTCTGCAATATTTGCAAAATCTTCAGAAGCACTTGCGGATATGCCTGGGTAAGGGGTTAGTTTCGGAATATCCAGTTCCTTCATGAAGCCGACGATCTGTTCGGTAAATTCCGGATTGCAGATCAGAGGCGGTACTTCCGAGATCATAGTGATTTTGGCCGTTCCTCCGAAGGTTTCGGCTGTCCGGATTGCCGTTTCTTTCATTCTTCGTACCAGAAGTTCTCTGGAAGCTTTATCGTTCGTTCGAATAGTTCCTTCGAGAACAGCTGTATCCGGAATAATATTGGCGGCGGTTCCAGCCTGGAATTTACCAACTGTCATAAGGCAGGCTTTGGAAGGATCAACCTCGCGGGCGATGATGGACTGCAGAGCCAGATAGACATGTGCCGCAATATTGATTGGGTCAATGGAATTCTGAGGATAGGCGCCGTGCGAACCTTTTCCTTTGATTTCGATATGAAAACCGTCAACGGAGTACATCATAGTTCCTGTACTGTTATACATGTAGATTCCAACCGGCATCTGCCCTGGAGATACATGATAGGCCAGTGCCGCATCTACTTTCGGATTCTCCAGGATACCATGTTCTATCATATTTTTACTGCCTTCGAATGTTTCTTCCGCAGGCTGGAACATAAATTTGACTGTGCCTTTTAACTCGGCCTCATTTTCTTTTAGCATTTTTGCAGCGGTCAGTAACATGGCAGCGTGAAAATCATGTCCGCAGGCATGTGCTTCTTTTCCAGTCGGGCAGGCAAATGGAAGTCCGCTTTCTTCCGGCATTGGGAGCGCATCCATGTCGGCTCGTAATAATAAGACTTTGCCGCCGTTTCCGACAGTAGCGGTCACACCTTCACCACATCGGGAAGGTGTTAAGCCATATTTGGTCAATTTGTCCATCACATATGCACAGGCCATTGGCATATGAAGTCCCGTTTCTGCATTCGTGTGGAAGTAACGTCTGTTTTTAACTGTTTCATCATTGAGCTCAAGAGCTCTCTTATAATAATCCATTTATTAAATCCCTTCTTTTATATATATGCAATTTTGATGATAAAAGGTATTATATCAACCGGATCGTACATTATCAAACTTCTGATAAATATTTATGAAAAATTTTATAAAAGTACCGCAGTTGTCCGTGAGGAGGTTTATATTGGCGTTTTTCACAGGAAAATATTGATTTTTGCATGGATGTTTAGTAGAATAAATTCAGTAATATTAGGAGGAATCAATATGTCAGAAATTACGGTGATAGCATTGGACGCCATGGGCGGGGATAATGCACCGGGTGAAATGGTAAAAGGAGCAGTAGATGCTCTTGGACGTGAACAGGATATAAAGGTATATCTGCTTGGCAAAGAAGATATAGTGAATGCTGAATTGCAGAAGTATACTTATGATAAGAACAGACTGGAAGTTGTGAATACAACAGAAGTAATAGAGACTGCCGAACCTCCGGTGAATGCGATCAGAAGAAAGAAAGACTCTTCCATCGTAGTCGGAATGAAGATGGTAAAGGAAGGAAAGGCTGATGCATTTGTATCTGCCGGAAGTTCCGGAGCAATTCTGGTAGGTGGACAGGTAATCGTTGGAAGGATCAAAGGTGTAGAGCGGCCACCACTTGCGTCACTGATCCCGACAGAGAAGGGTGTAGCACTTCTGATCGACTGTGGAGCGAATGTAGATGCCAGAGCCTCACATCTGGTTCAGTTTGCCAAGATGGGTTCTATCTATATGGAACATGTAGTTGGTATTAAGAATCCGAAAGTTGGGATTGTAAATATCGGAGCAGAAGAAGAAAAAGGTAATGCACTGGTAAAGGAGACGTTCCCTCTTTTAAAAGAAGAAAAAGAACTGAATTTTATCGGAAGTGTAGAAGCAAGAGAGATTCCGCATGGACAGGCTGATGTCATTGTGACAGAAGCATTTTCGGGCAATGTAATCCTTAAGCTATATGAAGGTGTCGGAGCGGTACTGATCAGTAAGGTAAAAGAAGGACTGATGTCCACACTCAGAAGCAAGATCGGAGCATTGCTTATCAAACCGGCGTTAAAAACAACTTTAAAGTCATTTGATGCAAGTGAGTATGGCGGTGCACCATTGCTTGGATTAAACGGTCTGGTCGTAAAGACACATGGAAGCTCGAAAGCAAAAGAAGTCAGCAATACACTGATCCAATGTGTGACATTTAAAAAGCAGAAAATTAATGAAAAGATCAAAGAAAGTATTCAATCGGAGCAAAAATCCGCTGAATAATATATTACTAACTATGATGAGAAAAGGAGATTTGATATGGAACTTGAAAAATTAAAAGAAATCATCGCTGATGTATTAAATGTAGAAGTGAATGATATTACAGAGGACACAACATTTGTAGATGATCTGGGAGCAGACTCCCTTGATATCTTCCAGATTATTATGGGAATAGAAGAAACATTTGACATTGAGATCGATAATGATGACGCTGAGCAGATCTCTACAGTTGGAGATGCTGTTGAGCAGATCAAGAATGCAACAAATAATAACTAGGCAGATATAAAAAGAACGAAAGAGCCCTGCCAGGGGCTTTTTTCGTTCTTTAGGATGGAGTTTACAATGAGCAAAGACCTTAAAGAATTAGAAGGAAAGATTGGTTACAAATTTGATGACTTTACCCTGTTTACAAAGGCGATGATTCACAGCTCTTATGCCAACGAAAAGCATCTGCCAAAGTATGAGTGTAATGAACGTCTGGAATTTCTGGGAGATGCAGTCCTTGAACTGGTGTCCAGCGAATTCCTGTTTCACAATAATCCGAAGCTTCCGGAAGGGGAACTTACGAAGACGAGGGCAAGTATGGTATGTGAACCGGCGCTGGCATTCTGTGCAAGAGATCTGGATCTTGGCGAATACCTTTTGCTTGGTAAAGGAGAAGATGCTACCGGAGGACGAAAGAGAGAATCTGTAACATCGGATGCAATGGAGGCTCTGATCGGAGCAATTTATCTTGATGGTGGTTTTGCTAATGCAAAAGAGTTTATACATCGATTTATTTTGAAAGATTTGGAGAACAAGAAACTCTTTTTTGATAGCAAGACTATCCTGCAGGAAATCGTGCAGGCGAATTTTAAAGAAGTAATCTCGTATCATCTGATTGGTGAAGAGGGACCGGATCATAATAAGATTTTCCGTGTTGCGGTACATATCGGAGAAGAAGAATACGGAGTCGGAGAAGGCCGGACGAAGAAAGCAGCAGAGCAGGAGGCTGCATATATCAGCATTTTGAAACTGCATGAAAAGAATATAAAGTAGGTGTGGAATGTATTTAAAAAGCATAGAAGTGCAGGGATTTAAATCATTTGCCAATAAAATTAAATTCGAATTCCATAATGGAATCACCGGCATTGTCGGTCCGAACGGAAGTGGAAAAAGTAACGTAGCAGATGCGGTCAGATGGGTGCTTGGGGAACAGCGTGTGAAGCAGTTAAGAGGCGGCAACATGCAGGATGTTATTTTTTCCGGTACTGAGAACAGAAAGCCGCTTAGTTATGCATCGGTGGCGATCACTCTGGACAATTCAGACCATAAGCTTCCGGTTGATTACGAAGAAGTTACGGTAGCAAGAAAGCTATACCGTTCCGGAGAAAGCGAATATCTGATCAATGGAAGAGCATGCAGATTAAAAGATGTAAATGAACTTTTCTATGATACAGGTATCGGAAAAGAAGGGTATTCGATTATCGGACAGGGACAGATTGATAAGATCTTAAGTGGTAAGCCGGATGAAAGGCGAGAGCTTTTTGATGAAGCAGCAGGAATTGTCAAATTCAAACGAAGAAAAAGTATGTCGGTCAAAAAGTTAGAAGATGAACGCCAGAATCTGGTCCGTGTCAATGATATTCTGTCTGAGCTGGAAAAGCAGGTTGGGCCGTTAGAACGTCAGTCTGAAAAGGCGAGGGAGTATCTGAAACGGAAGGAAGAATTAAAAACATACGATATCAACATGTTCCTGCTGGAAATGGAACGTATCCGAGATCAGATTCGGGGGCTGGAAGAGAAGCTTCGTATTACAAAAGGGGAGCTTGAAGAAGCAACCAGACAATATGCGGATACGAAGACGGAATATGAGGCGATTGAAGAACAGGTGGAAGTGATTGACGCTTCTGTCGAAAAGGCTAACCGTCAATTAAATGAGACGACGATTCTGAAGCAGCAGTTAGAGAACCAGATCGCACTGTTAAAGGAACAGATTCACAGTGCACGGATGAACGATGAACATTTCGAACAGCGGGCCAGCGTGATTGATTCCGAGATGGATGTCCGTGAAGGACAGATGAAAGAACTTCAGACGGAGAAAGTTTCCATTGTAAAACAGATGGAAGAAAAACAGTCGGAAGAAGATCAGATTAAGAATGAACTGACGGAATTACAGGCGAAGATAGCGCAGATTACCGGATCCGTTGATGAAAAGAAGAATCATATCATGGAGATACTGAATAACAGAGCATCTACGAAAGCTCAGATCCAGAAATTTGATACGATGATGGAACAGATCCAGGTTAGAAAGTCGCAGATCAACCGAGAGATCCTTGCTAATGACAGTGAGATTGCAGAAGAAAATGAAAATCTGAACAAGTATCAGATGGAATTAAAAGTTATCTCAGACAAGATCATAGCCCTGAACAATGAAAATAAAGAATATGAAAGTAACATTAAGACGTTACAGGCGCAGATATCCAGAGAGTCTCAGAAATTACAGATTGGTCAGTCTGCTTTCCACCGGGAGCAGTCAAGACTGGAATCCCTTAAGAATATTACAGAACGTTATGACGGATACGGTAACAGTATTCGTAAAGTTATGGATAATAAGGACCGTGAGAAGGGACTTCTGGGTGTAGTAGCAGATATCGTAAAGGTTGAAAAAGACTATGAGATTGCTATTGAGACTGCACTTGGCGGTAATATCCAGAATATCGTAACCGAGGATGAAGATACGGCAAAACGTATGATCAATTTCCTGAAGAAGAATAAGTTCGGCCGTGCAACATTCCTGCCTTTAACATCAATCCGTGCGAATTCCGGGATCAATCGTCCGGAAGCACTTAAAGAACCGGGAGTTGTCGGAACAGCCAACAAACTGGTTCAGGTAGAGAATAAATATAAAACTCTCGCAGATTATCTGCTGGGAAGAACACTGGTAGTAGATCATATTGATCATGCAACAATGATCGCAAGAAAATACCACCAGTCAATCCGTATCGTTACACTGGAAGGGGAACTGATCAATCCGGGTGGTTCCATGACCGGTGGAGCATTTAAGAATTCCAGTAATCTTCTGAGCAGACGAAGAGAAATCGAAGAGTTTGAAAAGACCGTTCAGAAATTAAAACAGGAGATGACGGAGACGGAACAGCAGATCTGTGGCCTGAAAGATGAACGCGCAGGGTATTATGAAAAGACTGACGCAATCAGTGCAGAGCTTCAGAAAGCGTATGTCGTACAGAATACCGCAAAGATGAATGCAGATCAGTCATCTGCAAAGATCCAGAGCTTCAAACAACAATTCGATAATCTGCGAAATGAAGCTGCAAAACTGGATACACAGATCAACGAGATAATGGACAATCAGGAGTCTATTAATATAGAACTGGATACGTCAGAAAGTCTGGAAAATGATCTGAATATCAACATTGAGAAAGAACAAAAAGAGCTGGAAGAGATCCACGCAAAGGAAAGCTTTAAGACCAGAAAATCAGAACAGATTCATCTGGAATATGCAGGATTAGAGCAGAAGTATACATTTATTACGGAAAATATTATCCGTATCCGTGAAGAGATGGATAAATTCCGGGCAGAATTGGAAGAACTGACAAAGAATAAGGGTGGAAATTCTCAGGAAATTGCCGAAAAAGAGAAGAAGATCCAGGAATTGAAAACAACAATTGATAATTCCGGGGATCTGTTTGATGAAATCAAACTTCAGATTGAACGTTCAAAAAGAGAACGTGAGGAATTGAATAAACGGCACAAATCATTTTTCGAAAAACGTGAAGAGATCTCAAAACATATGACAGATCTTGATAAAGAGGTTTATCGTCTGGAAAGTCAGAGGGAAGGGTACGAAGAAGCTTCTGAAAAGCAGATTAATTATATGTGGGAGGAATATGAACTCACACTGAATCACGCAAAAGAACTTAGGAATCCGAACCTGACCGATCTTGCAGATATGAAGAGACGGATCCAGGAGTTAAAAGGTGAGATCCGTGCACTGGGTAATGTCAATGTTAATGCGATAGAAGAATATAAAAGTGTATCCGAGCGTTATGAATTCCTGAAAGGCCAGCATGATGATCTGGTAGAAGCAGCCGAAACACTGGAACAGATTATCGAGGAACTTGATAATGCCATGCGTAAGCAGTTCAAAGAGCAGTTCGCCAGAATTGCAGCCGAGTTCGATCAGGTATTCAAGGAAATGTTCGGAGGCGGAAAAGGAACGCTGGAACTTATGGAAGATGAGGATATTCTGGAGGCGGGTATCCGGATCATTGCCCAGCCGCCTGGAAAGAAGCTGCAGAATATGATGCAGTTGTCCGGTGGAGAAAAAGCATTGACAGCGATAGCACTTCTTTTTGCGATCCAGAATCTGAAGCCGTCACCGTTCTGTCTGCTGGATGAGATCGAAGCGGCACTGGATGATAATAACGTAGACCGTTTTGCACAATATTTGCACAAGTTAACAAAGTATACGCAGTTCATAGTAATCACACATCGACGTGGAACAATGACGGCGGCAGACAGACTGTATGGTATCACTATGCAGGAAAAAGGTGTATCTACACTGGTATCTGTCAGCCTGCTTGAAAATGAACTGGATAAATAGGAGGAAGATATGGGATTTTTTGAAAAACTGGTTGCCGGTCTTGGTAAGACCAGAGACAATATTGTATCAGGAATGGACAGCATCTTTCACGGATTCTCCCGTATCGATGATGACTTTTACGAGGAGCTGGAAGAGGTTCTGATCATGGGAGATCTTGGTGTACAGGCAACATATGATATTCTGGATGATCTGAAGGCAAAAGTAAAAGAAAAACACATCAAAGAACCAATGGAATGCCGGGAACTTCTGATCGAAAGTATCAAAGAACAGATGGACATCGGAGAAACAGCATATGAATTTGAAAACCGCACATCCGTAGTGATGGTAATCGGTGTCAATGGTGTAGGAAAGACTACAACGATCGGAAAGCTTGCAGGAAAGCTTCGTGCAGAGAATAAGAAAGTTGTAATTGCAGCGGCCGATACATTCCGTGCGGCGGCCGGAGAACAGTTAAAAGAATGGGCGAACCGTTCGCAGGCAGAGCTGATCGGCGGACAGGAGGGATCTGATCCGGCATCGGTTGTGTTTGATGCTGTTGCGGCAGCAAAGGCGCGGCATGCAGATGTGCTGATGATCGATACAGCCGGACGTCTGCACAATAAAAAGAATCTGATGGAAGAACTCAGAAAGATGAATAAGATCATTGACCGGGAATTCCCTGAGGCATACAGAGAGACATTGGTTGTTCTGGATGCAACAACAGGACAGAATGCCCTGCAGCAGGCGAAGGAATTCAACGATGTGGCAGAGATTACAGGGATCGTTTTGACAAAGATGGATGGAACCGCAAAAGGAGGAATCGCAGTTGCCATCCATGCAGAGCTGGGCGTTCCGGTAAAATATATCGGTGTGGGAGAGACTATTGACGATTTGCAGAAATTTAATGCAGATGATTTCGTGAATGCGTTATTCGAAAGACCGAAAGATGATGAGGCTTCAGAAGAGGTTTCAGAAAACGAATAAGAGGAAGAGAGGAAGTACGAGATGTTAACATTAGAAAAATTCAAACAGGCGAGTGCAATCGTAAAAGAAGTAACCCTGCCAACTAAGCTGGTATACAGTGAATACTTAAGCAAACAGACAGGTGCTGATGTCTATCTGAAACCAGAGAATATGCAGTATACAGGTGCTTATAAAGTACGTGGTGCATATTACAAGATCAGTACAATGAGCGAAGAAGACAGAAAGAAAGGTCTTGTAACTGCGTCTGCAGGTAACCATGCACAGGGCGTGGCATATGCAGCAAAGAAATTCGGCTGCAAGGCAACAGTAGTTATGCCGACAGTTACACCATTGATCAAAGTAAATCGTACAAAGAGCTATGGAGCAGAAGTCGTATTACACGGAGATGTCTATGATGATGCCTGTGCATATGCAATGAAACTGGCAGAAGAAGAAGGATACACATTCGTACATCCTTTCGATGATCTGGATGTTGCAACGGGACAGGGAAGTATTGCAATGGAAATCTTTGAAGAACTTCCGGACGTAGATTATATTCTCGCACCAATCGGTGGCGGCGGTCTGATCACAGGAGTTTCGACACTTACCAAGATGCTGAATCCGAATGTCAAAGTAATCGGTGTAGAACCGGCTGCCGCTGCAAGCATGACAGAGGCATTGAAAGAAAGACATCCGGTAACACTTGCAAGTGCCAATACGATCGCTGATGGTACAGCTGTAAAACGTGTCGGAGAAAAGATCTTCCCATATGCAGAAAAGAATATAGATGAAGTTATTACAGTTGCAGATGATGATCTGATCGGTGCATTCCTCGATGTAGTAGAGAATCACAAGATGATCGTAGAAAATTCAGGCCTTCTGACAGTAGCGGCTCTCAGACAGCTTGATCTGAAAGGAAAGAAAGTCGTATCTATCTTAAGCGGCGGAAATATGGATGTGATCACAATTGCATCTTTAGTACAGCATGGACTGATCATGAGAGATCGAATCTTTACGGAATCTGTATTCCTTCCAGACAAACCAGGAGAGTTAAATAAAGTTTCTGATGTGATCGCAGATGCACAGGGAAATATTATCAAACTAGAGCATAACCAGTTCGTAAGTATCAACAGAAACAGTGCGGTAGAACTTACGATCACAATGGAAGCATTCGGTAGTGAACACAAAAATAAGATCATCAAAGCATTGAAAAAAGCTGGATATGATCCTAAAATCAGAAATTCAAAATCTGTATATTAATTGGTTGGATGAATTTCACAATATGGATATAAATAGTGCATTAAATATTGTACAATTTGTTGAAATATATGAAAAGATTTGGTATAATAAAGTTAGTGAAACAAACACTTTTTGAACAGCAGATAAACAACCAGAAAGTGGACTAGAAACGAAAGATATTTACAGTACATTGTTCTTTGAATATGAAATATCTTGTAAGATGACAGCGTGTCACATTCTTTGCTATACATATAGAAATTAAAGATATGACTATGAAAGCGTAAATAAGCCATTTGCAAGAAGATTGTTCGTGGTTGTTTACGCTTTTTTATTTTATTAGACTTTTTAGTTTCACAAAGAAGTCTTATAAGATAAGATTTTCTGTAAGTGTGGGATTCAATCACAAGAATTCTTTGTTTTGAAGTTTTAAGGAGGAGTTATACTATGAATGAAACTATCAATCGTGAGGATTTGTATTTGTTTCAGACGGGAAAGGCAAGGCAGGCATACCTGACATTTGGATGCCATTATCAGAAGAAGACAAAGACTCACAGATTTACTGTTTGGGCTCCAAATGCAAAGTCAGTCAGTGTCGTAGGTGATTTCAATTTCTGGAATCCTCTTGCGCATCCGATGAAAGGTGACAAAGACGGGATCTATACGATCGAGATTGAAGGACTGAAGAAAGGTGATCTGTATAAATATCATGTAGAAGGCTATGATGGAATCTGCAGATATAAGAGTGATCCATTTGCATTTTATGCAGAATGCAGACCAGATACAGCTTCGAAAGTCTGGGATTTCGATGATTTTAAATGGTCTGATAAACGTTTTATCAATCAGAGAAAGAAACGCCAGGCATTAGATCAGCCAATGTCTATCTATGAGCTGCATCTTGGAACATGGAGAATGCCGCAGGAAGAAGAGAGAGAATTTTATAATTATCGTGAGATTGCGGACATGCTGATCCCTTATCTTGGAGAGATGGGATATACACATGTTGAACTGATGCCGATCACAGAATATCCATACGATCTTTCCTGGGGATATCAGGTAACAGGATATTATGGGGTAACATCAAGATATGGAACACCAGAAGATTTCAATTATATGATCAATGAGTTACATAAAGCAGGGATCAGTGTCATCCTTGATTGGGTTCCAGCACATTTTCCAAGAGACGAGCATGGACTGGCAATGTTTGATGGAACACATATTTATGATCACGAAGATCCAAGAAAGGGAAGCCAGCCTGATTGGGGAA
>ERZ825670.4588-NODE-4588-length-10523-cov-4.606993_pt1 | contig 10523 bp, 11 predicted proteins | sample MGYA00519929_ERZ825670 | MGnify/ENA primary metagenome ERZ825670 (study PRJEB31778, sample SAMEA3449207) | human gut metagenome | biome: human gut; feature: human-associated habitat; material: faeces | place: United Kingdom | collected 2010/2012 ...
GTATTAATGCTTCATAGCCAGCATTTACTAGTAGTTCATATAATTCTTTAGATATAATAGTATCATCTTCAATTATCATTATCTTTTTCATATATTATATTTCCTTCTTTCTATAGTTATATTATATCATTATATTGATGGATTTTATATTACAAGTTTGTAAGGTAGAAGAAAAAGACTTTTTTGTTAAGCCTTTCGTTCTTTTCAAATGGCAATTTATTTTCAAATTGACTAGTTTATAGATTTAATAAAATTTATTAGGTTTGTGTACCTGAAAGTGTAATTAAAATTTTATAGTTTGTTTATTAAAAAATATTCTTCTAGCAGTTAATAGTCCTATTGCCAATATAGCAAATACAATACATAATGCAATCCAAACTTTAAAAGGAATGTTATATAAAAATATTCCTACTTTTATAATAAATGATAAAACTGCAGTCAAAATAAACATTATTACTATTCTAATGGTCCAATGCAATACAGAACCAAAAAATCCTCTAATTTCTGTATTATAAACTATATTCCATGATACCTTAAAAGATATTGATGCCAATATGGATAATAAAATTAAGTCAATCAATGGATTTTCTATTACTGTTAATGGATATATTAAAATTTCATATAATAATTTCACATTTCACCTCCAATGTATTTTATAATATAAAGGAGATAATAAATAATTATCCCCTATTTGCTGCTGGACAGCAATATGCACAACCATCTATTTTAAATGTTGGATGCTTTATTCTTGCATACTTTACTGCCTCTATTTCATTATTAAATGCTCCCAATAATTCAAAATTATACCCTGCTCTGTACATATAGTAATAATAGCAATTTTCTTTATGAACCTCATGTTCACCATTTGACTGAGCATTTAAATTTAAATAATAATTTGACATAATTACACCTCTTTCTGAGATATTATTTTTACATTTTTTAAAACTTATGATATAATTGTTTTGGAGGCAAATATATCAATATTTGTTAATGGGATATGTAAATATCTCTTTTTTTGGACTTACGTTAACCAAACTGCCATAATTCATTTTTTCTAGAAACCGAACTGTCTTATTAAATCATTTTCATATTCTAACAACGGAACATTTCTTTTTTTCCAAGAAAAATATCTATTCATTGAGTTGTAAGCACATGAATTTGTAATATTAAACTTTGAAATTAATTCTTCATAATCGGTAATATTTAATTTATCAACTATTGGTGGAGGACATAAAGCATATGCGGCATACCAATTAGCTTCTGCTTCTGCCAATTCACTATACTGTTTGTGTTTCCTTATAACATGGGCTATTTCATGCATTATAGTAAATCTAACTCTTCCTTCAGGTTTTGAATCGTTATAATATATAACAACATCACTACCTTCCACTCTACTGAAACCATCTTCGTTAATTTGGGCAAGTTTGTTTGCTTTATCGATGCCTAATAGCGAATATGGCTTTAATATAAAACCCAAACGATTACACAAAATATAAACATCTATTGGAATTGTAGAAATGTCATTATCAATATACATTTTTACTATGTCCCTTTTTATATCTTCGTACCTGTTGTCACTTAATCTCATTTTGCACCTACTTATTATCCAATATTATACTAATTAATTCATTCTTTTCTTCTGGAGTTAATTCTTTAGTGCTTCTTGCTAATAACAATCTTAATTCAGAATTATTAATCATTGTTTTATTTTCATTATTTAAGCCAAGTAAATAATCAGTAGTAGTTTTTAATGCTGTAGCTAAATTTGATAAAGTTTCTCCGCCTGGAATTCTATCTCCCGATAAATATTTACTCATTGTGGATTCGGTAACTCCTACATCATTTGCCAAATCTCTTTGAGTTAAATTATTAATTTTTATCAGTTCTTTTACTCTTTCAACAAAAATACTTTTTTTCATATCTTTTCCTCCTATTGTAAGTTAAGTGCAATCACATTAACTTGACTTTATTATAACATTAAATTATATTTTTGTCAAGTTCTGATTCAAAAAATAGACAAACTTTATTTGTCTATTTCTACATTAATTTCATTTTTATTTTTAATTCTATATAAATGATTATCCAAACATTTATATAATATTTTTTTATTTGTCAGTTACATCCTATATTTGTTTTACAAACAAATAATAATTCTTGTAAGCCTGTTTGATCACTTGTCCATGCATTTGTTTTAAATCTTCTGTAATTGTAAGTATATATGGTTAAAGTTCCTTTTTGCTCAAATATTTTTTTTATTTCATTTACTGATAACAATCCTTCAGTACTATAACTCATAACAATATATTCTGCACTACAATTATCGATTAAATTATTGAATTCTTCCAATACTTTACTTTTTAAGCAATAATTAGATTTTTGAAGTTCATAACTTCTTAATCCTGTTTTTCCTTTTAATTCTTGTTTATCATAAACAACTATATTTTCTAATACATGAAAATTACTTGCATATTGTCTTTCATTATAAGGTGGATCTAAATATATTAAATATGAATTATTATTTTCTTTAACACATTCAAGAACATCCATTTGCTTTATAATTGCATTACCACTACTAATAAATATTGGTTTTTCTAAAACTAATGGCTTTAATGCCATGGACCTCCATATTTTTAAATATGCCCCATATGTACCAGATGTATTTGATACCTTATCAGCTGAACACATTAAAATACCTAATAGAAATAAGTATTTTTCTTCTGGAAGTATAGTTTTCCAAACTTCTATACATTTTCTTATTGAATCAATTTTCTTTGCATTTGAATCACTAAAATATTGTCTTTTAAAAACACCTGATGGAGCATAATTATTAAAGAAATATCCCTCTGTTTCAGTTAAATTATTTAAATAATCTAGTACTTCATCTAAAGTATATAAGTCATAGTCTTTTTTTAATTCTAAAAAAGTTGGTTCATTTCTAAAGTAATTAATTCTATATTGTTCAGCAATGCTATAAGTCATAATATCACATGAAATAACATTACAATTATTTTTTAAAAACATATTAGATACACTGCCAGTACCTGAAAATAAGTCTATTACTATTTTATTTTTTATATCAATATTGGAAGATTTTAAACTTTCTTGTATAAAATCTAACAATCTTGTTTTATTGCCTATGTATTTCATATTCTTTCAATAACCTCTAAAGTAACCTCATCTGTGTCATCAACAGTTACCACAATATCAAATTCAGATTCTTCTAAAACTTTAAATGCTTCTTCTTTTGAGCCCTTAAATATAGCAAATAATTTTGCATCATATTCATAATTTAATTCTCTTAATATTATTTCTGATAGTTTTTTTGTTTTTTCATATTCTTTTTCAATGGTCGGTTTTAATGTTGAATAGTCCTTTTTACTTTCACCAATATAATATATATTATCATTTGAATTAAAGAAAGCAATATCACCTCGTTCATCATTTCTATTGTAGTAATAATACTCATCAGTTGGGTAAAGATGAATATCTGACCAACTACCGCAAGGTGGATTTAAAAAAGATGGTTTAATATTTTCGTTCAATAAAATTGTGCCAAAGAAAGATGTAACATCATCTTCAGTAGTAAATTCCTCTTCATATCTTGACATTGATTCAAGTCTTGAATTTTCGCTAACTCTACTAAACAAATTAAGATCTAAATCAATTACAATATCTGCATATTTATCTATTGATTTATAAATTTTTCTAGTTTTAGCTCTTTCTACATTATATTCATTATTATTAGTATGATCACATAATAGTAGTAATACATTTGCTTTTGGAAAGGATTGTAAATATATATTTGCAAATGCTGGTATTTCTCCATTATATGGGTCATCAGTTGGAATCAAAACGTTATTTTGTACTTTTGTTAATTTTATAGGAATCATAATTGTCGGTTGATTAATATTATTTGATATATAATCTTCTACATATCTTCTGTTTCTTTTTGACAATATATCAATTAATTTCTTTGTTTCAAAAGTAATGCCAGCTTTACAGTTTTTTGATAATTGATAAAATTTTATATTTGGAAATAATTGATGAACTTTTTCGGCAATTTTTTTAGGTGTCCACTCAATAAATAATTCTTCTTTATTAAAGAAGGGAACATTATTTTTATTTTTCATATCTTCGATTATTTGTTTTTCAAAATTAGCATCTTTTAAATATTTTAATGTTTTAGTACCAAATTCATCATATGTATGATTAATTTCATTATCATTAAGATAATATTTTTTCATATTTTCATAACATTTTTGTAATGCAACTTCATTATCGTTTTCAGTTATAATACCAAATAAATAATTAAAAATATTTTCTCGCCAGTCATCATTTGGGTTAATGGTATCAATATTTTGATTTTTATCTGGATGTTCAAAAAAGCCAGGTAATGCTGGTGTACTATATTTTAAAGACAACATACAAAACATAAGAACAAATAATGCACTAGGTTTTCTTGGCTTTTTATTGACATTATGATCTGATTTATCATTTTTACTAAAATATGCTAAAAAGCCAAAAGGAATTCCTTTTTCTAAAAAGTTTATAATTCTTCCTGTTCTTTGCCAAGTTGCATTTCCAGCAAGTGTAGTTGAAGTTGTTTCAAATCCCATTAAAACTTTTTGTTTATCATTTGAATATATTACAGCATCTGGCTTATCTAATTCCATGATAACATGTCTAACATCATAAGGAAGTCTTCCATTTCTATAATATGCTTTTGCTGTAAAATAATATTTTTCATTATTAATTTCAAATACATAAATAAATTCAGATAAAGAGTTATATTCAACTGATATAAAATTCATTTTATCTTTATTAAATTCATATAACCACTCAATGATTTGAGCAGATTCAGTGACATTATCACCATATACAGTGAAGGTGTTTTGTTTGCCACTCAAATCGAACTTTTTAAACGAGTATTTGTTTTTAGATAACATATTAATCCCTCCTAAAAATTAAAATATTTTGATGAATCATAGATGGTACAAAAGCTGCTGGATACCCAAAAACATGTAGTGATTTACTAGGATCTTCCCAAATAATATTCGCTTTCATTGTTATCCCTTTAATCTCGCTTAACTTCAGAGCAAGTTCACCAGACAAGCAATGATATTGACTATTTCTATACATATCACCAATAAAAATAGCCATATATTTCCCATGTTTCAATTTTTTTACAGATTTAGAAAGAATTTTTTTCATTAAATTTAACCATTCTTTTTTGGATTGTTCTTCTGTATTATTTTCAAAATTATTTAGTTTTGATTGCCTTACTGTTTTGTTTCTTGTTTTTTCTAATGCATCCATATTCCAATAAGGAACATCAGTTAATATAAAATCAAAAGTTTCATTTTTAAAACCATTTAATGCATATAAAGAATCAGCACAAATGGTTTCTTGTTCTTCCATCTCTTCTAATTTGCAAACTTCTTTATATATTTCAATCCATCTAGAATTCAAATCAATTCCTACTGCTTTTCTATTAACTAAACTTGCACCTAGTAATGTTCCACCAACTCCCATGAAAGGATCTAAAACAAGTTGATTTTCTTTTGTGAAAATTTTAATTAAATCCGCACATAATTCCGGCGGTTTTTGACCACCATGTTCAGATCTTAATTTATGTTGCATATTAATTGGATATACTTTATTTATAACTGACTTGGTACTAAACTTCCATTCAGAACCCGTTAAATTGTTTAATTTGTTTTTTTCACTATATATATTACTTCCCATAACTTCTCCTCACTCTTTGATGTGACACTATGATATTAACTTAAGGTATAACCTATGCTTATTTTTAATGCCATTATGTAATTATTTATAATCAACTATATCACTAACTGATATATTGTAATATTAAGCTAATTTCTTAACTACTTCATTACTTAATTCTCTACTACTTTTTTCATATTTATTGTAAATAGATAAATCACCGTCTAAATACTTTGCTATTTCCTTTTAAGACTTATTATTTTTTAACCTTAAATTCTTAATTCTAAGTCTTGCTCTTGCTTGTATTTTCTTTTCTAATCCTTTAGTAGAATTTTTTAAATCTATAGCAATATATTTTTGTGTACTACTACTTACTTCATTTTTGTATTTAGATAATTCTATAGATTCTTTCATAGATAATTCTGGCATATTTTCAAAAAAGTAATTAGTAGATATTTTATAAAAACTTGATAAATCTTGTAATATACTAATATGTACCATTCTGTCTTCTAGTTCATAATGTTTGCGAGTTGAAGCATTTACTCCTACTACTAGACATACTTTTCTTTGAGTTAAATTAAATTATTTTCTTAATTTACTCATATTAGTTACTCATATTAGGTCCCATATTTATATCCATTAGTTTTCTTTTTTCCATAGACTTATCCTCCTAATATTTGATATATATCTAGTATAACATATAATTTTCATTTTAGAACAATTAGTATTAAAAATTTTTAAAATTTTTTTTGAAAAAATAGACAAAATTATTTTAAGATAACAAAGTGACTAAATATACAGATAAAATAAATTTTCGCTCATTTTTAAATTTTTATCCAATGTATCAATTCGTATTTAATTTGTATATAATACAATAGCTGTCTATGATAAAGCGTAATAAATTCTTATAAACACTGTATAAAGAAAAAAAATACTAAGTCTATCGACCTAGTCTTTAAAAACATATTATAATTTTGCCAAGATTTATATCTTTAACTGTTAATGTTTTATTTTAATATTTAAAACCATTTATATATTAGATTCATCATTTTCTTCTTCAAAATCATTAATTCCTGTAACAATCTTTTCAATGACCTCAACTATATTATTGTATACAGCATTTGAAAGTTTATTTTTATCATCAAATGAAGTGTCCTTATTAATCTTAATATTATCCCCTTTTTCAAAATTTAAAAATAGCGCATCATATAATTTTTTTCCATCAATACTTAATGTATTTTTAGAAATTTCAAATATTTCTTCATTTCCTTTGTTAATTGTATATTTGTCACTTTTATTATACATCGTATATGTTTTTGTCATATCTTTTCCACCTTTCATTAATAGAATCTATTCCTCCTTCTATGTTATCAGCAACGATTCTTAAAATATCATAATCCTTATCATAATATTCCAGTGCTCCATTTTGAATATATATTTTATCATTTTCATCTTTTCCTATAAAAATAACATTATCGACATCTAAATTAACAATAAATTGGGGATTATGTGTAATTATAATAACCTGTCTGTTTTTACTCATATCATAAAAATCTCCAAGTATATTTTTCTTTATAGATGGTTGCGATACATCATCTTCAGGTTGATCAATTATATATATTCTATTATCATCAGTTTGGTTAGATATTAAATCAAAATAAATTTTAGAATTAAAACCTGATGATAATTCTTTTGTCACATCTTTATCACTAGCATCATTAATTGCTTTGTCAATCAAAAAATAATTATCTATTTCTTTATCTAATTCATTTTTTAAGTTTATTAATTTGTCATTATAAGAAGTATCTTTATTTTTATTACTAAATCTATCCGGAATAGTATTCAAATCAATTAAATTTATATCTTTCACACTTTTTCCTAAAACATTATTAATTAAACCCAGTAAATTTGTGTTTGATATTTCTTTGGTTTTAGTCTTTGCAACAAATCTATATTTTCCAACCTTATTAGATGCCGTTGGTACTTTTTCTTCTTTTATACTTGGTTCATATTTAACTTTATTCTTGTTCTTATAATAGTAATTTACAATATTTTCTGAAAAGGAATCCTTATTACTTTCATAATTTGCTATTTTTTCTGTTTCATCTGTTTTTGTCTTTTTTAGTTCTTTATCTTTAATTGTAAATTCATTGTTAATTATATTAATTTTAGAAATTTCAAATAAATTTTGTTTGATTTTATTCTTATATTTTGAAATCAATTTGATATTATAATTTATGTTATCATTAATATAATTTTCATCTTCTTTATCAAAAAAATCATTTTCTTGTATTTTTTCTAGTAAAGAATTAATTGATTCGAAATATTCAACTATTTTACTTATCTTTTTTATTTTTGAGTTAATACTAGTGATTGTTGCTTGATTTACATTTTTAAAATTTAAAGATTTTGAATTAGCTTCAATAACACATATATCAAAATTTGTTATTTTATTCAACGCATTTCTTTTTTCTTCTTTATTTTTTAATATAGAAATGTAATTTTCAATTTCGGATTTATAAATTTCAATATACTTTCTTATTAGTGGTTCTGGAGGAAAAAATCCATTTAAGAATTCATCACTATCAAAAGTTTTATTTTCAAACATTTTTCTAATAGAACCTTGTCCATTGAATTTAGAAATATTGGATTCGGGTATGGCTGAGTTAATTTTAATTTTATTGTTTTTTAAATATTCATCATAACTATCTTTAATTTTTTGTTCATTAAGATAATTATAATTAGTTAACTTATGAATAAGTAAAGATTTACCTATAGAATTGTCTCCAATTATAACATTAATACCTTTAGAAAGCTTTATGTCATATTTGTTGTTGTCTATCTCAATATTAATACTATCTAGATATTTATCAGTAGTAGAATAAAAATTATTAACATAATTAATTCTTTTTGTATTTGTTACTGCCATTGCTAATCCTCGAAATGTTGGCAAGCATTTTAAATAGGTAAATGAAAATTCATCATTTTCTTCTGGATATTCAGACCAAACATGACAATCAGATCCTGTTATAAATCTTAAAGTAGCATCTTTATACTTTTCTTTATTTTTTTCGATATAATTTTTATTAAATATTTCGTTTCTTTTTCTTTTAAATTCAAATGATTCAAAATAGTCCAAGAAAACCAACTCATCAAATTTTTCTTCTCCCAAACTCATAACATCATGATTTCTTGTTTTTTTACTTGATAAAGTCTCTTTTTGATGTGCTATCATTACAACATTTAAATTTATATTTTTTAAAATATTAAGATATTTACTTTCAGAAAATGAATTTAATCCAACATCATCATAAAATGGCTTGTTATTTTTAGTATCAAATATTTCTTTTTGTATTTTTTTTATTTGTTCTTCATCTTTATCATCAAAAATTGTAATTATATGTAAAACTTTTCCCTCATATGTTACTGAAAACTCAACTGCGGGGAACACTTTTTTAATACTACCTTTGTTTTCTTCTTGCTTTAATCTATTATATAGATTGAAATCAAAATTATCATGATCTGCGATGGAACACATGTTTATTTCTCTTTTATTTAATTTGTTTATTAATAAATCCATATTATCCAGAGTTGATAAATCTACACAATCATTGTTTTCTTTATGTTTTGAGGCAATAGAATGAATATGAAAATCAACTTTATTCCCTTTTTCAATAACTTTATCAATCATAATATTCACCTCTTATATTTATACTTTTACTTATTAATATTTTGCTCATAGATAATGAATATTATTCAAAATAAAAATAAGCTATAATGTATTTAATAGCATTACAGCTTATTTGTCTTAATTTATTATAATGGTTATACTCTCATTGTTTGATCTCTTCTTGGACCAACTGACACTATTGAAATTCTAGTGTCTGTTAATTCTTCTATTCTTTCTAAGTATTTTCTTGCATTTGGATGTAATTCTTCATAGCTTCTTGCATTTGCTACACTTTCATCCCATCCATCAAATTCTTCATATATTGGTTCACATTTAGCTAAATCTTCTAAAGATGCAGGGAAATCTTTTATTATTTTATCTCCCATTTTGTATGCTGTACATACTTGTATCTTATCAAATCCAGTTAAAACATCTAATAACATTAATGATATACTAGTTAATCCGTTTACTCTTGCTGCATATCTAACTATAACAGCATCGAACCATCCACATCTTCTAGATCTTCCTGTTACTGTTCCGAATTCACGACCTTTGATTCTTATTTCTTCTCCAATTTCATTATCTAACTCAGTTACAAATGGACCTTCTCCAACTCTAGTTGTATAAGCTTTTACTATACCAACAACATCTTTTATCATATTCGGTCCTACACCTGCACCTACTGCAAATCCTCCTGATATCGGATGAGATGAAGTAACAAATGGATAAGTTCCTAAATCTAAGTCAAGTAACGTTCCTTGAGCTCCTTCGAATAATACTTTTTTACCATCTTTTATTGCATCATAAACTATTACTGAAGTATCTGCAACATGGTTTCTTATCTTCTCAGCATATCCTAAATATTCATTGTATATAGTTTCAAAGTCAAACATAGCTTCTTTTCCATATACACCTTGAACTAATTTATTTTTAGCATCTGCTTGTTATTTTAATTTTTTAGCAAATACATCTTTGTCCATTAAGTCACATATTCTTATTCCTGATCTTTCAGTTTTATCCATATAACAAGGTCCTATACCTCTTTTAGTAGTTCCTATTTTGTTATCTCCTCTAGCTTCTTCAGCTAAACCGTCAAGTTCTTTATGATATGGGAATATTATGTGAGCTC
>ERZ825670.4592-NODE-4592-length-10509-cov-7.890760_pt1 | contig 10509 bp, 10 predicted proteins | sample MGYA00519929_ERZ825670 | MGnify/ENA primary metagenome ERZ825670 (study PRJEB31778, sample SAMEA3449207) | human gut metagenome | biome: human gut; feature: human-associated habitat; material: faeces | place: United Kingdom | collected 2010/2012 ...
TTTATAATTTCGGGGTTCAGGAAAGTCTGCGGACTTTCCTGAACCCCATTTTCACGGGTGGGGTCGCAGGGAAAAGCCTCATTTATTATGGATAGGATGGTTTTGGAGACCATTTTAATCGTTTTCCACCAGCGGCAGGGTGAAGATCTGGTTCACCACCACCTCATACTCCCACGGCTCCCGCAGCTTTTTCAGTTGCTTTTCCAGCTTTTCTGCCCCGGCAAAGCAGTGGATGAGGTAGAACCAGTGCCCCTTCATCCGGCTGATGGCGCAGCCTGCGCTGCCAAACAGTTCGGTGTAGCCGTGGTACAGGTCGGTCAGGTAGCCCCGCAGCTCCTCTTTGGTGGCGGGTGCACCGCCCCGTGCTTTGCGGAAGAGTGCAGGGTCTGCGATGAGCCCGCGCCCTACCATGATGCCGGACAGGGCGGGGAACTCCTTTTCCAGCGCGTGGAGCTGGGCGGCGGTGGTCACATCGCCGTTGTAGCACACCGGCATAGTGCACCGGGGCAGCGCAGCGGCAAAGGCGGCGCGGTCGGCCTGCCCACGGTACTGCTGCCGCATCACCCGAGGATGGATGGTCAGCTCCGAGATGGGGTAGCGGCTATAAATTTCCAGAATGGCGGCAAACTCCTCCGGTTTCTCTACCCCCAGCCGGGTCTTGACCGAGACAGGCCCCTCGGCATGGGAGAATACGCCGTCCAGAAAGGCGTCCACCTTGGCAAGGTCCCGCAGCATTCCGGAGCCCTTGCCCTTGGCGGTCACCGTCCCGGCGGGGCAGCCCAGATTCAGGTTCACCTCGGTATAGCCCAGCGCCCGCAGTTGACCGATCATCCATGCAGCCAGTTCGCCGTCCTTCGCCAGCAATTGCGGGATGACCGGCGCACCGGGGTTTGCCTCCGGGGCAAGCTCTGCCATCTTCTTTTTAATGAGCACCCGGTTCTCCGGCGGGGAGATAAACGGCGCATAATAGAGGTCGGCAGCGCCTTGTGCGCCGAACCATTTCTGATGGGTCTGCCGCCAGACCCGGTCTGTGAAGCCCTCCATGGGGGCAGCATAATAAAGCATGGGCGTTTCTCCAAACGTTTTTGTTACCGGTATTGTAGCATAAAATTGCGTGAGGGAAAAGAGGAGGGGACGGGGGATGTTCTCTTTTGACACCAAAAGAGAACCAGAAAAGTGCCAGCGATTTCGACGCGCTGGAGCCACGAAAAAGGGGCTGCTCGCCCCTTTTAACCCCAAAGAAGTGGGCTACACCGGAAAAAACTGAAGATTCACGCCTGTTCGGCGTGAAGATCTTTTAACCGTTTTTTCCGGCTCCGCCGATTCAAAGCCCCTCAGTCGCTGCGCGACAGCTCCCCCAAGGGGGAGCAGGCACGCCCACAAACTTTGTGCTTGAGCCGGAAACTTTCCCGTCATGCCAAAGGCTCCCTCCCAGAGGGAGCTGTCAAAACCGTCAGGTTTTGACTGAGGGAGTTCGTTCCAAACCCTTCCCGTGAAAAAGGGTTTCAGGAAAGTCCGCAGACTTTCCTGAAACCCGAAATAAAAAATAATTTTCCGCTGAATATGGCTAGAGCGCAGCGGAAGCCATTCTAAATCGTCTCACCCGCAGACAACAGCGGCGGCGCGGCGCTGCCGTGCAGCTTGCGGGCAAGGTAGTTTTGGGTAATCTTCACCACCGTGCCGGACAGCGCCACTACGCCGATGAGGTTCGGCAGCATCATCAGGCCGTTGAAGGTGTCGGATAGCGTCCATGCAAGGTCCAGCCGCATCACTGCGCCCGCCGGCATCAGCGCTACGAACAGCACCCGGTAAAATGTCCCAGCCCCCGCGCCGAAGAGATACTCCACGGCTTTGCAGCCGTAGCAGCTCCAGCCCAGCGCGGTGGAGTAGGCGAACAGCAGGATGCACACTGCGATGAGCTTGGACCCCAGCGCGCCAAACACGGCGTCAAAGGCATGCCCCACCAGTGCACTGCCCGCCGCCCCGGCGGCGATGCGCCCGGTGTCCAGATCCACAAAACCGGAGGTCAGCACCACCAGCGCCGTCAGGGTGCACACCACCATGGTGTCCGCAAACACCTCAAAAATGCCCCACATGCCCTGCTGCACCGGCTCCTTTACGTTGGAAGCCGCGTGCACCATCACCGAGGAGCCAAGCCCCGCTTCGTTGGAAAAAGCACCCCGCTTGAAGCCCCAAGTGACCGCCCGGGACAGGCCGTAGCCCACCATGCCCCCGCCGGCGGCCCGCAGCCCGAACGCACCCTTTACGATGGCGGCAAGCGCTGCCGGGACGGCAGTGATGTGCACCCCCACCACGGTGAGCGCACCCACGATGTACAGCAGCGCCATGGCGGGGACAAGCCGTTCCGCCACCGCAGCCACACGTTTCAGTCCGCCCAGCAAAATCACTGCCGATACTGCCGCCAGCACTGCGCCGGTGACGGCCTCCGGCACGCCAAACGCCGCTTTCAGGTTGCCTGCGATGGAATTGAGCTGGCTCAGGTTGCCGATGCCAAAGCTTGCCAGCGCGCAGAACGCAGCAAACAGCACCGCCAGCACCCGCCCCGGCTTGCCGCCAAGGCCGTCCCGCAGGTAGTACATCGGCCCGCCGCGCCAGCCGCCCGCCGGGTCTTTGCGGCGGTAGTAGATGCCCAGCACGTTCTCGGCGTAGCTGGTCATCATGCCCAGCAGTGCCATGACCCACATCCAGAACACCGCCCCCGCCCCGCCGGAAAGGATGGCGGTAGCCACCCCCACAAGGTTGCCGGTGCCGATGGTGGACGCCAGCGCGGTGCACAGGCTCTGGAACTGGCTGATGGCCTGTTCCTCGCGGGCGGTATGAGCGGTGACGCTCCGGTCGGTCAGGATGGCACCGAGGGTGTGCCGCATCCAGTAGCCCCACCGCCGCAGCTGGAAGCCCCCGGTGCGCACCGTCAGCAGCAGCCCGGTGCCGAAGAGCAGCCCCAGCCCCATTGGCCCCCACACGATGCCGTTTACGGCCTCGATTCCCCGCATGAACCGCTCTGGCATCCCATCCCCCCTTTTTTACCGTATCCTATGCAGCAGCCTTACTCCTCATGCGGTGCGGAGGGCTTTTCGGGGGCGGGTGCGGGAAGGGGTTCCAGCGTCAGCCAGAAGTCCTCCTGTTCCTCGCGGTCTTTTTTGTTGGGGTTTTCTGTTTGATCCATGCAGCATCCCTGCCTTTCTGCATAAAGGGTCGCCCGCTGGGCTATGCTTTATGCACAAAAAGGAGGCAGAGCCATGAAACACGCAAAACGCAGCGGCTGGCGTCCCTTCTGGGCGGCGCTGTGCGCCGCCCTGCTGGTGCTGCTGCCGCTGGTGGGCGGCACAGTGCTGCTCAGCCGCGCCCAGCTGCGCAGCAGTCTGCGGCAGGCCGCAAAAAGCCAGAGCGGAGTGCCCATCCGTCTGCCCAAAGCCGCCGACCGGTGCACCGTGCTGCTGTGCGTGGCAGACGAGACCCCGGGCTTTGTGCTGGCCTACCTGAACGCCGGGCAGAACTGCATCCATCTGCTGGCGGTGCCCGCCGCGCTGGAAGTGCCCTTTGGGGGCAAGAACGTCCCTCTTGCGGACTGTTACGCCGCCGCGGGCCCCGCCCGCTGCCGGGAGGCGCTGGGCGAGGTGTTCGCCCTGCCGGAGGATACCGACTATCTTGCCATCGCCCCGGCGGTGCTGACAAAGCTTGCGGCGCGGTACGGCGCAGTGCGGGTGGGCTTTACCGGGGCGCTCACCCCGGAGCAGCTGGCGCGGTACGGCAAGGGCACCGGGGTGCAGGGCATTTCTGCCGCCGATGCCCACAGCTTTTTAGCGGCGCTGGATGCCGACACTTCTCTTTCGCCCCGGCGCAGCGCCGCCGCACGGGCGGCGGTGTGGGATGCGTTTTTCCGGCAGGCGCTGGAGCTGCTGCCCACCACCCTGCCGCAGGGTCTGCGGGAGGTGAGCAGCAGTCTGCTGACCAGCCTGACCGCCGTAGACCTTGCAACGCTGGAGCGTACACTGGAATTTTTAGCCACCAGCGCCGAGCCGGTGGATATCACCGCCGACGCCCTGCCCGGGGACTGGGCAGGCGGACATTATATGGTGTCTGATGCCTCCCGGGCGGCGGTGCAGAGCTTTTTCAACCTCTCCCCGGCGGCGGCGCAGTCCGCATCCGGCAGTGAGCCGTAACCCAGCACCAGCGTCCCGGCGGCAGAATGCGCCGTGCCGGTCAGGTCGTAGTCGCTCAGCAGGGAACAGCGCACCCCATACTGCCGGGCAGCAGCCCGCAGGGCGGCGTCCGGCGGCGGGTCTTTCAGCTGCGCCAGCAGGTGCAGGCCGGTGTGCAGCCCCGCAAGGGTCAGCTCTTCCGGTGCAAAGGAGGTGCGCAGCGCCGCCACCAGTGCATCCCGCCGGGCTTTGTAGGCGGTGCGCTCCCGCGCTAAGTGCCGGGTGAAATACCCCCCGGTGATAAAGCGTGCCAGCGTCTGCTGCTCAAACCGCCCTACCGTGCCGGAGTACAGCCGGTACTTGGCCTGCCATGCGCCCAGCAGCTGCCGGGGCAGTACCATGTAGGCGATGCGGATGCCCGGGGCAAGGCTGCGGGAGCAGGTGGACAGGTACACCACCGGGCCGTCTGCGCCCGCCATGCCCTGCAAACTGGGCAGCGGGCGGGTGTCAAAACGGAACTCGGAGTCGTAGTCGTCCTCTATGATGTACCGCCGTCCCGGGGCGCGGGCTGCCCAGTGCAGCAGCTCGGCGCGGCGTCCGGCGGGCATGGTGACTCCGGTGGGGAACTGGTGGCTGGGGGTGACGTAGCACACCGCTGCATCGCTGGCGGAAAGGGCTGTCAGCGACAGCCCGTCCGCGTCCACCGGCAGGCAGCGGCAGGGCACGCCGTTGTTTTCCAGCACCTGCCGGGCGCGGGGGTAGCCGGGAGTCTCCACGGCGGCAGGGCCGGGCAAAAGCGGGGCCAGCAGCCCCAGCAGATATTCCAGCCCTGCACCCACCACCAGCTGCTCCGGGTCGCACTGCACGCCCCGGTACTCGGCCAGATACCCTGCCAGCGCCTGCCGCAGAGCGGCATCGCCCCGGGCATCCCCGGGAGTGAGCAGTTCCGGCGCGGAATAGAGCAGTTCCTTTTGCAGCCGCGCCCATGTGCGGAAGGGGAACAGACCCGGGTCCACGCCCCGGGTAGATAAATCGAACTGCACCGGCGGGGCGGTGTCGGCGGGGTGCGCTGCCACCGGCGCAGAGGGCGCGGCGGGCGGCTGCACCCCCTGCGGCAGGGCAAGATACTCCTGCACCGTGAAGCCGCTGCGCTCCCGGGCGGTCAGGTAGCCCTCGGCTGCCAGCATCTGGTAGGCAGTGTCCACCGTGTTCACCGAGACCGACAGCTCCGCCGCCAGCCGCCGCTTGCCGGGCATCCGGGTGCCCGCCGTCAGGGTGCCCGCCCGCATCTCGGCGGCAAGGCTGCGGTAGAGCTGCTCGTACAGCGGCACCGCCGAAGCCGGGTCCAGTGCCGTGGTCAGATGTACCATAGAATGTCCCTCCTGTCTGGGCATTGCGTCAAACTGACCCCATAAAAAAACTTTATTCTGGGTATTTTCATGGGGTCAGTTCTGCGTATAATAGGAGCATACCCGCCGAACACCCAAATGTCAAGTAGTTTTGTGGGGTTATCGGCGTGATTGGAGGGAAAGTATCATGTCTACTACTGCAATGTGGCTGCTGCTGGCAGTCGTCGTTATCCTGATCCTGTTTTTCAGTGTGCTGTACAAGCGCCGCTTTACGGTGCACGAGCTGGCGCTTACCGGCGTGATGGCTGCGCTGAGCCTTGTGGCCTACCTGTTCTTCCGCATCCCGTTCTACGGCGGCTCCTCGTTCCATCTGGGCAACACCTTTACTGCCCTGACGGCGCTGCTGCTGGACGGTGTATCCGGCGGTCTGGCGGGTGCCATCGGTCTGGCGCTGGCAGATATCCTTGCCGGTGACCCGGGCTACGCGATTACCACCTTCGTGCTCAAGTTCATCATCGGCATCACCTGCGGTGCCGTGGCACATAAGGTGTTCAAGCTGCGGGATCAGGATCGTCACAGCGCCGGGTATCTGGTCAAGGTGATCGTTTCTGCGGGTTCCGGTCTGCTGCTGAACGTGTTCACCGACCCCTTCCTTGGCTACTTCCGCAACGTGTACATCTTTGGGCAGGAGTACACCGTGGCACAGGCGCTGACCAAGATCGCCGGCGGCGTCACCTTTGTGAACAGTGTGGCTTCCACTGCCTGCGCCGTGGTGCTGTATCTGGCACTGCGCCCTGCACTGGAGCGTGCAAAGCTGCTTTCCAAGGGCGAGTAAAAATAAAAAGGGATCCTGAAGCGCCAGCTGGCGCTTCAGGATCCCTTTTTTGTTACCGTTTTCGGCTGCAAAGGTGCTTTGCGGCGTCCCGCCCGGCGGCAAGGCCGCTGCCGAACGCCCAGTGCAGGTTGAAGCCGCCGCAGCTTCCGGCGCAGTCCAGCGTTTCCCCCACGAAGTACAGCCCCGGACAGCCCTTGAACTGGAAGGTCGGTTCCACCTCGGTCAGGGCAAGCCCGCCGCCGGTGGTCTGCGCCTGCCGCCAGCCGCAGGGGGTAAGCCCCTCGAACCGCCAGTGCTTGGCGGTGTGGGCAAGGGGCTGCATCTGCTTGACCGAGCGGTTGTTGGGCATATTGGCAGCTTCCCAGAGGGCGTAGCCCAGTTTGACGTTCAACAGCCCTGTCCAGAACCCGGCAAGGGTGTCGGATGCGGTTTGGATGGCGTGCCGGGCAAGCAGACGGGTCAGGTCCATCTCGCTCAGCTCCGGGAACAGGTCAAGTTCCACGACAGGGTCTCTCAGCCTGCGCCCGGGGGCAAGCAGACCGGACAGCTGCATGATGCAGATGCCGGAAAGCCCGTAGTCGGTAAACTGTACTTCGCCCATTTCTTCAGCCAATACCCGGTCGCCGTCCAGCAGACGGGCGGCGGCTTTGGCGCGGATGCCCGCAAGGCTCTTGTTCGGCTTTGCGCATTGCAGGGCGGTCAGGCAGGGGTAAAGGGGGCGCATCTGCCCGCCGCAGTCGGCGGCAAAGCGGGTGCCGAAGCCGTCCGTGCCGAACTGCGGCCCGGCGGCGCCGCCCATGGCGCAGATAACGGCATCTGCCCGCAGGCTTTCGGTGCCGCCCTCGGCGTTCGTAAACTGCACCGCGTAGCCGCCCTTGCTCTGGCGCAGGGTGCTTACCGTGCAGCCGGTGCGCAGCTGTACCTTGTGCCGCTGCAAATGCAGCTCCAGCAGCGTCAGCACGTCTGCCGCCTGATTGGAATAGGGGTACACCCGCCCGGCTTCATCGGTGCGGGTATACAGCCCCAGCTGCCCAAACCACGCCAGCGGCGCGGCGGCATCCACCGCCGCCAGCAAAGGCCGCAGCGCGGCGGGGTCGGCGGTGAAATACTTTTCCGGCGCAATGGCGGTATTGTCCAGATTGCAGCGGCCGTTGCCGGTAGCCAGCAGCTTTTTGCCCACCTTGGGGTTGCGCTCCAGCACCGTGATGCGGGCAGCGGGTGCGGCCTGTGCAGCCGCCAGCGCAGCGGCCAGTCCGGCGGCACCGCCGCCCAGAATAAGGATGTGTGCCATGCGGACACCTGCTTTCTTTGGGTTTATTCCTATTTATTGTAGCAGAACCCCGCCCGGAACGCAATGCGGCGGGCAAAGCAAAAAATGCGCTGCCGGTATAATTTGCCGCCGCTGACAGATACTACATACAAAGGAAACCGCAAGGAGGGCAAAATAATGAAAGCAACCGGTATCGTGCGCCGCATCGACGAGCTTGGCAGGGTGGTGATCCCCAAGGAGATCCGCCGCACCCAGCGCATCCGGCGGGGCGACCCGCTGGAGATCTTTACCACCGGCGACGGGGAAGTGATCTTTAAAAAGTACTCACCCATGGGCGAGGTGAACACCCTTGCCGCCCAGCTGGCAGAGGTGCTCAGCCGCCAGTTTGCACTGACCGCCTTTGTGTGCGACAGGGACCGCATTCTGGCGGTCAGCGGCAGCGGGCGGCGGGAACTGACCGACCGCAGCATCAGCCAGCCGCTGGAAAAGCTGATGGAAGCCCGCAAGCCCTACCAGAGCCCCGGCACACCGGAAAAGACCCTGCTGCCCTGCGAGGGCGCACCCCGGGTGCTGCTATGCGCCGCACCGGTACTGGCGGGCGGGGACGTGACCGGCGCGGTGGGCTTACTGACCGAGGACCGCACCGCCTGCCCGGAGGACGCCCAGTGCAAGGCGGTGGCAGTGGCAGCGGCCTTTCTGGCAAAGCAGATGGAGGAGTGAAAACACCGCCGCCCGGCCTGTGAAAGCAAGCCGGGCGGCGGTGTACATGAAAGGATGAATATGAGGATGATTAGTTTGTAATGGTCACAGGCACCTTTTTCAGGCTGTTCCATGCGCGGATAATGCGGGCATTGGTCACCGTGGTGTCCGGGCCGAAGGTTGCGCCGTAGTCGGAGAGCAGACCCTGCTCCACGCACCAGCGGGCGGCCTTCTGCTGCTCGATAGCGTCAGCGGGGATATCGGTATACAGTGCGGTGCTTACAGGGTCGGGCTTGCTGGCAGTCGTCCACAGGACGTTTGCCAGCTCCTGACGGGTAGAGGGGATAAAGCCGCCCGGCAGGGTATAGTACAGGTACAGGGAAGAGATGTGAGCATAGGTGATATAACCCAGACCCGCAGTGCCCAGCACGATGCCAAGTGCGGCTGCGCCGGAGGAGAAGCCCGGGTCAATCTCGTCGCCGGGTTCGTCCGGTTTGTCCGGTGTGGGCGGCGCGGGCTTCTCGGTCACCAGCACGATGGACTCCGGTTGATACACTTCAATGGTGTAACTGCCGTCATTGTTTTTCCGGACTTTATCGGTTCCCATAATGGATTCGCCGTCTGCAAGGCAGTCGGTCAGTGCGGTATCGGTCTTTACGGTAATGGTGTTGGGCTGCTCAGACGATCCGCTGGGGACATAAAGACTGGTGTAGCTTTCAGAAAAGCCATCATTTACAGGCACTTGGAAGGCTTTGCCACTCTGACCGCTCACAGTGGTAAAGGCAATGTCGCTGCCTTCCGGCAGAGTGGGCTCGTTTACAAAATAGCCGCCGGTGATGGAAAGCTTGGACGGGTCGGTGTTGCTTACATCCACGGCGTTGGTAAACAGGCCGCCGCTGATGGAAAGCGGGGAGGCACATCCTCCGGTGACAACCTCGTCGTCAAACAGGCCGTCTTTGATGGTGATGGAAGCGTCATCATTCTTAAGCTTCATACCCTTTTCAAAGGTTCCGCCCTCGATCGTGGCCTCATTGCCGGAAGAGGCGTATACCTCAACAGCTTCCTCAAAGGTGCCGCCGGAGATGGTTTTGTAGTTGACCACCTTCCCTTGGAAGGTACCGTTGGAGATGGTGCCGTGGTTGTACACATTCTCTTGGAAGGTACCGCCGGAGATGGTGCCGGTGTTGCCCACCATCCCTTGGAAGGTGCCGCCGGAGATGGTTTGGTAGTTGTACCCCCCCAGGAAGATGCCGCCGGAGATGGTGCCCCAGTTGTTCATATCCCCCAGGAAGCTGCCGCCGGAGATGGTGTCGTTGTTGAACACCACCCTTTGGAAGGTACCGTTGGAGATGGTGCCGTTGTTATCCACATCCGCTTGGAAGGTGCCGCCGGAGATGGTTCTGTAGTTGTTCACCTCCCTTTGGAAGGTACCGTTGGAGATGGTTCGGAAGTTAGCCACCTTCCCTTGGAAGATGCCGTCGAAGATGGTGCCATAATTGATGGTTTCACAGCCGACGGTGCCGCGGACTAGCTCGGCTTTATCTCCAATGTGGAAAAGGCGTGCCTTCAATGCGCTTTCTGCCTCGGGCTCCGAGGAGGGCTGCAGGGCAAAAACGCCAGTGTCCAGCTGGCAACCGGAGGCAGCACTGTAGTACCAATTGCCAAAGTTACCCTCGCTTGCAGGCTTGCCAGCGGCGTTCAGCTGGATGGTAGTAATGCTTTCGGCGGTGCCGTTCTCCGCGTCCAGATCACGGCTGCTGCGGGTGGCGGCTTCCTCCTCGGTGCTGCGGGAGGCGTCGGCCTCCTGTACAAGGGGTGCAGCCTTTTTGGCCGTGGTCTGGGCGGGTGCATCGAACACCGGGGCAGCTGCCAGTGCAGACACCGGCAGCAGGGACAGCAGCATACTGCCGGTCAGCAGGATGCTTACAATGCGTTTGGCTTTCATAAAGTTTCGCTCCTTTCGTGTGGGGTTTATACGGGGTGTCGTTACCATAAATATACCATAAACTAGGCAAAAACAAAAGAAATTCTGCGCGAATGGGGGTTAAAACTGCGCGAATGGCTGAAAATGGGGGGAACTAAAACACTGCTGCCCGGGGATGTTCTCTTTTGACACCAAAAGAGAACCAGAAAAGTGCCAGCGATTTCGACGCGCTGGAGCCACGAAAAAGGGGCTGCTCGCCCCTTTTAACC
>ERZ825670.4596-NODE-4596-length-10506-cov-5.815042_pt1 | contig 10506 bp, 9 predicted proteins | sample MGYA00519929_ERZ825670 | MGnify/ENA primary metagenome ERZ825670 (study PRJEB31778, sample SAMEA3449207) | human gut metagenome | biome: human gut; feature: human-associated habitat; material: faeces | place: United Kingdom | collected 2010/2012 ...
TTTTACAGTAACTGATATGCAAAAAATAGAGGATAGACTAAATTCAATAAATTCAAATAGTAAGAATAGTTCGGAAAAAGATACAGGTTGGAGAAAAGAAGGATTCATTTGGAAAAGAACCGAAATTGTAATTTCAAAATTACTTATTAATAAAAAAGAAGAAATAAAAGTAATTAAAAATGTCGGAACAGAAGGAATTGCTTTAGTATTATCAGATGAAGCCAGTTCAAGAGATTTGTTAATATCTCCTAGTCATTTTCAAGAAGTATTTAAGAGATTTTTAGAACGTTCAATAAAAGAAGAAATGTCGGTGGAGACATGGAAAATTATACGTAAAAGATTGGCTGAATTGAAAGAAAAAGCTGTAATTAATGATGAATTTATAGATCAGATTCAACCAACATTAGAACAGATAAAACAAAGCATAAAAACCAAAAATGCTGATTTCAATAATATAAAGAGAATTAAAGAACTACTTAATTTATCTATTATTACTCCAAAAGACATAATAGATGAGACACCAGACGAAGTTATACATGATATGTTAAAATCTAGTAGTCGTATGTTTAAAGGTTGGAGCGACTATGAAATCTTACAATTAATAGATAAAAAGGACATAAAAACTCATGAATATAAACAACTCTTAGATGGAAGAAATATGAATATTGTAAAAGTAATAGAAAATGCTACTAGAGCAAAAACAATCCAAAACTTTGGTTCTATAGAAATGTACAATTTTAATGCAGGAATAGAAAATAGCAAATTTTTAATGCGATTATTAAATAAAATTCCAAGACAGTATATCGAAAATATTTCAGATGATTTAATGGATATTTATTTAAATGGTTTTAATTCATTAACAACTATTCCATTGACAAACCAGGACATTCTAAAATTGTTAAAAGAAGGAATAATTGATGAAAAAAGAATAGTCGATTTATATGAGCAGCAACAAAACAACACATCAGAATATATAGATGATATAGATAATCAAGAGTTTTTAGAGTTTTTAACTATAGATAGGATGATTAATATAGTAAATGACCAAAACTTAACGCAAAGATTTAAAAAAATGTATAATAATTTAATAAATCAACAAAGTAAAGAAGAAAATGAGCGTAGATGGAAAAATGTACTTGATAAATATATGCAAAGTGAAAAGAGTCAAGAAGAGAAAGAAAAAGAAATTGCAAAATTAATATCTGAAAGAATATTACCATTACATACTCTTGATGAAGACACCATTTTAAACTTGGCAGAAAGTAGACAGCTTCCTTATGATTTATTAGTAGAAGAATTTATGCAAGGAAATATATCAAGGAATATGATTGAAACGGTAATATCAAGTCAGGAAATTCCAGAACTTTCTGCTAAATCATTAAGGGATTTATACATAGAAGAAATAATAAGTATAGAAAACTTAAAAAATTTAGATGATGAAAAAGTACAAGAACTTAGAAGAGAATTAATAGAAATAATATTGCCAGAAGATGAAGAAAAAAGAAATCATTATATTTCGAAACTTAATAATGCATATATGGAGGATATAATAGATTTTGAAACATTAACAAGGATGAAAGACAATGGTATTTTATCTGAAGAAGAGTATGCTAAAATGCGTGAGCTTTATGATGAGAAGATAGCATTAAAAAAACTAAAGGAAATAGAGTATATAGTATGTGAAACAGAAGCTGAGCAAGGGGAAGAAAGAAAAAAAGGTCCACCCGAAAATGAAACACCAACGAGAGACTCAAGATATATGAAATATATAATAAATGAGTTTGGTGGAGAAACTACAACAGAGGAATATATAAAGCCAATATATGGTGGGAATTTAGATAAGTATTATATGATAATCCAACCTAAAGCTAGGATAGTAATCTTGGAAAGTCCTATTCATGGAAATGCAACATATATATTACCGTTAAAAGTTGCATTGGAATTTGTACAGACGAAAAACAAAAAGGATTTAAAAGGAACATTTGGAGTAGAGCATTTGAATCATAGTAAGAATTGGAAAATCAATTTGGAAGAGAGAGCACGCAAGGTACAAAAATCAATAGGAGTGCAAGTAAAACCAAACGTTGTTTGGCTAGATGAGGGAGATGAACCAAGATAAATATATAAATGGAGGAAATTATGGAAGATAAAAAGTTTATAAGAGATAAAATTTTGCCAAAAATTCTAAAAGGTGAATTTATCCGTGGAAACAATAGTATAATTATTGAATTTCCATTTGTATTAAATGATGGTGGACACAATGTTGAAATACCAAAAGAAGAATTTATTGGAATATATTGGGATGCGATTAAGGCGGAAATTAACCAAACAATTATAAATTATAAAGATAACGTAAACATTCATCAAGAAGATATTGTTCTTTTTGCATTAACTGGAGAAATAATGATACCAAAACTTGTGGAATTAGGAATTTTAACAGAAAGGGAAGCTGGAATTAGAAAAAGATTCCAACATTTGAGGAATTATATAAAACGTATCAAGATGAAGTAATTTTAAAAGCAATGTTAGAAATAATTCCAGATGCTAGTCAAAGAATATTGGAAATGATGAAAAAAGGATATAAGTTTAATAATAATTGCATGACAGTAATATATAATGATTTTGATAAATTTAATCAAAAAGAACTAAATGAAGAGATTAGTTGGAACATAGCAAGAGGAAATATTGATATGGCAGGTTTAAATGAAGAAGCCAAGCAAGCGATAAAAATGCAAGTAGTAGAACTTTTAAGCAGTAGAAAAGATGTTTCTATTTCTGACCTTATTAAAATGCAAAAGAATGGATATCTCAATTCATATGAAACTATATATTATATGAAATTGTTGGGAAGAGATCAAAAACAAATAAAGGATTTTTTAAGAAAAAATCCACAAATACTAGATGGACTATCTAATCTAGAGTTATTTGTGTGTTTAAAATCAAAACTTATTGAAGACAAATATTTAACACAAAGATTTAAAACGCCAGAAGACATTATGCAAATAGTAGCTTTAAATTTTCAATATGTTGATGATTATGAACCATATATGACCGAAGAACAAATCCCTAGAGGGTTGAGAATGGAAGAAATTGTTCCAATATTAAAAAAACTACCAAAACAATTAATGCCATTTTCAGATTTATTATATAAATTTCACATGAATTTGGAAAATATGCAAAATGAAAATTGTATTCAATTATACTTTTCGGGCAGAGATATGCTACAATTTGCTGAGGCAGGATTATTAGAAGATACTAGGTTAATTGATATTTACGAAAAAGAACAAAAACTATATTATGATTTAACAAAGAAAAAAACAGTAATATGTAGAAATGAAAATGGAAAAAGAGAAGTACCGTCAGAAGAATTTATAACAGAAAAATTTAATAAATATTCAATACCATTAGAATCATATATTGATTATTTTTCAATTGATAGAATATTGCCTATATTGAATAATCCAGAATATAGTGAGAGACTTATAGCAATGCTAAAAGACATTAAATCAAAGCAAATAATTAAATATGGAGCAGAAAAGACTGAAGATGAAGTAGAAAAATGGATAAAACAATATGTTTCTCTACACCAAAAGAAAAGCAAAGATAATCCAGAAATTTCTAGAACATTAACAATATTATGTGAAAAGGGAATTCTTGACATAGAAGAAATAATAAGCTTTAATATAAGAAAGACAGACTTGCTTGAGCTTTATAATAAAGGAAGAGCAAAGCTATCAAATATATCGCCATATTTAACAAATGAAGATTTAACTGATTTATACTATGATGATAAAGCAACATTACAAGAAATAACTGAATTATTTAGCGATGGATTAATAAGCAAAGAAGTTTATAAAAAAATTTTTTCTAATGATGAAATAATTGATGCAATAATAGTTGGAGACATTAAGGCAGTTAACATTTTAGAAGCATATTTAAAAAATAATTTAGAGTTAGAAGATATTAATAAGATATTCAACAAGGATAACAAGCTAATTAGAGAACATCTAACTGAAGCTATAACAGAAATGGCAATGCCAGAAGAAGGACAACAAAAAAATCAATATATAAGTAAGATAGAAGAGGCATATTTAAATCATGTAATAGACTATGATTTGCTTGCTAAAATGAGAGATGAAAGAAAAATAAAAGAGGAAGATTTTAAGACAATAATATGGAAATATAATGTTAAGGAAGCAATAGAAGAAATTAAAGGCAAATATGGAGAATACATATTTAATTCTGGAGAAAACGATGGAGAACATATTCTGGACCCAGGACCAGAACCAAACCCAAACCCTATAAAAAAAGTTAGAACTCCGCTTTATATGAAATATATAATGGAATTAAGTCAAAACGATGCAACGCCAATAATTATAAGGAAAGGTGCATTAAATGGATATAAGTTTATACTGCTAGAAGATATGAAAGTTGTTATATTAGAAAAAGAAAAAAATTCAAATGCAACATATGTTCTTCCGGTTGTAAAAGCTTTGGAAAAGGCACAAGAAAATACAAAAAAAGAATTAAGAGGAACAGCTGATGTTGAAGTAGTAAAACATACTGCAAACTGGGCCGAAAATTTAAATAAAGCTATTCAAAAAGTACAAGAGCATACAATCTTAGAAGGACAACCTGATGTTACATATATTAAAGATTTAACAGAAGAAAGAGGAAAAAAGACTAAGGAACTAGGGGAGACTATAAGAAGGCATTATATAGAAGCAAAAAACATAGGAGAATAATTAGATAGTGTAAAGTAATCTATGAAAAATGTAGGGGCGATTTTAATCGCCCGCGCTTCGAAGAAATTACTAGAAAATAATTAAGAGGAGAGATACAAATGTATATATATGATTTAGAAAAAATAAAGAACGGTTTATTAGGAGTAATTAAGGGGATAGAACAAAACAAGTGGACTTTAAATAAAGCAATAGAAGAGGATAAAAAAATAGGATATACAGAAGATTTAGACAAAATAAAGGAAAGCATAAACAGCTATTTAAATTATAATCCACAATTAACTATTCAAGACATAAAAAATCAAAGTATGGATGGATATGGTAATATTGCTATAATTTATGATGGTAGTGTTGAAATAACAATAGAATCTATAATTAAAGTTCTATATACCCATAACAATATAACACTCGTTCCAAACCTAAATTTGAGTATTAACAATTGCATTGTAGAAATAATTACTCAAGAAATGAAAAAAAATAAATATAATGTTAATATAGAAATTTGCGATGACATAAATAAAATATATTCAAATCAAAATATGTTTGATATTGCAATATTTGTGGGAGATAAGTACGAATACAAAAAATTTAAAACCAGATTTTATAAAGACGTAGTTTATAATCCATATGGATATATATCTGTATATGCAGATAATAGTGACTTTAAAAATATTTTAGTACAATTAGATAAAATTGCGTATGTAAATAATTTTAGTATTGAATATTATAATGAAACTAACCTAGAAGAAGTAATTAGTAAAATAAATGAAATAACATCCCATAATACTGTGGCAATCTTTACTAAAGATTCTAAAAAAGCAACAGAACTTATATACAAGCTTAAAGCTGACAAAATATTTATAAATAAAAATCCATTTGAAGAATATAAATTTGAATTAAATGAAGAAGATTTGCTAATGAAAAAAATAATAAAATAAATAAAACAGTTTGTATTGACAAAATAATAAAAAATTAGTATAATTTTATGGTAGCAAAATTATTTAGATACTATTATAAATAATATAGATATCACTTACGAGGAGGGAATTAATATGGCACAACCAAAAAGAAGATGGTCAAAAGCAAGAACACATTTAAAAAGATCTACATGGAAATTAGAAAATAAAAATTTAGTAGCATGTACACATTGCCATGAACTTATTATGCAACATAGAGTTTGTCCAAATTGCGGGTATTATAATGGAAAAGAAGCAATAGCACAAAACACAGAAACAAAATAATTTGTAAATGCTAATTGATATGTATTTTTTAAACTGTTGATTTTTAGAAAGTCAACAGTTATTTTCGTTATGCAAAAATGCTTGATATTTTTGCTTTAATATAGTAAAATTATAAAGTAAAAAGTAAGGGGTGAAAGAGATGGCAAAGCCAACAGTTGCAATAGTAGGAAGACCAAATGTTGGAAAATCAACTTTTTTTAATTATATAATAGGAAAAAAATTATCTATAGTAGAAGATACTCCTGGGGTTACAAGAGATAGAGTTTATGCTGAAGCTGAATGGAGAGATAAACAGTTTACGTTAATTGATACAGGAGGAATAGAGCCAAAGTCTAATGATATAATATTATCTCAAATGAGAAAGCAAGTAGAAATTGCAATAGAAGTAGCAGATGTTATAATATTTTTAACGGATATGAAGCAAGGGGTTACACCAGACGATTTAGACATAGCTCTAATGTTAAAAAAATCACGTAAACCAATTATACTTGTATGTAATAAAGCAGATAGTTTTGGAAAAATGCCTAACGAAATTTATGAATTCTATAACTTGGGCTTAGGTGATCCATATAGAGTTTCTGCTGTTAATGCATTAGGAATTGGAGATGTATTAGATGCAATTTACGATAAATTGCCAAATGATATAACAGAAAATGATGATGAATTAACAATAAAAGTTGCAATTATAGGTAGACCAAATGTGGGCAAATCTTCATTGGTAAATAAGATATTAGGTGAAAATAGAGTAATTGTAAGTGACATAGCAGGTACTACTAGAGATGCTACTGATTCGGAATTTGAAAATGAATTTGGAAAATATGTATTTATTGATACAGCGGGTATAAGAAAAAAGAGCAAAGTAAATGAAAATATAGAAAAATACAGTGTAATTAGAAGTTTGTTGGCAGTTGAGCGTGCAGATGTCTGCATATTAATGTTAGATGCAATAGAAGGAGTGACAGACCAAGATGCAAAGATTGCAGGTGAAGCACATGAAGCTGGCAAGGGCATAATAATTGTTGTAAATAAATGGGATGAATATGAGAAGGAAAATGGAACTTTAGAAAAATACAAAAAAGATGTATATAACAAATTATCATATTTGCAATATGCTCCAATACTATTTATTTCAGCTAAAACAGGACAAAGAGTACATAAGCTATATGAACTTATTAATAGTGTAGCAAGCCAAAACGCCTTGAGAGTTCAGACATCTGTGCTAAATCAGGTATTGAATGAAGCAATTTCAATAGTGCAACCACCTACAGATAAAGGAAAAAGGCTAAAAATATTTTATATGACACAAGCTTCAACAAAGCCACCAACATTTGTAGTATTTGTAAATGACAAAGAACTATTCCACTTTTCTTATGAAAGATATCTAATAAATCAATTAAGAAAAGAATTTGGTTTAGTGGGAACACCAGTAAGAATAATAGTAAGAGAAAAAAATGAAAAAGATTTATAAAAGGAGGAAATTATTATGATGCCATATATAATAATAGCAATTATAGCATATTTAATAGGAAGTATTAATTTTTCAGTTATAATAAGTAAAAGGGTAGCAGGATTTGATGTAAGAGAAAAGGGAAGTGGAAATGCAGGTACTACCAATATGTTAAGAACTGTTGGGAAAGCTGCTGCTGCAATTACATTAGTTTGTGATATATTAAAAGGAGTTGTTGCTATATTACTAGCATTACTAATTGGAAAAATTGCTAAAAGTGCAAGCACTCCATTACTAGTACAACTTGCAGGAATATTAGTAATTATAGGACATACATTTCCAGTATTTTTTAAATTTAAAGGTGGCAAAGGAGTGGCTACGGCAGTAGGTGTATTACTAACAACAAATTGGCAAATAGGACTTATTTGTTTAGTTTTTGGACTAGTATTAATAGCACTAACAAGAATGGTTTCACTAGGTTCAATAAGTGCTGCGATATTATTTCCTATACTAGTTTTATTTATAAAAAGCAATTATATAGTAGAAGGAAGTTATTTTGTATTTAGCATTATAATAGCTGTTCTTGTAGTATTTAATCATAGAGAAAATGTAAAAAGGCTATTAAATGGAACAGAAAATAAAATAAGCTTTAAAAAATAAAGGAGAAAAATGCTAATGAAAAAAATATGTATTATAGGTAGTGGAAGTTGGGGAGTAGCTATTGGAATTCATGCAGCCAATACTGGTAACAAAGTTATTATGTGGGCACATTCTGATGAGGAATGTGCAGAAATAAACAAAAATCGAAGAACTAAATATTTGCCAAATGTTACAATACCACAAAGTATTAAATGTACAACTAGTTTGGAAGAAGCAATAAAGGAAAGCGAAATTATCTTTCATGTAACTCCATCTAAATATACAAGAGAAACAATGAAAAAATATAAGCAATATATTACAAATCAGCCAGTAATAATTTGTTCTAAAGGTTTTGAATCATCAACATTATACACATTAAGTGAAGTGGCAAATGATGAGATGCCAAATGTAAAAATAGGAGTTTTTTCTGGACCAAGCCACGCAGAAGAAGTTTCTACAGGTATACCAACAGCAATAGTTATAGCATCAAAGTATATAGATGTTTTATATAATGTACAAGATGCCCTAATGGATGAACATTTAAGAATTTATACTTCAACAGATGTAAAAGGTGTTGAACTTGGTGGAGCGTTAAAAAATATTATGGCATTCTGTGCCGGTATAGCAGCAGAATTACAACTTGGCGATAATACATTTGCTGCTTTAATAACAAGAGGTTTAACAGAAATTTCAAGACTTGGTGTAGCTATGGGAGGTAACCATAATACATTTTATGGATTATCTGGTTTAGGAGACTTAATAGTTACATGCCTAAGTGAACATAGTAGAAATAGAAGAGCAGGAAGATGTATTGGTAAGGGCCTATCAGTGGAAGAAACAAGAGAAGAAATAGGAATGGTAGTAGAAAGTTTTGATAATATTGAAGTGACTTATAAACTTTCTAAAAAATATAATATAGAAATGCCAATTGTAAACACAGTTTACGATATACTTTATAACAATTTAGAACCAAAGGAAGCAGTAAAAAGGCTAATGACACGTGAAAAGAAAAGTGAATAATATTTTACCAAGGATACCTTTCATAAAGGTATCTTATTATTTTATCTGCATTATAGTCATTTATATTTATAAAAAAATCTTTATCTAAACTAATCCACATATTTATTTTATATTTATCATTATTTTCTATAAAAGTACCAATTATATCTGCTATTTCAGTAGGATTTTTATAATGATTTTCCCACAATAATTCGTCACTTATTTTAAATTCAGATGTAGTAAAAAATTTATTTAAAAAACTTGAAATTTCACCAGGCTTATCACTGTATAATTTAACAATACTCTCCATCAAATTAACCTCCATTTTTTGTATGTATATTTAGAATAAATGTAAGTTCTTTGGAAATAATAAGTACACAGTACAAGGGGGAAAATTATGAAAAAAAGTAATATTAATATTTATTATATGCAAAAAATATTTTTTTTATTAATTATATGTTTATTTATTCTTACCGGTTGCAATAATAAAAATGATGATGAAAAACTAAAAAGTAAAATACAAGATCAAATAAGTTATTTAGAAAAAGATTTAATTTCTATGTTAAATGGATTTAATAATATTTCATATTCAAATTATAAAATAGAAAAAAAACAGGGGGCTCAAAGTTCACAAACAAATACATTAATTGAGGAAAATAAAAAACAAGGTTCTACAAATGGAGAAAGCTCACAAGAAACAAAGCGAAATAATGACAGTGTAGAAAAGTCTTCTAATGAAAGTGAATCTGATAATATGAATGATAATAATAGCAATGCCAGTAATCAGGGAAACTCAAGTATAATAATGGTGCCTAATAGCATACTTTTAAGTGATATCAACCAGAAAATTGATTGGAATAATATGAAATATGAAATTGAAAAGATATATAGCACGTGGAATTCCTTATTTATAGATTTAAATTCTTTAGAAAAAGGGAACACTAAAACTTTGGAATTTTCAAGCACATTAAATGACACTACCAAAAGCATAAAAGCAGAAAATAAAATAGCGTCAATGCAAAATATAGCAGAGATGTATATTAAATTAGGAGATTATAGTAAGAGTTATACTAATGATAATCTTCAGATAAACATAATTGATACCAAAAAGAATATAATACAAGCATATGTATATGTAACAGAGAATAATTGGGATATGGCATTGAATAGTATAAATAAGGCAGACGAAAGTTTTGGAAATGTAATAAACAATGTAAGTGCACAGCCAGCAAATCAATCAAATATAAATAAAGCATATGTTTTATTAAAAGAAGAAAAACAAGCGATAGATTTAAAAGATCAAGACATTTTTTTTATTAACTATAAAATGATAATGCAGGAATTATATGACATTTAGGTTGATTTATACATCAATTTATAGTATAATTAAAGAGTGGTAAATTGAATAGTCGCGTATAGCAAGGTCGAAAGGCAGCGT
>ERZ825670.4602-NODE-4602-length-10493-cov-3.270358_pt1 | contig 10493 bp, 9 predicted proteins | sample MGYA00519929_ERZ825670 | MGnify/ENA primary metagenome ERZ825670 (study PRJEB31778, sample SAMEA3449207) | human gut metagenome | biome: human gut; feature: human-associated habitat; material: faeces | place: United Kingdom | collected 2010/2012 ...
AAGCACTTTCTCGTTCCTCCTAAACTCCCTCCGTTTTTTATTATAACAGACCATGCCTCATAACTTCCAGTGTAATATTGTTCTTACCACCTATTTGAAAGTACCTCTCCTTTAAGATACAGATTTCCCCGGACATCCTCTTTCACCACCGACAGCTGTCCCTGATTCACCATATATGAAATATTCTGTCTTGAACACTCAAGCATTTCACAGCTTTCTGTCGTATCAATAATGTTATGTCTTACAAATGTCTTAAAATCCTCAAGTCCAAGAGGAACCTTCTCTCCTGACTCATACAAAATGTCTGTAGGAACATCAATCGAATCATTGAATGTGACAAAGTACCCTCCAGTGCCAAGCTTACCGGACCTGTAAAGTCTGTCATTTTCCAGAACTTTATCCAATCCAGCCAGCCTGTCAATCGGCTGTGCTTCACTATCTTTTTTTGATATATTTTTCAAATCTATTTTTCTCGTATTACCATCTGCGAAAAAGCACAAAATATTATATGCACCCAAAATAACACACTCCGACAGATTTTTTTGCTGGCGTTCAACTACAAATTCCGGGAGCTTATCAAGCTGCCTGATATACATTTCGTCCTGTGAACATCTTCCCTCGGATATTTCAAGAAATTTCATTTCGTCGTATTCCTTGAGGTGATGAACTTTAAGTATATCTGATATATTCTGCCTGCCACTCGGGATCACCCTTCCCCTTACCCACAGGGCGCTCACATCTCTCGGTATTGTATATACCTTATTCTTCACATAGCTTGCAAATAAAAATGGCGCTGACCATTCATCCAGATATTCCTGTAATTCAACTATACATGTGCGCTCCTTCTCAAAATAGAGAAGTGCTCCTACAGTTTTCTCCTTGTCGCCATCTATAATTTCAAAGATTTTCATAAACCTTGTACCTCTTATATATCATGTTCCATACTGTGTCTATAAATACATCTGACACTATGCCTCTAAGTCCGTCAAAAATAAACTCTTTATCTGTTATATAAAGCTTATTTGGGAAAACATTCTTTTTTTCTCCTATCAGTTTCAAGTTCTCCTGACATGAAAATCCACCAATAAAATTCTGGCATCTCTTATCTTCCATAATATCTGTTTCTGACACTTCCTCATCGGAATTACAAAAACACAAAAGAGATAAACCATGATCGAACAACGGAGCCATCCTTATCGTTCTCTTCCTTGAATTTCGAAGCACCTCTATATTTGCCCCATGGCGATCCCTGTTCAGGATAATATAATCAAGTACGATCATACGGTCTATATATTCTTTCCAGCCACATCTCACACAAAAATCATAGCGGCTCTCTCCCTTTATCGCATTTAGTCTATAATAATCATCAAGTGCCAGCTTGCTTTCACCGCGCTCCTTAAAGTCTTTAGAGGCACACAGGTAAGTGTCATACGCTTTTCCCTCTATTTCTATACGGCTGTTTATCAACTCATAATCCAGGTGTTCCACCCCAAGAACTGTGAGCAGTCTATCCACTATCAACTCATTTACACACTCATGTCCAACTACGCCATTTAATGGATCAAATCTTGAAAGTTTATAATATATCTTGCTCCCATCCAAATTGGATTCCGACTTTAAAAAAGTTCCTGCAGTTCCACTTGAACTCCTTATATGAGACCATCGAAGGAATGTAAGATCCTGTTTTTCGTGTATTATTTTCATTCATATCCTCCTTTGACACATCCAATAATTAAATAGTACTGCTTGTATAGTATTTGACGCGCGTCAAATACTATACATACATAATACATGCGTATTTGACGCGCGTCAAATAAAAAATAATATTTATTTTTCTAAGCCATAGCCCTGCCGGCGGTCTTGTACCTGTCAACGATCACTCCAACAAGTATGAACAGAACGGCAAAGAGCACCTGTACTCCCATGCTCACAAATATTCCTGCCACCGAACTGCCAGATGTGAAATTGTCGATGGCGTCTGTCGCATTTGCATACCAGTATGCCGGGAGAAAATGTGCTATCGCCATCACAGTGTCACTTAAGAACTCTCTCGGCACAAATATCCCGCAGAGGAATGCCATTCCAAGTGATATGACATTAGCACACATGGAAAGAATCTGTTCATTCTGGGTAAGCTTGCTAACTAGAAATGCCAGCGAGAGTGCTACACAGGCATACACCAGCATATTGAGTATGAACATTCCGCCCCTTGCTGAGACTATATCATATTTTATAAGTATTCTGGAAAGTGCTATAAATACTACAGACAATACGCATCCAGTAAACATCATCCCCAGGACAAGTTCCCTGTTCAGCCTGAAAAATTTGTATGATGAGCACTCTATTCTCGCTCTAAGCTTTTTCCTGTTATATACCTGCAAAACAGGCGCTACCCCAATTATCATAACGCAGATCATGACCCACCCCAGATAGTTGTAAAAATTATATAACATGGAATGTCCTGCGGTCTTTCCTTCAGCCATATCGACTTCAGCCTTCTGCTCAAGTGCCGTCCTCGCTCTCTTATCGGCATCGTTCACATCATCTCCGGCCCTATTGTACAGTGACACCATATTCATGTAGCTGTCAAGCCTTGTCTCAAACAGCATGGACGCCTGACTTCCGGGGATAGTCGTTATCTCAAGCATACCATCCGCAGTATCATTTGCCCATGCATCGCCAAAGCCATCTGGTATCCTGATCACACAATCCACCGCCCTGTTGTAGAGAGCATCCTGAATACCTCGTTCGTCCATATCAACGCCATCTACAAGCTGCTGCGTATCACTCAGGTAAGCCATTAATTTTCTGCTCATCTCACTGCCATCCTCATCGCTCACCGCATATTTGATCGTTTTATCCTTATAATAGTTCTGTGGATCTGTGTTTCCCACATTGATGAACACAATCATGACTCCACACAGGATTCCCACATACATGATCATCTGCCCAATATATTTTCTCAAAACCTTGAAAAAAGATTTAAACACTTGCATATCTGTTCCTCCTTACCATGAGAATCCCAACTGCTATGAGCACCACAGCCTCAATAGTCATTATGACAATATTCTCAGTGAAAACCTGGTGGTCACTGTAAACATTCAGCGCATAGAATGAATCCGATATCAGAGCCGCGGGATTGAGTTTATTTATAATCGGCACGTGCTGCTGTATCTCATACTTTATCCCGTTAATACACAGATCAGAAAGGATGGACATCACCATGGATATTCCGATCACAATACCTATCTTGGTCCCCTCAGCAAGCTTTGATATAGCCCCAACTATGACTCCAATTGCCAAACCGATAAAGCAGCCCACAAACAGAGTAAGCAGGATCTCCCATACTCTGTCGCCAAAATCCACTCCGATGCAGGACATGTATATAAAGCTTATGACCTCGACCACAAAATGTATAAGCAGCAGTGCAGCAAACTCTGCCAAAACAAATGTCATTTTTCTCTGTGGGGACACATTTTTTCTCTTTCCCGTAGCGCTCACATTTGCCTGAAGATTGCTCATCATCTCTATAGATGAAAGTGATGCAAACAGACAGCTCATGGCAAATATGGCATAGAAATAATTGTTATACACGTTCTGACTGCCCTCGGTGCTGGCTTTCTCCGTATAATATGATCTCTGTTCTGAGAGCTTTTCCACAAGGTTCGACATATCACCCACGCCGGAAGTCCCAGACATATACTGTTGGAGTCCAATGCCATCCTTATATATATCCTTAAGTGCATGCTCGTACTGCTTGTACTCAGAAAGCACTGTCTCAAGTATGCTCGCATTGACAGAACTCTCCGCAACCGTGAGCTTCACATCATCCGTATATATGATGCCCTCGACCTCTTCATCAGCCAGTGACTTTTCCGCATCGCTTTCGCTCAGCCTCGTAACCGACAGAAGGGCGTCATCGCCATCCGACAGCGCATCCAGCATATAATTAAGTCCATTTGCCGATTCATCCTCAGTGACCACCGCCACCTTGATATTACTAAACATCTCATCCTGTTCATATATGTTGCCAAATGCCATGTACATAAATGTGGCAAGCAGTATCGGAAATACCAGTGTCCAGAAAATAGACACCTTGGCACGCATCAATATCTTTATCGTATATAGGAAATCCCGTATAAACATATTTCTCTCCTTTTAATCCCGGTTCATCTGAAATATACAAATATTTGTTTCTTCAACAAATCCATAATCCAACTTACATTCAAATCAGTCTCTGAGCTCCTTGCCTGTGATCTCCAGGAATACATCATTAAGCGTTGGGAGCTCCGTGACAACCCTGCCAAATGATATGTCGTGCTCCTTGAAAAATTCCATGAGCCTCACCAGATTGTGTCTTCCGCCGGAATATCTAAGTGTAAGCATGCCTCCGTTATATTCGTTCTCATACACATGTGGCTGACTGCGAAGCTCCGACATCTGTTCGCCTGTAAGTCCAAGCACTTCAACCTTTATGGTCTCTGTATTCTTGATCATCTTCTTGAGCTCATCCTTCGTTCCGACTGCAACAGATTTACCTTTGTCCATGATGACTATCCTGTCGCAGATCTGCTCTACCTCCTCCATATAATGAGAAGTGTACACGATGGTCGCGCCTTCCTCATTCAGACGTTTTATCCCCTCAAGTATTCTGTTGCGGCTCTGCGGATCAACTGCCACTGTCGGCTCATCGAAAAATATAAGTTTTGGCTTATGTGCTATTCCACAGGCTATATTCAATCTTCTGAGAAGTCCGCCTGAAAGTTTTTTAGGCATGAACTTTCTGTAGTCCGCTATGTCCACGAAATCCATGGTCTCCTCAACGCACTTTCGTCTCTTCTCCTTATCCTTTATATATAAACCGCAGAAGTAATCAATGTTCTCGTACACTGTCAGTTCATCGAACACCGCCACATCCTGCATTACGACTCCGATCTCCCTCTTGATATCGTAGCTGTCTGGCTTCATCTCTTTTCCAAATACTTTTATGTCCCCCTTGTCAAATGTGAGCAGGGACAATATACAGTTTATAGTTGTCGTTTTTCCAGATCCATTTGGGCCAAGAAGCCCCAGTATCTCCCCTTCTTTCACCGTAAGACTGAAATGATCCAGCGCCAGCAGATCCTTATATCTCTTCACCAGATTCGTAACTTCTATTGCATTTCCCGAATTACTCATGTATGCCCTCCTGTTTTAACACGATACTTTTACGCTTATTGTCTCCATTTGCAATCATGACAGTTTGCAATACCCGTGCGCTTGCATTCTTTATTGTATAATCCCATTATATACACCTCAGATCTGTTTTCACAGTGAACAGCGTCATCTTCACAATGTGACATTTGTCATGTTCCTTTTTTTAGAATATTTACTTATAATGAAAGTATTAGTATGCTGCATACATACCGCCGGACATCTGATTTGTCTGTGTGATATGGTATCCATCTATTCACATTTTGGAGATTTTACATTTTGGAGATTTTACATTTCGGAGATTCTACATTTTGGAGATTTTAAACATGAAACACATCGTCAACAAAGGTCTGCTGCTGATTGCAGCGTTTGTCCTTATATATACACAACACATTGCTGTAGACACCAGGCTTATCGCCGCAATTCTTTTGTCTATGATCGCAAGTGCCATCTATCCGGCGCTTTCAGGCATCAGTGCATCCACAGCAACCAAATACGACAGAACGAGCATACAAGGCGGAATATATTCTCATCTGTGCGAGACATTGATATGCCTTTATCTCATCTCCGTTTTTTTTCTTGAGCCGATGTACTTTTTTGTATCTCTGGTAAGCTATGACATATACAGATACAGACAGCGCTTTTCATCTGCACTGCTTGTATTGTTATCTGTCTACACTGTTGCCGAAAATACCTGTGCAGTATTTCTCCCGCAGTTATGTCTTGTGGCATTTTCGCTGATATTAAGCGTGTATAGCTGTCATGTTGACTCTCTCCGCTCCGAGCTTCTGTCCCTTAGAGACAACACTGCCGAACACGATATGCTGGTTGCAGAAAATACCCGCCAGCTGCTTAGGAACCAGGACAATATGGTGCTCACCGCAACCCTGTCGGAGCGAAACAGGATCGCAAGGGAGATACATGACAACGTAGGCCACATGCTGACAAGATCCATACTCCAGACAGGAGCTATCAAGGTCATAAACAAAGATGAACGACTGACAAAACCTCTGGAACAGCTGCAATCCACTCTGGATACAGCAATGGACAGCATGAGAAACAGCGTGCACGACCTTCACGACGAATCTGTAAATCTTCGTGTCGCACTTAACGATATAACTGCAGGTGTCCACGATATAGATATCATTCTTGACTATGATATGTCTGACAAAATACCTAAGGATGTCAAATATTCATTTATCAACATAGTAAAAGAATCTATAAACAACACGCTTAAACACAGCAATGGAGACCATATGGATATACGCCTGCGCGAGCATCCCGCTTTTTACCAGCTGAGTATCGCAGACAACGGTACAGATATACATATGAGCGGTCAGGGAATGGGACTTTTCAGTATACAGGAGAGAGTTAACATGCTTGGAGGAAGCCTGAAGCTGTCCACCGATAACGGTTTCAGACTTCTTATAACAATAATGAAAGGAAGGGATCATGACATATGAATATAGTTATAGTTGACGATGATCAGCTGGTGGCCTTGTCTCTTCAGACCATACTTGAGGCTGACGACAATATACACGTATCCGCCACCGGCTGCAGTGGGTCAGAGGCAGTCCGGCTTTACAACAAATACTCTCCCGATGTCCTTCTCATGGACATCAGAATGGAAGATATGAACGGACTTGAAGCGTCGGAAACCATAATCGCTGCACACCCGGATGCAAGGATTCTTCTGCTCACCACCTTCTCCGATGATGAGTACATAATCAAAGCTCTGAGTCTTGGCGCAAAAGGGTATATTCTAAAACAGAATTTCGAATGTATTGCCCCAGCCGTAAATGCGGTATACAACGGACAGACCGTATTTGGCGAGGAGATAATAGGAAAACTTCCTGACCTTCTTGGGCACAGTGAATCACACTCTACTGATGTTGAAAGATCACCATTTGCCGACACACAATACGAGATAAGCTCCAAGGAAATGGATATTATACGTCTTGTAGCTGACGGACTAAACAACAAAGAGATTGCATCCAGACTTTTTCTGAGCGAGGGAACCGTTAGGAATTATATAAGTTCAATTCTCGACAAACTCTGCCTTCGCGACAGAACCCAGCTTGCATGCTTTTTCTATAAAAATTTAAAACATTAAGAACTTTCTATTTCATGCACACACATCCATACATGCAAAAAGGATTACAGACCTTATCTACGGCATATTGCCGTTTCCTGATCTGTAACCCTTTTTTGTTGTGATGCCTTTCTGAATATCTGGAACCTTAACAATATCGTTGAATTCCTATTACCATGTTCCATATAACATGTTGCCTGTATCCGGGTGAAAGATACTTTATACACTACTGAAGCGAGGCATCTACACTTACATACTCTGTTGAGATATATCCTACTGATCCATCATAAAGCTGAACACCGATCCAGCTCTCATCCTGTGATACAACATCAAATACCTCTCCACTGTTTACTGTCGCAATGGCATCCGAGTCTGATGCCTGCTTTGCATATACGTCAACACCATCATAGAGTACCGACGCTGTTACGCCTGCCATAACCTCTGTCTTCTCTGTTGTACTCTCCTCTGTTGTTACTTTATCTGTTGTGCTATCTGTTGTACTCTCTATTATACTCTCTGTTGTCGCCGACGAGCTTCCCAGCCCGCTGCTTGCTACTCTTGCGGTATCATTGGCAGCCACATATCTGTCTGCCGGGATTGCCGCATCCATAGCCATATCAACGCTGCCATCAGCCATCATGACCGCTTTACTCTGATCTATTGTTACACTCTCATTGACGTAAAGCTCATCCGCCAACGGGTCTGCATTCTCTCCAAAACTTACGACCGCAAAAATACAAAGTGCGATAACAACAGTGATGTCATAAGTATATTATGCTTTAAGTACTTATAGCTAAGTACATTTCTTCTCATGTGATCTACAAATCTTCCCATTTTACTACGTGATCTTGTCATTTTTTATCCCTCTGTCATATAATATAATAATTTACTCTTATTCTTATTTCGTAATCATTTATTTACAAACAACGCCTGTTTGTTACATTTCTGTTAAATATAATACACTAGACATGTAATTGTGTCAACCAAATATGACAAAAAAACATCAATTTATAGTGGTTTTTTACGACTATGCGTAACGATATGTTGTGTTCTGTAACAACTCGCGGTTATAGACGACGCGCATTTTTTCTCAGCGCATTTATTACATATTTCTCATTAATCTGGTGAAATAAAACAGCCTGCATGTTATGATATCAACAAAGATAACACATTAAGGAGAATTCTTATGAGACTTGACAAATTTCTTGTTGAGATGAATATCGGCAGCCGAAGCCAGGTAAAACAGTACATAAAAAAAGGCATGGTTTCAGTGAACGGCACTAACGCTGCTTCATCTGACATGAAGATCAACGAAGACACAGATACAATAAAATATAACGGAAAACAACTCTGCTATTCCAAATACAGATACTTCCTACTCAATAAACCGGCAGGGTGTGTGAGTGCAACCAAGGACAATGTTCACCAGACTGTTATAGACCTGTTAAAGGGAGAAAATACAAAGGACCTTTTTCCCGTGGGAAGACTTGACCTTGATACAGAAGGACTTCTTATAATCACAAATGACGGTCGGCTGGCTCACCATCTGCTATCTCCCGCTCACCACATCGCTAAGACCTATTATGCAGATATCGATGGATATGTGGACGACCAGACAATATCCCTCTTTAAGCAGGGGATCGATATCGGCGACGACACTCCAACTCTCCCTGCCAGTCTCAAGATCATTGAGGCAGACCGCAGTACGGGCAGCTCCCGCATAGAACTGACCATCACTGAAGGACGTTTCCACCAGGTCAAGAGAATGTTCCAGGCCGTGAATATGTCCGTCACATTTCTAAAACGCATATCCATGGGCAACTTGCACATAGCAGACGATCTGCCAACAGGCAGTTACCGGGAGCTGACCCCGGAGGAGGTATCTGCGCTATCGCATACCATATAATAAATGTTGTAAAGGTTCAGACTTTAGCTCGTTGCTCCGCGTAAATAAAAACATCATGCACCTTCCCCCGATTTGAAACACTCAGTATATTCAATGAGGTATAACATGCATGATGTTTTATTTTTTATATATTATGCCAATTACTGCTTCTATGAGCTGTGATATTACTCTGTCAGATCTGTGGTAGCCTCCATCGATGATTCCTCTGATGAAGCTTCACCTGATGCTGAACCTGTCGCTGTATCTGAAGATGAATCGCCACCTGTCACATATGTGTCAAGTCCGTCTGCTATGCCCTTTACTATCTTGTTCTGATAATCATCTGTAACAAGAAGTGCCTCCTCAGATGCTGTTGTCATATATCCAACCTCAACTATAGTGACCGGTACTGTACTCCAGTTGATGCCACTCATAGAATCGGTCTCCCATATTCCATCACTCTTTGCGCCGGTTGACGCAATAAGCCCCGCCAGAACATTTGTGGCAAGATCCTTGCATTTGTCATAGATTGCTGAATTATATGGGTTGGATGACGTCTGACACACAGTCATAACTCCCGTTGCTGTGTTGTCTGTGGAACCATTTGTATGAATCTTGATGACAGCCTCAGCGTTCAGATTATTTGCATATTCTGCTCTTGTAGCATTGCTTATATCCACATCATTGCTTGTTCTGATCATCTTGACATTGTAGCCCCTGGCTGTGAGCTCTGTCTCAAGCTTCTTTGCTATCTGAAGATTCAGCTCATACTCGGCTATTCCTGTTGAAACTCCTGTATTGCCCGGGGTTGCCTTTACCTTTGTCTCTGTAGCGGCAGGACCTATAGGCTCCTTCTCTTCATTTGCCGTCTGCTGATGTCCGGCATCAATCACTATCATTCTTCCGTTTCCCACGTTGGACTTAACTGTGGCCTCGGTGGTGTCATCCGATGAACTCTCTGTTGTGGCCGCCTCAGTTGACGCATTACTCTTCTCTCCGCCAACGACCTCAAGAAGTTCTGAGAATATATAGTACTCTCCACCATCTATGGATACTTTGCTCCACTCATCGTTGTAACCAACTCTGTCGAGTTCAACATCATTTGCAAGTTCCTGATAAACATCACCGTCTGTGGATGGTGTGGTTCTGACATTTACATAGTCTAGTGTCTTTACTTTGTCCTTGCAAATGGTAAATCCATCCTTGTCCTTCTCCGGCTGAGCCTCCGTGGTCGCCTCTGTCGTAGCCATCGTGGTCACTTCTGTTGTAGCTTCCGTCTCTGTAGGCTTAGCTGTGGTTGCATCACTGTTCTTGTTTCCACAT
>ERZ825670.4614-NODE-4614-length-10473-cov-3.937224_pt1 | contig 10473 bp, 8 predicted proteins | sample MGYA00519929_ERZ825670 | MGnify/ENA primary metagenome ERZ825670 (study PRJEB31778, sample SAMEA3449207) | human gut metagenome | biome: human gut; feature: human-associated habitat; material: faeces | place: United Kingdom | collected 2010/2012 ...
GGGGATTCTGACCGTCGCGATCGTGACGATTCCGTTCAAGACCGAAGGGCCGAAGCGGATGAAGCAGGCTTATCAGGGTATCGACGAGCTGCGGGAGTGCGTCGACTCGTTGCTGCTGATCAACAATGAGAACATACAGGAGATTTTCGGCAAACTGACGCTGACCGAGGCGTTCCACAAGGCCGACGACATTCTGGCCACGGCGGCCAAGGGCATCGCCGAAGTCATCACGCGCGAAAACACCGTCAACGTGGACTTCGCCGACGTGCAGACCGTGATGACCAACAGCGGCGTTGCGCTGATGGGTTCGGGGCGCGCGTCGGGCGAGGACCGGGCGATGGCGGTGGCCAACATGGCGCTCGAGTCGCCTTTGCTGAACCATAACGACATTGCCGGAGCGAAGAACATACTGATCAACATTACTTCGGGCGAGGAGGAGATCACGCTCGAGGAGACGTACATGATTACCGAGTACATTCAGGAGCGCGCCGGAAACAACGCCGACATTATCTGGGGCGCCGGCAAGGACGACTCGCTGGGCTCCGACATCGAGGTGACTATTATTGCGACCGGTTTCGACTACAACCAGATGAATATGGTGTCGTATTCGCCTCTGCAGGGCTATAAGGATTCGCTGCGCAAAAGCGTGCCGACCGAGGAGCCCGGGATGCAGGCGGAGCAAGGGGAGCCGTCCGTCGAACCGGAGGCCCGCGAGCCGGAAGGTCCGTTCAAGACTCGGATACACAAGCCGGTCGCTCCGGCGGCGCAGCCGTCGGCTCCGGAAGCGCCCCGCCCGTTCGAGCGGCCCGCTCCGAGATCGTCCGCGCCTCAGACGCAGAATCCTTTCGCCGCTCCGGTTGCTCAGCAGACGATCGCCTCGAAGCGCGACAAGGAGTCCGATATCGATATCGACGAGCTGGAGAACCGTCCTGCTTTCGTGCGCCGTAACGTGAAGTTCGTCAAGGACAACTCGTCGGAGGGAGGACGCAGTTCGCGTGTGGCTCTCAAGGACGATAGCGCGCCGAGCGACAAGACCCAGAACAGCTCGCTGTTCGATTAGCGCGGCATTCCGCCCGACCGGGCCGCGAACCGCAAGCCGAACGGATGAGACGGGAGCGGGTACGGCCGGAAGCCGGGCGTATCCGGCGGCGTTCCGATCATATTTCATACCGAGGCCTTGATGGAGTGTATCATACAAACCGTGATGTTTCGCCCGTTTACGGGCCACGACATGGTCGTGTCGATCGTCATCGCGGTGCTTCTCGTCTGCTCCGCGCTGGTATCGGGTTCCGAGACGGCCTTTTTCTCGCTGACTCCGCGCAACATCGCTCAGCTCAAGACGGGTCGCAGCCGCAGCGGCCGGGCGATCCTGAAGTTGCTGTCGGTGCAGGAATATTTGCTGGCCACTATTCTGATCGTTAATAATCTGGTCAATATCTGCATCGTGATCCTGTCCAACGGACTGATCGATTCGCTGACGGATTTCGGCGGAGCGGCCGGGCTGGAGTTCGTCGTCAAGACGGTCGTCGTGACGTTTCTGCTGCTGCTTTTCGGCGAGATCATGCCCAAAATATTCGCGTCGTACAACCCCTTGCGCGTTGCCCGGATGACTTCGGTTCCGCTTCTTTTGCTCAAGTCGGTCTTCCGTCCGCTGGCTTATGTGCTGATCCGCTCGGGAAGCTACATCAACGAGAGCGTGGCCAAGAAGCGGGTCAATATTTCGATCGACGAGCTGTCGAACGCCATCGAGATGACCACCGACCAGACCGTCGAGGAAAGACGGATGCTGTCCGGCATCGTCGGTTTCGTGCATACCGAAGTCGTCGAGATCATGAAGCCTCGCGTCGATATCGTCGCGCTCGATCTGAAGGACGATTTCGCCGAAGTCCGCCGCGTGATCATAGAGTCGGGTTTCTCGCGGATTCCGGTTTGCGAGGAAGGGATCGACGATGTGAAAGGCGTGCTTTACGTAAAGGACATGTTGCCCTATATTTCGCACGGCGACGACTTCGAGTGGCAGCACCTGATCCGCCGCGCCTATTTCGTGCCTGAGCATAAGAAGATCAACGATCTGCTCGAAGAGTTCCAGAACAACAAGATTCATATGGCGATCGTCGTCGACGAGTACGGGTCGACGCTCGGTCTGGTCTCGCTGGAGGATATTCTGGAAGAAATCGTCGGCGAGATTTCGGACGAATCCGACATCGAGCAGTCGTTTTACGCGAAGTTGTCCGAGAATACCTATTTGTTCGACGGCAAGACGCATCTGAACGATTTCCTGAAGGTGCTTTCGCTCGATGAGGACTATTTGGACGAGGCGAAAGGCGAGGCCGAGACGCTGGCCGGACTGATGCTCGAGATCAGGAAGGATTTTCTGCGCCGGGGCGAGACGCTCGCGTATCGCCGTCTGACGCTCCATGTCGACGCGATGGACGGCCGCCGGATCGACAAGATACGGGTCACGGTCGCCGAGTCGGAGGATTGAGCCCGAAGATCGTGGAATATTTTGGCGGACCGTATGCCGGCCGAGCGCCGTAAGACGATGCGTATGCCGGAGCAGGTTGCCTTTCGAGCCCGAGAAACCGATTTTCCTCTGTCTCTTAATTCCATGTTCCGTAATAGCCGCTGAGGCTTATTTGTCGGGCGGTTTGTTCGACAGCCGTTTCCCCTGTGGCCGGTTCGGCAGGAGTCGTGCGGCGCTTGCCGGCGCAGGAACAGGCCGAAATAAGAGCGGACAGGCCCGACGACCTGTCCGCTTTCGAATGTGCCTGTTCGAAGATGCGTTCTCTTGCCTGCTTCGAGAATGCGCCCGTCCGCTTCCGTGCACGGTGTTGCGCCCGAAGGACTCGCGGAACCGTTCCGGCGACAAACCCCGATGGCTATCTATATCTTGTTTTTGATATCCTGATATTCCACTTCGAGCCCTTTCTCGTAGAGCTTCATTGCCCGCCGGCTCATGCCCATGCTCGAGAAGCCCCCGTCGTGATAGAGATTCTGCATCGTAACCTTGCGCGTCAGGTCGGAGAACAGCGTGAGCACATAGCCTGCGCAGTCGTCGGCCGTGGCGTTGCCCAGCGGCGAGGTCCGGTCGGCGAAATCCATCAGGTCGCCCATTCCCATGACGCCGCTGCCGGCCGTCGTCGGGGTGGGCGACTGCGAGACCGTATTGATGCGGACGTGCTTCTCGCGGCCGTAGATATAACCGAAGCTGCGGGCGATCGACTCGAGCAGCGCCTTGGCGTCGGCCATGTCGTTGTAGCCGTAGAGCGTGCGCTGGGCGGCGATATACGTCAGCGCGACGATCGACCCCCAGTCGTTCAGCGCGTCTTTCTTGCGGGCCACCTGAATGACCTTGTGGAACGAAATGGCGGATATGTCGAGCGTCTTGGCCAGGTAATCGTAGTCCAGATCGTCGTATTTGCGTCCTTTTCGTACGTTGAGGGACATGCCGATCGAATGGAGGATGAAATCGAACTTGCCGCCGAAGTGCTCCATGGTCCGGTCGATGAGGCGTTCCAGATCGGGCACGCTCGTGGCGTCGGCTGGTACGACGATCGTGCCGCACTGCTCGGCCAGTTGGTTGATCGTGCCCATGCGGATCGATACGGCCGTGTTCGTCAGCACGATCTCGGCTCCCTCCTCAACGGCGCGCCGGGCCACTTTCCATGCGATGGAATTCTCGTTCAGGGCGCCGAAAATCAGCCCCTTCTTCCCTTTCAGCAAATTGTAAGACATATTTCCTAATCCTTTTAGTCGCGGGCAAAGGTAGCGAAATATGCCAAACTGCCAAAAGCCTATTGCGGTACGAAGATATAGGTGATGGTCCCGCTCTGACGGTCGGCGGCCGAGCCGTCGACATTGAACCGGGAATTGCGCGCGGCCGTGACGGCCGTCTCGTTGATGCAATTGCTCGACGTCGTGGTCTCCTTCAGCGAGGCTGCCGTTACCTTGCCGTTGCGGTTGACGGTGATCGCTACGGTGACCTCGCCTCCTCCCTCGCACTGGTAGGCCGGCGTGTGCAGGTAGACGTCCGTCCGTCCGGGCAGCGAGTAGGAGACCAGCACGCGTCCCTTCTGCTTCACGCCGCTCGGCTTTTCTCCGTCCTTGGCTTCCCGCTGGGCCTTGTGCCGGGCGATCATTTCGCGCTCCTCGCGGCGGCCCCGCTCGAACGCCTCGCGCGAGGCCTGCATTCTGCCCCGGACGGCGGCGGCTTCCTCGTCGAGGCTCTCCATGAACTCTTCGGTCGCTTCGGAAAGGTTTCCCGACGACGCGCTCCGCTCTCCGACCGACTCGTTGCGGCCGTTCTCGTCCGAGACCAGATTCCTTACGTCGCGATAGTCGCTGCGCTCGTCCCGCTGCTCGGGCTCCTGCTCTTCGGGAAGAGCCGCCTGCAGATCGGTCAGGTCCATGTAGATCGTATTGTAGGTGACGCGCTGCTGGAGAACGATTTTGGCCGAAACGAACACGATACCGAACGCCAGGTAGGCAATGACCATGCAGCACAGCCCGACCCGGTGCTCGTAAGCCCATGAGCCCGCGTCGAACGGGCGTTTCTCGAAAGGCAGCGGAATGCGTGCCCGGGGCTGTCGGGGAGGCTGCGGACGAGGCGTTTGTGACGGTTTTGTCTCTCGGTCCATCGTTTGCTATAAAAGTCGAACAAAAGTACGATTTCTTTCAAAAAATTCATACCTTTGCATTTAAAATAATTTTTCGATATAGCATGTCGCACAAACAGAGAACATTAAAGGCTCCGGTCGTTTTCCGAGGAAAAGGACTGCATACGGGGCTCGATGTTACGATGACTATTGGCCCGGCCGATCCCGGCAGCGGAATACGCTTCCGCCGGATCGATTTGGAGGAACAGCCCTTCGTCGACGCGCTGGCGGAGAACGTAGTCGATACCTCGCGCGGAACCACGATAGAAAAGAAAGGCGTCCGGATAGGGACGATCGAGCATGTGATGGCGGCCCTGTGGGGTTCCGGCGTCGATAACGCGCAGATCGACATCGATGCGCCCGAAACCCCGATTCTCGTCGGCTCTTCCTTTCGTCGAGGCTATCGCTTCGGCGGGAACCGTCGAGCAGCCGGCCGACCGCGTCTATTTCCATATCACCGAGAAGACCGTTTATTCCATTCCCGAGCGCGGCGTGGAGATCGTCGCCTATCCCGACGACGAGTTTTCGGTCAACGTGAACGTCGATTTCAATTCCAAGATCATCGGGAATCAGTACGCGCGGCTCGACCGCATGGAGGATTTCGCCGAGCAGATCGCACCGTGCCGCACGTTCGTTTTTCTGCACGAACTGGAGCCTCTGATCAACAACAATCTGATCAAGGGCGGCGATTTGGACAACGCGATCGTTATCGTCGAGAACCGTATTTCGGACGAGGAGCTCGACCGTCTGTCGAAAATATTCGACAAGCGCGACGTGCAGGTCAACGAGGGTTATCTGAACAATCTGCGGCTGCGTTTCCCGAACGAACCTTCGCGGCATAAGCTGCTCGATATGATCGGCGATCTGGCGTTGATCGGGCAGCGCATCCGGGGACGCATCGTGGCCTACAAGCCGGGCCATGCAGCCAATACCGAGTTCGCGAAGATGATCCGCAAGGAGATCAAACGAGGCGGAACGCGCCCGATGTTCCGGATCGATCCGGCGGCCAAGCCTCTGTACGACATCAACCAAATCAAGCGCCTGTTGCCTCACCGTCCCCCGTTCCTGCTGGTGGACAAGGTGATGCATCTGGACAGCGAGCATGTGGTGGGGTTCAAGAACGTAACGATGAACGAGCCGTTTTTCGTCGGCCATTTCCCCGACGAGCCGGTGATGCCGGGCGTGCTGATCGTAGAGGCGATGGCTCAGTGCGGCGGCATTCTGGCGCTCAGCTCCGTGCCCGACCCGGAGAACTATTCGACCTATTTCCTGAAGATCGACGGCGTGAAGTTCCGCGACAAGGTGGTGCCGGGCGATACGCTCCAGTTCGAGCTGACGCTCGCCGAGCCGATTCGGCGCGGCATCGTGCTGATGGAGGCCAAGGCATTCGTCGGCAACCGCTTCGTTACCGAGGCCCTGCTGATGGCGCAGATCGCCAAGAACAGGGTCGGTTAGTCGGAAACGGCATATTTCAGACAGAGTAATCATTTAATCCAAACCGGTATGATAAGCAAATCAGCTCATATTTGTGAAGGTGCAAAGTTGGGAAAAGACGTGACCGTCGAACCTTTTGCATACATCGCTGCCGACGTCGAGATAGGCGACGGCTGCTGGATCGGCCCGGGTGCCGTGATTCTGGACGGCGCGCGTCTGGGAAAGAACTGCAAGGTGCATACGGCGGCTGTCGTGGCCGGTCTGCCTCAGGACCTGAAGTTCAAGGGCGAGTATTCGACGGCCGTGGTCGGCGACAATACGACGATTCGCGAGTGCGCGACGATCAGTCGGGGCACGGCGGCCAAGGGTGTGACGACAGTCGGAAGCAATACGCTGATTATGGCTTATGTGCATGTAGGACATGACTGTACGGTCGGTGACAACTGCGTACTGGTCAACCGCGTTTCGCTGGCCGGCGAGGTGGAAGTGGGCGACTGGGCGATTCTGGGAGGCCACTGCGCCGTGCATCAGTTCTGCCGTATCGGCGAGCATGTGATGCTGAGCGGCGGGTCGCTCGTGAGCAAGGACGTGCCGCCGTTCGTGAAGGCGGCCCACAATCCGTTGTCGTTCGTCGGAGCGAACTTCATCGGTCTCCGCCGCCGGGGATTCACGGCCGACAAGATCAACGAGATTCAGGAGATGTTCCGCATCCTGTTCCAGTCGGGCTACGCTTACTCGCGCGCCTGCGAGGTGGTCGAGACGCAGATGCCCCGCACGCCCGAGCGCGATCTGGTGCTCGACTTCATCCGCTCTTCGAAGCGCGGCATCCTGAAGCCGTTCAATCCGAAAAAGCAGAACGACGAAGTCGAGTAGGCGTTTTTCGGCAAAGCGTCGTTTCCGTTGCGCCGTATTTCGGATACGTATGACGGGGCCGGGAAAACGAAATGCTGGCTGTTTCAGCGAAAAATGACGCGAAAATATTGCAGAGGCCGAAAAAATAACGTATATTTGCATCGAGGCATCAATATCAAGGGAGGGGGACGGGCAGTCCCCCCCTTTTGTTGAATGAGCGGGCCTGCGGAAAAGTCGTCGGGCCCCGAACGGACGAAAACGGTATGGATACGGAACGCATACGCGAGATCGCAGAGCAGGCGCTGTCGGGAACCGACCGGTTCGTCGTCGGAATCCGGCAATTGCCTTCCGACGAGATCGAGGTGACGATCGACAGCGATACGACCGTCGGAATCGACGACTGCATCGCCCTGAGCCGCGCCGTGACCGGGGCGTTCGACCGCGACGCGGAGGATTTCGCCCTGACAGTCGTTTCGGCGGGAATCGGGCAGCCGCTCGTTTGCGAGCGCCAGTACCGCAAGATGGTGGGGCGCGAAGTCGATGTCGTTTTGCGTGACGGTCGCAAGCTGACGGCCGAGGCGAAGGCGTTCGACGGCGGGGCTTTGACGCTGGCTTATGCCGAAAAGGTAGCCGTCGAGGGAAAGAAGCGCCGCCAGAGCGTGATCCGCGAGGAGACGATTCCGCTCGATGCGATCAAGACGACGGCGGAGCACCTGAATTTCAGGTAGTGCGCCTGTAGGACGAAGAGATATTGAACTTAAAATATTACGGATAGCGGTCGCGTCGGTTCGGCAGCGGGCCGGACGCGAGCCGGAAAATCTCACATTGACACATGGATAATCTCAATCTCGTAAGCACTTTCGCGGAATTCAAAGAGCTTAAAAACATCGACAAGAGCACGATGATCGGCGTTCTCGAGGACGTTTTTCGTCATTTGCTGATCAAGACCTACGAAACGGACGAGAACTTCGACGTGATCATCAATCCCGAGAAAGGGGACCTCGAAATATGGCGCAACCGCACGATCGTCGAGGACGGGACGGTCGAGAACCCGAACCAGCAGATCTCGCTTACGGATGCCCGCAAGATCGACTCCACGTACGAAGTGGGCGAGGAGGTGGCCGAGGAGATCAAGCTCGCGGACTTCGGCCGTCGCGCCGTGCTGTCGCTCCGACAGAACCTGGCCTCCCGGATCATGGACCTCGAGAAGGCCAACCTGTTCAACAAGTATACCGAGAAGGTCGGCGAAATCATCACCGGCGAGGTCTATCAGGTGTGGAAGAAGGAGATACTGGTATTGGACGACGACGACAACGAGTTGGTGCTGCCCAAGTCCGAGCAGATTCCGAGCGACTTTTTCCGCAAAGGCGAAAGCGTGAAGGCGATCGTCGCCCGCGTCGAGATGAAGAACAATTCGCCCTACATCGTGCTGTCGCGTACGGCTCCCGAGTTCCTCGAGCGGCTGTTCGAGATGGAGGTTCCCGAAATCTACGACGGCCTGATTACGATCAAGAAGATCGTCCGCATACCCGGCGAACGGGCCAAGGTGGCCGTCGAGTCGTACGACGACCGGGTCGATCCGGTCGGCGCCTGCGTGGGCATGAAAGGTTCGCGCATCTACTCGATTGTCAAGGAGCTGCGCAACGAGAATATCGACGTCGTGAATTGGACGTCCAACAGCCAGCTGCTGATCCAGCGGGCGCTGAATCCGGCGAAGATCTCCTCGATCAATCTCAACGAGGAGACCAAGACGGCAGCCGTCTATCTGAAGCCGAACGAGGTGTCGCTGGCGATCGGGAAGGGCGGCCTGAATATCCGTCTGGCCAGCATGCTGACCGGCTACGACATCGACGTGTACCGCGAGCTGGAGGAAGAGGACGTGGCGCTGGACGAGTTCAAGGACGAGATCGACGAGTGGATCATCGATCAGCTCAAGGGAATCGGCTGCGATACGGCCAAGAGCGTGCTGGAGCTTTCGGTAGAGGATTTGGCTAAGCGGACCGATCTGGAGGTCGAGACGGTGCAGGAGGTCGTGAATATCCTCAAGTCGGAGTTCGAATAACGAACACGTCGCCGGACGGAGCGCATGCCGTGCCGCTCTGTCCCGCGAGCGATCCGTCCGGCGCACGGCCGAGGCCGAGAGGCGCGCGATGAATACAAAGGTAATACCGAAGAAAAACAAGGAAATATGCCAAATGCAAGAAGACTGAGACTCCATCAGGTTGCAAGAGAGTTGAAAGTAGGACAGACGACGATCATCGAGTTTCTGGAGAAGAAGGGTGTCAAAGTGGAAAACTCGCCCAGCTCGATCATCGAGCCGGCGGTCTATGCCATTCTGGACAAGGAGTTCGGAGGAAACAAGAACATCGAGAAAGTGAATATCCGCGAGAAGATCGCCCTGAAGCACGAGGCGGTTTCGCTGGGTACTCGTAAGGGATCGGACGGGGCGTCCGAAGAGGAGTCGGGCTTCAAGAGCGAGGTATTTGTCAAAAGCGGTGTTATCAGCGTCAAGGACGAAGTGGCGGCGATGAGCACGCCGAAGATTTTGGGCAAGATCGATCTGTCGGGCGGCCGCTCGGGGCGTTTGTCGTCGTCGGAGAAAAAACCTGAGTCTCCGAAAAAGCCTGCTGCCGCTTCTGAAATATCAGCGTCTTCCGTCCCGGCGGCCGATGTCAAGCCGGTCGAACCGTCGCAGCCGGTCCGACCGCCGGTCGCCGTTGCCGAGCAACCGGCTCCGTCGCCTCGGCCCGAGCAGCCGGTGACGGCTCCGGTCGTGGTGCAGAGCCAGACTTATGACGAGCGGGTCGCAGCCGATCAGAGCAACTTGTTCCGGCCGGAAGAGGGAGCCCGCCTGTCGGGTCCCAAGGTGCTCGGCAAGATCGACGTGCAGTCTTTCGAGAAAAAGAAAGGGGAGGACGGCCATCGCCGGCGCGAGAAGCGCAAGCGCATTACTAAGGATAAGGTCGATATAACTCAGAAGCAGAATCAGACGGCTACGGCCCGGCCCGACGGTCGTCCGAAGTCTCAGGGAGGCGGCCCGTATTCGTCGCAGGGCGGCTCCCAGCACGGTCCGAAATCCGGGCTGCGCGACAGGAAAAAGGGCAAGTCCGTGAAACCGGTCGTCAAGACGGAGATCAGCGACGAAGAGGTACAGAAGCAGATCAAGGACACGTTGGCCCGGCTGACGTCGAAAGGCTCGAAGTTCAAGACGGCCAAGCATCGCCGCGACAAGCGCGAGGCCGTGTCGGCCCGCCTGAGCGAGGAGATGGAGCGTCAGGAACAGGAGAAGAACGTGTTGAAAGTGACCGAATTCGTTACGGTCAGCGAGTTGGCGACGATGATGGACGTGTCGGTGACCGACGTCATAACGGCCTGCATGAATCTCGGACTGATGGTGTCGATCAACCAGCGGCTCGATGCCGAGGCTTTGGTCGTCGTGGCCGAGGAGTTCGGGTTCAAGGTCGAGTTCGTGGCCGTCGAGATACAGGAGGCGATCGACACCGAGGAGGACAGCGAGGAGGACCTCGTGCCA
>ERZ825670.4626-NODE-4626-length-10449-cov-3.064460_pt1 | contig 10449 bp, 10 predicted proteins | sample MGYA00519929_ERZ825670 | MGnify/ENA primary metagenome ERZ825670 (study PRJEB31778, sample SAMEA3449207) | human gut metagenome | biome: human gut; feature: human-associated habitat; material: faeces | place: United Kingdom | collected 2010/2012 ...
GTCCTCGGCCCCGGGCAGCCACTCGCGGAAATGCCAGCCCTTCAGAGCCGGATCGTACTGAAAACCGTAATAGAGGTAGCCGTTGGCATAATCCCGCAGCGAATCGCCTCCCTGCCCGATCTCGTCCCGTCGCCTGCGGTAGAGGTCATAGCGGCTCCGAAGAGCGCTTTCGTAAGTTCTCAGCCACGGGTCGCGCTCGACGATCGGCAGTTCTTCCAGTGCGTTTTCCATAGATGCCTCGCGTTATCGTTATCGGATACTAAAGTTAGGCAAATTTCACAGAACGGGCAATATATACGAAGATTTTATCATATATTTGTCTGATTGAAACAAATCCAAAACTCATAAACCCAATCTGACTATGTTCAAAAACCATCCTAAGGGATTGCTGCCGGCTGCGCTGGCCAACATGGGGGAACGGTTCGGTTTCTACACGATGATGGCGATTCTGACCTTGTTCCTGATGTCCAAATTCGGGCTCGACAAAACCAACGCCGGCATTATCTATTCGGTATTTTACTTTTCGATCTACATTCTCGCGTTCGTGGGCGGCCTGATCGCCGACAAGACCAGAAATTATAAGGGGACGATTCTGACGGGACTGGTAATTATGGCGGCAGGCTATCTGCTGATCGCGATTCCGACGCCCACGCCGGTCCGCAACCTACCTCTGTATCTGACCGTCACATGCATCGGACTGTTCACGATCGCGTTCGGTAACGGTCTGTTCAAAGGAAATCTTCAGGCGCTCGTAGGACAGATGTACGATAACGAGAAGTACGGCAAGATGCGCGACTCGGGGTTCTCGCTCTTCTACATGTTCATCAACGTAGGGGCCATCTTCGCTCCTATGGTGGCTATCGGAGTGCGGAACTGGTGGCTCTCGACCAAGGGATTCCTCTACAATCCCGACCTGCCGGAGCTGTGCCACGGCTTCCTCGGGGGCAACCTTTCGCCCGAAGCCTCGGAGCGTTTCGCCGCGTTGGCCGCCGAAGTCAGCAGCAACGGCGCGCCGACCGACATGGCGGCTTTCGCCGACAGCTATCTGAGCGCTTTCGCCACCGGCTTCCACTATGCCTTCGGGGTAGCTATCGCAGCCATGCTCATATCGCTGGTCATCTTTCTGGCGAATAAGAAAAGCCTGCCCGATCCCCGTCAGGCTCAGGCTGCGGGCACGGGCTCTCGGATCGATCCGGGCGAAGTACGCATGGCGGCCAAGGAGGTCAGGCAGCGTATCTGGGCTTTGATCGCAGTATGCGCCGTCGTGATTTTCTTCTGGTTCTCGTTCCACCAGAACGGACTGACGCTGACCTATTTCGCTAAGGATTACACCCGACTCAGCATCGGCTCGCTGGGGCTCTCCGCCGAGATATTCCAGTCGATGAACCCGTTCTTCGTCGTATTTCTCACGCCGCTCGTGCTGGCCTTTTTCGGTATGATGCGGGCCCGGGGCAAAGAGCCTTCGACGCCCGCCAAGATCGCGATCGGAATGGGAATCGCCGCCGTCGCCTACGTAGTGATGATGCTCGGCTCGCTCGGCGTACCGCCGGCTGCCGAGGTAGAGCGCATGGGAGGCCTTTCGGAGGCTCAGCGCGTGACGCCGTTCCTGCTGATCGGAACCTACCTGATTCTGACCGTTGCCGAACTGTTCATCAGCCCGCTCGGCATCTCGTTCGTGTCGAAGGTCGCTCCTCCCCAATATCAGGGCATCATGCAGGGCGCATGGCTCGGAGCTACGGCGGTCGGCAATCAATTGCTGTTCATCGGAGCGATTTTCTACGAGACGATTCCGATTTGGATGACGTGGGGCGTGTTCGTCGCCGTCTGCCTGATTTCGATGACGGTCATGTTCGCTATGCTCCGCTGGCTCAACCGTATTACGAAATAACGGCTCCCGCCGAGGACTCTTTTTCGTCCTGCGGAACAAACCGGTCTCCATACGGAGAACCTTGATAGAAAAATACGACAGCCCGAAAGGTCGGGCTGTCGTATTTTTATGAACGGAACGAGGGATTTTCTTTTCCGTTATCCGCGCCGGATTCACGAAAAACGAAAATCAAACGAGGCAGGAAGCGATGAGAGTTCAGGATTTTCGCCACTTTCTGCCAGCCATCTGCGGCTTGCGGCCGCAAACCACGTTCCGAAGACCGAGGGTTCGCGTGTTCACCCCGGCTGCCGTACTCGCCCCGGTTGCCATACCGTCATTCTTTCCGCCCGAGGTCCTCGATCTCACCCATCCCTTCCTTTTCCGGTACGATCAGCCTCTCGCCCCGGAAAAACACGCTACGCCGCCGATTTCCCTCATCGGCACGGAAATCCCCCTGCCGTCCCCCAACAGCAGCGCTTCACCGTCCTGCCGGCAGGGCCGGTATCGCTTTCTTCCCGGCAGGTCAGTACCCGAGCTTACCGACCCATTCGCGGATATCGCCGGCGCTCGCCCGATTCAACAGTTTCCCTTCTTTCCAATCGATGTCGGGATATGTCTTTTTCAACGCCGCCGCGCTATTCGTGATGCCGCTGCTCCCCGAGGTGGCGAACGGTATGACCGTTTTGCCGTTCAGATCGTGACTTTCGACGAACGTATTGACGATACGCGGCGCAAGATTCCACCAAACGGGATAACCGAGAAAAATCACGTCGTAGCCGTCCGCGTTCAATGCCTCGCCGCCGATTGCCGGACGCGACGCCGGATCGCTCATCTCTACCGAACTGCGCGACTGCTTGTCGTTCCAATCGAGGTCTGCGCTCGTATAAGACTCTGCGGGCGTAATCGCATAGAGCTCTCCGCCCGTCGCCTGTGCCACTTTGCCGGCCACGCGGGCCGTCGTTCCCGTCGCCGAGAAATAGGCGACCAGGACTCTATGGTTCGGATACCCTCTACTCATGTCCTGTTCCTGCTGTGCATATGACGTCTTAGCAACTCCTGCCATTGCCAATAATGCGAGAACGACCTTATACATAAGAAAATCTATTTTCATTTTTGAAGCCGATCGTATTCCTCATCCGTAACCGGCTCCAGCCACTCGTTGGAAGCGTTCTCGCCTGCAATCTCGAATGCGAGGTGTGCGAACCAGCTGTCGGCTGCCGCACCGTGCCAGTGCTTTACGCCGGCAGGAATGTGGATGACCGTGCCGGGGAGAATCTCTACCGCCGGCTTGCCCTCTTCCTGATACCAGCCGCGTCCGGCCACACCGATAAGCATTTGTCCGCCGCCCTCGGTAGCATGATGGATATGCCAGTTATTCCGACAGCGCGGTTCGAAAGTGACATTGGAAATATTCACCTGCTCGCGCGAAACCGGAGCCAGATAGCTATTGCCTGTGAAATACTGCGCATAGGCCGTATTGGGCTCGCCGATGGGAAAGATCATCTCGCGCTGGAAAGCGGCCTTGGCATCTTCGCCGGCCGAGTTCTCGGCCCACACGCCCTTGGCCAGATTGAATGCCGCCCATGCCTTCGGCCAACCGGCGTAGAAACCGATATGGGTGATAATCTCGGCTATCTCGGTGCGGGTGATACCGTTCTTTTTTGCCGACTGAAGATGGTAAACGAGCGAGTTGTCCGTAATACCCTGACTGATAAGCGAGGTAATCGTTACCAGACTGCGGTCGCGCAGACCGAGCTTGTCCGTGCGGCTCCATACTTCGCCGAAAAGGACATCGTCGTTGAGCTCCGCAAACTTGGGGGCGAACTCGCCTAATTGGTCGCGCCCTGCTGTCTGTACTATCTTTTCCTGTGCCATAACATTGAATGTCAGAATGCTGAATATTGAGATTAAAATGATTCGGTTCATTATTCCTTACTGAATGAAGTTATTGATTCGGTTTGCGGGGTTGAGCGGCGTCTGGTCGGACAGCACCAATGACTTGACCATGTGCAGCGTCCCCTGTTTGTATTTTTGGAAATGCTCCGAGGCGATATGCTTCTCGTAGGCTTCACGGCTTGTGTATGTCTCAAGAATGGTTACCTTGCAAGGGTTTTCCTTTTCACTGACTGCGTACATTGTCAATACGCCCGGTTCGGTACGCAGGGAGACTTCGCCCACCTCGGTTGCGTATTTCATGTACTCGTCGAGATACTGCGGATAAACCTCGATTTTCGACAGGCGCACGATACCGTCGGCCGTCATGGATTCTTTGGCGCACATGCCCGGCGCCTTGCCCAGATTCAGACATTTGCCGATCACCTCTCCCGTAGCGAGGTAAGAATAAGTCGGAAACTCGAACAGCACGGGTTTCAACCGCGTATAGTCGAGTCTGCCGGCACTGTCGAGCACTTCGGGAGCGGCATAGGTGTTGGCAACGGAGCAGATGAAATTGTCGAATCCGTCCGTTTCGTAAATATCCACCACATCGCATTCCATCGTCAGCGGCGACGCGTCGATTACGGTGAAGGATGCGCAGCTCCAGGTCTCGAAGACTTCCGACAAGCAGCGCTACGAGGCGGGAGATGTCGCCCACTACACCGTCACCGTCACCCAAACCCGCAAGGACTCGACCGCGCACAACATTGCCTTCGCCGATCGCTTCGAAAGCGACGAGCTCGCCTCGATCGACACCTCGTCCATCCTGGTGACCAGACCTGATGGCACGACCGTCGACAGTCCCGACGTCACACTGGAGAAAAATAGGGACGGCGCCGTCTTCGGTTTCGCCCTCCAACCGGGCATCGATTTGCACGATGGCGAGGCCCTCATGGTTGAGTACTCGGCAAAACTCCCCGTCGCATCCGAGCACGTCATCAACCGCGCGCAGGCCAAAGCGAGCGACGCTGCCGCATCGAGCGCCGCGAACGACGTCGAGGTGAGCGAGCCCTTAGCGGACGCCTCACTTGAGAAGGAGGCGAGCGAGGAGACCGCGCAGGTGGGAGATTCGTTCACGTACACAATCACGGCCCGCACGACCAACGGGACCCTGCGCGACGCCGTGATAACCGACAGCGGCCTCCCCTCGGGCATCGAGGTCGACTTCGCCAGCCTGAGCGCTGCCGTGAACGGAAAGGCCATAGAGGAACCCATCGTGCACCAGGAAGGGAGCTCGTTCGCGATCGAGCTCGGCACGATGGGGAAAGACGATGTTGCCGTAGTGTCGTTCAAGGCGAACGCCGCTGATGAGGACCTTATCGGGCACAAGGTGGTAAACGGCGCGGCGCTCACCTCACCCACCCTCGAGGGCGAGCGCACCGCGCAGGCAGTGGTGGACATCGTCGCACCCGCAGGCACGGCAAGCATCGAGAAGACGTCATCAGCGGAATCCGCCTTTGCAGGAGAAACGGTTTCCTACGCCCTGTCGGTCGAGGTCGGCGAGACAGACCTCGAAGATGCGCTACTCGTGGACGAGGGGATTCCCGAAGGGGTCGCCATCGACTACGCCACGTTCGTAGCGACCGTAGACGGCAAGCGGATCGAACACGACTTCGCAAGCAGGGACGCCCAATCGTTCGCCTTGAAACTCGGCAAGGTGAGCGCAGGATCGAACGTTTCCGTCGAATACGAGGCACTTATCGAAGAGGGTTCCCTTGTAGGGTCGACCGTCGAAAACACCGCGACGATCGAGTCGCCTACGTTAAGCGATAGGCCACACAGCACAGCGCGCGTTGTCGTCATCGAACGGTCCGCCTCCAAGGTCGACATCGAACTCGTGAAGAGCGTCGATAGGGAGAGCACAGCCATTGGCGAGCGGATCGGCTTCACCATCGAGGCGACAGCAATCGGCGGCACGGTCGAGAGCGTGCTCGTCGCGGACACGAAGATGCCCAGCGGGGCCCCTATCGACTTCGACAGCATCCAGATCGCAATCGACGGGAAACCGGCCGATGCCGCCCTCGAAAGCGATGGCAACACGTTCTCCGCGCTCATCGGGACGCTCGAAAAGGGAAGCACCGCAACGATTACCTTCGCCGCCGACATCGCCGACGAGGCGCTGGCGGGAACGAAGTTCTCGAACAGGGCGGTGCTCACCTCGCCCAGCCTTGAAGATGCGCGTATCGCCCACGCCATCGTGAACGTCGACGAAGGCGCGCAGCCCATCGTCGATTCAGGCGGCAGCACCACAAGGGGTAAGGGCCTGGGAAAAACCGGCGATGAGCTTATGGGCTTCGCACTGAAAATAATCCCCGTGCTCATGGTCTCGGCGGGAGCGATCGGCATTGGAGCTGGAGCGCTTGCGCTCCGCAAGAGAAAGGCAGGTAGACGCTAGGGGACGAAACGCATGGGAGGCCGACGCACAATCCGTCGGCCTCCCGAATAAAACGATGAAGCTCCAGGCTAGCGTATATGCTTCTCAGCTTCCGCACGCGCCCAAGCGTCCAGCGCCTGAAGCTGCTCGATGCTCTCCACTTTCTGCACGCCCTGCAATTCGTGCTCGGACATCACGGCCTCGACGCATTCCGCAATGCCCAGATAGCTTCCCCGTTCGGACAGGAAGGCGGCGACAGCTATCTCGTTCGCAGCGTTCATCACGCAGGGAAGGGTTCCGCCCACCGAACCCGCATGACGAGCAAGCGCAAGGCAGCGGAACGTTTTCTCATCGGGAGCGGCAAACTCCAAAGAGCCCAGCGTCCGGAAGTCGAGCGGTGCGACCGGAGCCTCCCATCGATCAGGGTACGACAGTGCGAACTGGATAGGGATACGCATGTCGGTCGTCCCCAGGTGCGCCTTCACGCTGCCGTCGGCGTATTCGACCATGGAATGGATGGCGCTTTGCGGCTGCACGACGACTTCGATCTTGTCGTAGGGCATGTTGAACAAATGATGCGCCTCGATGACCTCGAGCCCCTTGTTCATGAGCGTGGAGGAGTCGATCGAAATCTTGGCGCCCATATGCCAGGTCGGATGCTTCAATGCCTGAGCAGGCGTGATGTCACGCAAATCGTCGCGCGTGCGACCTCGGAACGGCCCGCCCGATGCGGTGACCCACAGCTTGGCGACCTCGCGCTCGTTCTCGCCGAGCAGGCACTGGTAGATTGCCCCGTGCTCGGAGTCGATCGGCATGAGCGCGCCCGCCGGCCCCACCGCGGGAGCGATCCCCGATGCCCTGCGCGCCTCATCGACCTGCGCTGCAAGCGGCATGATCAAGTCGCCACCGACAACGAGGCTCTCCTTGTTCGCGAGCGCCAAGACCTTACCAGCCTTGAGCGTCTCGTAGCTTGCACGCAGACCCGCAGCACCCACAAGCGCATTCACGACCACGTCAGCCTCGGATAATCGGACCAAGTCGACCACGGCACTCATCCCAAAACCGAGCGAGCCGTCTTCTCCAAAGGATTTCGCAAACGTGGCAAGATCTAGGGCGCTTTCGCCCGCAGCAACATCTTCGCTGCCCACGGCAAGGTGGCCGACGCCGAACTCCTTCGCCTGCGCAAGCATATCCTGGGCGCGCGTGTTCACGGCAAGCCCCACGATCTTAAGCTTATCGGGATGCTGACGCACCACGTCGAGCGTTTGCGTGCCGATCGACCCCGTCGATCCCAAAACAACGATACGCCTCATGAAAGCACCTTTCTTGAAAAGCGACGTTTAAACGTTAAAGGGAATTGCCCCGGAAATCACCAAAAGGATAGCCGACGATGCCGCAACGAGAAACAGGGAGTCGCACCTGTCGAGTAAGCCACCATGGCCCGGCATGATCGTGCCGGAATCTTTGAAGCCGGAGTTGCGTTTGATGCGGCTTTCAGCCAAGTCGCCCAGCACGCCCATAAGGCCGCAAATCAGGCCGAAACCGAGCGCCTCGGGAAGGTTCAGGTTCAAGCCTGGGGTCAATGTGAACAACCCCCAGATGACCATCGAGCCGACGATGCCCGCGAAAAAGCCTTCCCAGCTCTTTTTCGGACTGACTCGCGGCGCCATCTTATGTTTGCCAATCTTGCTTCCGACCAGGTAAGCGAAGGAATCGTTTGCCCAGATGCTCAGGAAAATGCCGATGACGAGCACGCCGCCCCACGGGTCGGGCAGCGCTGTGCGCACGACTACGATGCCCGAGAGGAGAAGACCTGTGTACGCCGCACCGAAAAAGCTCACGCCGACATCGGGCACGCGCGCACGCAGCCAAAACACGTACCAAACGATAAGCGAGAGCAGAAGTGCGATGCTCACGTACAGCGCGCCGACCACGCCGAGGAAGTACACGCTTACGGGGTAGAGCATCGCGGCGATGATGCCGAGCATCTCATTAGGGAGCTTTGCGTCGGCGCGCAGCATGTAGTAAAATTCGCCAGCGCAAATCCCCGCCGTCGCGCACAAAAACACGAGCGTCGAGATGTCGCTTACGAGGATGCACACGATGCACAAGGTTACGTAAATCGCACCCGTGCGAAAACGAACCTGCAGGTCGGTTGCATTTTTCAGCTTTTGCGGCGTCTTCTTATAAGCGAAATCCTTGATGCGGGTAGAACGTGTCGGGCCTGCGCTTTCCTCATCGGTTGCGCGCGCGGCCTTCAGACTTGCCTTGCGCTCGGCCGAGCGCTTCCACTCCTCCGCAGCATCTCGCGTGTCGGCATCTTTGCGGGTCACGCTACTTCACCGCCCCAAAGCGGCGATCGCGCCCCTGAAACTCGAGCAGGCAGCGCAAAAGCTCGTAGCGGTCGAAGTCCGGCCACAGCACATCAGTCACGACGAACTCCGAATAGGCAACCTGCCACAGAAGGAAGTTCGACAGGCGAACCTCTCCGCTCGTCCGAATGACCAGATCGGGATCGGGCATGCCCGCCGTGTACAACCCGCGCTCAAAGTCTTCGGCGGAAAACTCTTTCGGGGCAAGCCCGTCGGCGGTGCGGGCGGCCACCTCTTCCGCGCAGCGATTGACCGCACGGAGAATCTCCTGGCGCGAACCGTAGTTGACGGCAACGACCAGGGTCATCCCCATGTTGTTCTTGGTTTTCTCCCATGCCTCCTCAAACGCCTCGCGCGTCTCCTCGGGCAGAAGGGACAAATCCCCAATCGTCTTCACGCGAACGTGCTCCTCGTGAAGGCCATCCACCTCGGCGAGCATCGTCTTAGCGAACAGATCCATAAGCCCGACGACTTCCTCTTGAGGGCGCTTCCAGTTCTCGGTCGAGAACGAGTAGATGGTCAGGTAGCGAACGCCAAGATCGCTCGCGCAGCGGATGGTCTCGCGCACCGCCTCGATTCCCGCCTTGTGTCCCTTCAGACGGTTGAGCGCGCGCTTTTTCGCCCAACGGCCGTTGCCGTCCATGATGACGGCGATGTGCTCGGGAATACGCGCAGCATCAAGCGCTTCGGGGGCAAGTCCCGAAGGCGGGTTGGGGAAAATGATATCAAGCGGTTTGTTCAAAAGACCTCGAATCAAAATGGGCTAGACTTCCATGACCTCCGCTTCCTTCTTCTTGAAGGATTCGTCGACCTCGGCGATGAACTTGTCGGTGATCTTCTGGATGGCACCTTCGGCGCGGCGCTGCTCGTCTTCGGGCAGGCTGTCTTCCTTGATGCACTTCTCGACCGCGGAGTTCGCGTCGCGACGGATATTGCGGATGGCGACGCGCGCTTCCTCGGAGTACGCCTTGCACTGCTTGACGAGCTCGCGGCGACGTTCCTCGGTGAGCGCAGGGAACGGCAGGCGGATGACCGTACCGTCGTTGGAGGGCGTCACGCCCAAATCGCTCTCGAGGATCGCCTTCTCGATAGCCTTCAGAGTCGTCTTGTCCCACGGCTCGATGACGAGCATATGGGCATCGGGCGTCTTCACGCCGGCCATCTGGTTCACGGGAGTGGGAACCCCGTAGTAGTCCACCTTGATGCGGTCGAGCGCCATCGCGTTCGCGCGCCCCGTGCGCACCGATGAGAAGTTGTCGTGCAGCGCCGAGAGGGCCTTGCCCATGCGCTCTTCGGCCTGTGCCTTAATGTCGTCAATGCTCATCCGAGCTCCTTTCGTCCCCTTCGAGCGGCGTCGCCGCCGATAGCGTGACGCGAGGGCCTCGCCCCCGCTTGTCCGTTGCCGTTATTCTACCGTGGTTCCCACCGCTTCGCCCTTGAGCGCGCGAGAAATGTTCCCCTTCACCGTCAGGTCGAAGACGATCATAGGAACCTTGTTGTCCATGCAAAGCGACGTCGCCGTGGAGTCCATCACGTGAAGGCCCTTGTTGAGCACTTCCATGTAGCTGATGGAATCGAAGCGCTTCGCGTCCGGGTTGACCTTGGGATCCGAGTCGTAGACGCCGTCGACCTTCGTGGCCTTCATGAGGCAATCGACATCGAGCTCGCACGCGCGCAGCGCAGCGGTGGTGTCGGTCGTGAAGTACGGGTTGCCGGTACCTGCGGCGAGAATGACGACGCGGCCCTTCTCCATGTGGCGGATGGCGCGACGCCTGATGTAGGGTTCGGAAACTTCTTGCATGTTGATGGCGCTCTGCACGCGGGAGAACACGCCGTGACGCTCGAAGGAATCCTGCAGGGCGAGCGCGTTCATGACCGTGGCGAGCATGCCGATGTAGTCG
>ERZ825670.4629-NODE-4629-length-10448-cov-3.818243_pt1 | contig 10448 bp, 7 predicted proteins | sample MGYA00519929_ERZ825670 | MGnify/ENA primary metagenome ERZ825670 (study PRJEB31778, sample SAMEA3449207) | human gut metagenome | biome: human gut; feature: human-associated habitat; material: faeces | place: United Kingdom | collected 2010/2012 ...
ATCGTCCTATATATTATTTTTGGTTTTTTGTGCGTTTTTACAACCGCCACACTGACAAATGAGCTGATCATGGACAGACTGGAAGAAGATATTTCCCAGTCTCTTTACAGGGAGGCAACTCTGATCTCCAATAATTATCTGCCTTCTTATTTTTCAGAAGACTCTTCTATCTGGGCAGTCCAGTCCCAGCTCATTGCCATGCGGCTGTACTTAAATTCTTCTCTTTGGTTCGTCGCACCGGATGGAAGTCTCATTACCTCTTCCAATATCAGAGGTACGACTGCCCCCCGTACGATTGAAAATTTTGATCCGGCCGAAATCGGGAACAGCCAGTACATTACCGGAACTTACCACGATTACTTTGACGAGGATTTTATTACTGTCATGGCACCGGTCACTCAAGGATTCTCAACAAAGGGATATCTGCTGATCCATCATCCGGTTTCTGACATCCAAAAGCAGTGTTCGCTTCTGATGCGTCCGGTTTACATTACTCTGGCAGTGATCTTCGGACTGTCTTTCATTTTCCTGCTGGGATTCCACTTCTTTGTCTACCGCCCGCTGCGGCAGATCACAGAGGCCGCCAAGCAGTACGCCATGGGGAACCTGGATTATGCGATCCCGGTTCATTCTCATGATGAAATGGGATATCTTTCTGCCTCCCTGAACTTCATGTCTGTGCAGTTAAAAGACATGGATGATTATCAGAAAAAGATCGTAGCAAATGTTTCCCATGATTTCCGCTCACCGCTGACCTCCATCAAAGGTTATGTGCAGGCAATGACCGACGGAACAATCCCACCAGAATTACATGAAAAGTACCTGAATATCATCCTGTTCGAGGTGGAACGACTGACCGACCTTACTACCGACCTGCTCACTCTCAACGAATTTGATACCAAAGAGCTGCTTTTAGACAAAACCACCTTTGATATTCAGGAAGTGATCAAGAATACAGCCCTCTCTTTCGAGGGAGTCTGCACACCGAAGCACATTTCCATTCAGTTGCTGCTGCTTCCTGATGCGGTTTTTGTCTGTGCAGATAAGCGGAAAATCCAGCAGGTTCTTTACAACTTGATTGATAACGCAATCAAATTCAGCGAAAATGAATCTTCTGTTTTTGTGGAAGTATCAGGAAAAAATGATAAGATCTTTGTCTCTGTAAAAGATCAGGGAATCGGTATTCCGAAAAAAGAACTGAATAAAATCTGGGAACGTTTCTATAAATCTGATCTGTCCCGTGGAAAGGATAAGAAGGGAACCGGACTGGGGCTTGCTATTGTCAAGGAAGTGATCCAGGCTCACGATGAGCATATCAATGTCATCAGCACCGAAGGAGTCGGTACGGAATTTATCTTTTCTCTGAGCAAAGCCAGTCAGGATTAGGAGGAAAACTGATAAGAAAACCGGGATGACGATCTTTCAAGATTCTCTCATCCCGGGTATTTTTTTCTGTTGCTTTTTGCTGTAATACTTTTCCTGTCTGTAAACTGCTCTCTGGATTTTATTTGTAAACCAGCGGTTTAATATCGGCATCATCCATATTCTCTGCCGTCACCCATACATACCCCGTATTCACTTCCGCTTCATTTCCAATCTCAAGAACTGTACGGGCAGATGCGATCACTGCCGCATATCCCATTCCAAATGGATTCTGTACAACCAGTCCATCCAGTTCTCCGTCCTCCAGTGCTTTCACCTGTTCTTTTCCTGCATCAAATCCTACAATCTGAATTTCATCGGAATTGTCCAGTTCATCCAGCACCTGAATCCCCAACTGGGTAGAAGTTTCATTCAATGCAAAGATCCCTTTCAGTTCCGGATGCTTTTTCAGGTAATACGCAACCGCCTCTTCGTTACTCATTTTGTCGGCTGCCGACTTTACTTCCTCAAACTTTTCCGCTACAGTCGGTGCGGTTGCTCCGTCCTTCGTTGCTGTATCTGTTCCTCCGGCTGCCGTTCCGTCATCGCCATTTGCAGAAGTTTCTGCTGTATCTGTACCACTTCCATTTGCAGTGCCTGTCGTCTGAGCTGCATCATCCATCTTTTCTCCTGCTTCTGCTGCAGCCAGATCTTCTGCAGACATCCCAAGCTGCTCTGCCGCTGCTTTCCGCTTTAACTGATCCAGTTCATCTACATAGATCGTCTCTACTACGGATACATCAGGATGATTTGCCTTAATCTCCTCTTTTACACCGGCTTCTCTTTCTTTTCCATTCTCCGATACAGAATCATTAAGCAGAAGGGCAATTTCCCCACTGTCACCGATAGCCTCACATAATTTCTTCACACCCGTCTTTGCGGCTTCTTTATTATCTGTCCGGCAGATACACTGGATTCCCTGATAACTGTTTCCTGAATCAAACGCTACGATCGGAATCCCGTTCGCAGTCGCAAGATCAAACTGAACCTCCGAAGCACTCTCATCAATACTGGATACCGCAATCACATCGGGATATCTTGCAAGCTCTTCATCTAAAATGTTGACCATCTCATCAATATTATCATTCTCATCCGGGGCATTGTATACCACCTTGATCTTATCATCTCCGCTGTATCCAAGACTCTCATTAAGATCCTCGGCTGCCTGCTCCACACCTTTCTTTACTTCATCCCAGTAAGGTGTCCCTCCGGCTCTTCCGATCACGGAAATATAAGTTCCCGGCTCTAAATCCAGCCCCTCTACATCTGCATATGCCGAAGGTGAAATGGCATCCAGATTCGCCTGCCATGCCGGAACTTCTGTCTTATCCCCGGTATAAATACTCTCTGTTTTTTTTGAATTGCCACAGGCACTCAATATCATTGCGGAACAAAGAACCGCACTGATCATAGCCACATAACGTCTTTTCATCATATTCCTCCGCTTTACATACTTTCCTTATCCTGTTCAGGCTCTCAATCCACTATGATACACGAAACTCCGCAAAAAGGAAGTAGTTTTTTCTTAAAAAATGATGAAATCTTCTTTTAACCTGCATTTTTCATCCTCTGACCACTCGTTTTGCATTAAATTTCTGCCATTTTTCTTCTCCTTTTCTGTCGCTTTCTTGTATAAAAGCCTGATTTATGTTAAAATGTTGATGTTTATTGTATAATCTGTAACCGCTGAGTTACCAGTCCTTATATACTGCATTCAGACTGTTACATATAAAAAGAAAGGAATGAATCAAATGACAACAGCACATCTCTGCATCACGCTCGCGATCCTCGTCTATTTAGGATGTATGCTTTATGTGGGCTATCGTTGCTCCAAGAACAACAACGACTCCGCAGATTTCTATCTGGGAGGCAGAAAATTAGGTCCTCTTGTTACCGCCATGAGTGCCGAAGCTTCTGACATGAGCAGTTGGCTTCTGATGGGACTTCCGGGACTTGCTTATCTGACCGGAGTTGCCGATGCCGGCTGGACAGCCATCGGACTTGCCATCGGTACTTATCTGAACTGGAGGATCGTAGCAAAAAGAATCCGCCGCTATACTCATGTAGCAGGAAATTCTATTACCCTTCCATCCTTTTTCAGCAACCGCTACCGTGATGAGAAAAAAATTCTCCAGTCGATCGGTGCTATTTTCATCGTAATCTTTTTTATCCCGTATACCGCTTCCGGTTTTGCCGCCTGCGGAAAGCTTTTTTCCAGCATGTTCGGGATCAATTATCAGGTTGCCATGGTCATCAGTGCATTGATCATCGTCGGCTATACAACACTGGGCGGATTCCTTGCCGCATCCACCACAGATTTTATCCAGAGCATCATTATGTCGATCGCACTGGTTATTGTATTTATCTTTGGTATTAATGTAGCCGGAGGCGTGTCTGCCGTTGTTGAGAATGCTCAGTCTCTCCCGGGATATCTTACAATGCACACGACTTACGATCCGGTTTCAGGAACAGAACAGCCTTATCCGATTATCAGTATCGTATCCATGATTGCATGGGGACTTGGATATTTCGGCATGCCACATATCCTGCTCCGCTTTATGGCCATTGAAGATGAAGAGAAATTAAAGCTGTCCAGAAGAGTTGCAACCGGATGGGTTGTCATTTCTCTTGCAGTTGCAGTGTTGATCGGTATCATCGGACTTGCCATGACAGCAGCCGGTGAACTGATTCCACTGGAGGGTTCTGCTTCAGAGACGATCATTGTTAAGATTGCTGACCTGATGAGCCAGCATGGTGTGCTTCCGGCACTTCTTGCGGGAACGATCCTCGCAGGTATCCTTGCCTCCACCATGTCAACGGCTGATTCACAGTTACTTGCTGCTTCTTCCTCCGTTTCTTCAGACCTTTTGGGAGATTTTCTGAAGAAAAAGACAGGAAAGAAAGGGTCGATGTTTGCGGATCGTATTACCCTGCTTATCATTGCACTGATTGCAGTCTTCCTTGCAAGAGATCCGAACAGTTCTGTTTTCAATATCGTATCTTTTGCATGGGCCGGCTTCGGTGCTGTATTCGGACCGGTTGTCCTCTTTGCATTGTTCTGGAAACGTTCTAACTGGCAGGGAGCTTTAGCCGGAATGATTTCCGGCGGAGCAATGGTCTTCATTTGGAAATACCTGGTACGCCCGCTCGGTGGTGCGTGGGATATCTACGAACTGCTTCCGGCATTCCTTGTATCCTGTGCAGCGATCGTCCTTGTAAGCCTGCTTACAAAGGCCCCGTCCAAAGAGATCGTGGAGGAATTTGAAAGCGTATAATCCCTTTAAAATACGGGGAAAAAGACAGTCATGACTAACTCGTATCTGCCCGGAAGGTATTCGATTAAATACAGTTTCAACCCTTGTATATTTTAGATTCTTGTATTAGAATGTAGATAACGAAACGGAAGTTGTCCGTTTTGAAATCAAAAAAGGAGGATACATACCCATGGCACGTGTAATTAGTGATGAATGTGTAAAGTGTGGTACTTGCGAAGCTGAATGTCCGGTAAGTGCAATTTCTGAAGGCGAAGATACATATGTTGTTGATGCTGATTCCTGCATCGATTGTGGAGCATGTGAGGCTGCCTGTCCAGTAGGTGCTATCTCCGAGGCTTAAGATTACAGACGCAACGTGATCACAGAGCAAAAAAGTCCTGCCCGGCTGATGAAGTTCAGCCGCTGCAGGACTTTTTCTTTTCTGAAACAAACGGACATTCACTGCATAAAATATAGAAACAATGAAGTATCTGCAATTCCGGAGGCTGCAACTCTGGAAACTGCGAATCCGGTTGTAATTCCCGTGATATATGCCACAATTTGACGAACGATTAGCCGGCATTCCCGGAACAGCTTATGCTATAATAAAGCAAGAATTACAGTTCACCCCTTAAAGGTGAACTGTAATATGCCATGTCAGATAGGAGGTATAGATATCCATGGGGGAAGTCAGATTTATGATTTCCGAAGCCGCAAAAAAAGTGCATGTCGAATCTCATGTTCTACGCTACTGGGAAGAAGAGCTTGGACTTTCGATCGGCAGAACGGAAATGGGACATCGATATTATACCGAAGATGACATACAGCTTTTCTGCTGTATCAAAAGACTAAAAGATGAAGGAATGCTTCTGAGAGACCTGAAGCTGCTTATTCCTCAATTAAATGAGACCCGGAACCGGCTGCGTCAGGCGGACAAGGTCTCTGAAAAAACAACCGCAAAGTCCGCTGTAAAAGCACTTGCAGGTGCAGCCACAAAAACAGACATAAAGACTGTCGCAGATGCAGCTGCAAAGCCAGTCACAAATGCAGCCGCTCCTGCCGGAACGAATCCTGTTCCCACACCGGACTCTGTTGAAAAATCTTCAGCCGCCCTGCCATCGGCTGCCGTTACCCCTGATGAAATCATTACCCGGACGCAACTGGAACAGGTAAGATCTCTTCTCGGCGACGTGCTTTCCGAGGTAGTCACAGACAATAATTCCACGCTCACCGATCAAATCAGTAAGACAGTAACTTCTGATATACTCCGGGAAATGGACGACCTCTTTCAGGCAAAAGAGCGACGGGAAGAAGAACATTTCCGTAAGCTGGATTCTCTCATCCGTCAACAACAGGCAAATCGACGGGAATCTGCAAAAGGGAACGCAGTTATCAGGCTTAAGAAAATTTTTACCTGACCGGCAGATGCAAAGGGACTGCCGTATCTGAACTTTCACTTCATACGGCAGTCCCTTCTTTGTCTGATCTTCTGATGATCTTCTGATTTACAGGCAGATCCTGAACTTCTGGTCTGAATTTTCATCTTAATTCTGATCTTAAGATTTTAAATTTCTCAGGAGTCCCTCTCCTGTCTTCTTTCTTCATTTCCAAATCTCGTATACTGCGGCATCCATGCAAGACGCACTGTTCCGATCGGGCCGTTTCTCTGCTTCGCAATAATGATCTCCGCAATATTTTTATCTTCTGTATCCGGATTGTAGTAATCATCACGGTAAATGAACATACATACATCGGCATCCTGCTCGATTGCTCCTGACTCACGCAGGTCAGAAAGCATCGGACGCTTATCCGTTCTCTGCTCTACCGCACGGCTCAACTGGGACAGTGCAATGACCGGCACGTTCAACTCCCTTGCCAGCCCTTTCAAAGAACGCGAAATCTCCGAAATCTCCTGCTGACGGCTTTCATTTCTGCGGCTGTTACTTCCACTCATCAACTGTAAGTAGTCAATGATAACCAGATCAAGTCCCATTTCCAGCTTATATTTTCTGCATTTGGATCGCATCTCAGAAATAGTGATACCTGACGTATCATCAATGATCATCCGGGAAGATCCAATCGTTCCTGCTCCTTCGATCAGCTTCTCCCAGTCCGTATCTGACAGATTACCGGTTCTTAAAATCTGTGCATCCACATGAGATTCCAGTGAAAACAGACGGTTTACCAACTGCTCCTTTGACATCTCAAGACTGAAGATCGCCACTGCGAGATTCTGACGGAATGCCACATGCTGTGCGATATTCAAAACAAAGGCCGTCTTTCCCATAGAAGGACGGGCTGCGATCAGGACAAGGTCTGATCTCTGTAAACCGGAAAGCTTATAATCAAGGTCAATGAATCCTGTCGGGATTCCCGTAACCGTTCCCTTTGTCTTTGATGCCCGCTCAATGACATCCAAGGCATTCAGAACAACCTGCCGGATTGGAACATACTCTTCTGAATTTCCTGTCTCCGCAAGCTCAAAAACCTTCTTCTGTGCATCTTCCAGAATCTCATCCAATGGTTTATTCTGCTGATAACACGTATTTGCGGTCTCCTCATTCACTTTAATGAGCCTCCGCATCACGGATTTTTCCCGGACGATCTTTGCATAGGTATCTGCATTGGCGGATGTCTGTGCCTGCATGAGAAGATCTCTCGCAAATTCCATATTGCTGATCTCCGGTGGAACATCTTTTTCCTTCAGATAATCCTGAAGCGTGATCAGATCTACCGGCTTTCCCTGCTGAAACATTTCCACAATACAGTCAAATAAAATCCCATATGCAGTCTGATAAAAATCCTCTCCGGTTATAATTTCGGAGGCCATCGAAATAGCCTCCTTATTCATCAGCATCGCTCCCAGCACTGCCTGCTCCGCCTCCGCACTGTGCGGAGGAATCCGTTTCATTGCTGCTTCCATATCCATAAAGAATACCCTCTTATGCTTCTTCCTTTACAACGACTTTCAGTTCTGCTGTCACTTCCGGGTGCAGTTTCACTGATACCATATGCGTTCCCAGTGTCTTGATTCCCTCTTTGATCTGGATCTTTTTCTTATCTACAGAAAGATTCATCTGCGTCTTCACAGCTTCTGCAATTTCCTTGCTGGATACTGAACCGAACGTTCTTCCGCCTTCTCCGACTTTAATCGACAGCTCAACCTTTCCTGCTCCAAGTTCTGCTGCCAGTTCTTTTGCAGCCTCCAGGTTCTCCTCGGCAACTTTCTTTTCATTATTCTTCTGCAGCTTCAGGTCATTTAAATTCTTTCCCGTCGCCTCCAGACCGACTTTCTTCGGAAGAATGAAATTTCTTGCATATCCATCATTTACGTTTACGATCTCACCCTTTTTTCCAAGGGATTTTACATCTTTCAACAAAATTACTTTCATCTTATATATCTCCTTCTTCTATCATTTTATCAATCGTTTCTTTGAGTGCATTAACCGCCTCTTCAATATTTGTATGGTCAAACTGTGCTCCTGCGGAATTGATATGACCACCGCCACCCAGCTTCTCTGCAATGATCTGCACATTCACCTCGTCAATCGATCTGGCACTCATATAGATTTTGCCCTCATACACCGTCAGCACAAAAGAGGCTTTGATCCCGCTGATATCCAGCAACTCATTGGCTGTCTGTGCCGCAAGTACCGTCGGACTGTCAATGTCACCCGGACACTGGGCAATGGCATACTCTTCCCGGTAGACCTCTGCCCGACGCATCGCCTCTGCTTTCGCCCTGTAAGACTCCATATCATCTCGGAACATCTTACGAACACGGGTAATATCTGCTCCGCATCTCCTTAAGAATGCAGCCGCTTCAAAGGTACGCACCCCGGTGCGCATGACAAAATTCTTAGTGTCCAGCATGATCCCCGCCAGCAACACATCCGCATAAGCAGGATTCAGATGCTCCGTATTCCGGAAATGCTGCAACAGCTCCGTCACAAGTTCCGCCGCCGAGGAAGCATATGGCTCGTGGTAGAAGATCACCGCATTGTCGATAAAATTCACGATCTTCCGGTGATGGTCAATGACCACCACCTGCCGGGCATTCTGGTACAGATCCACGCTTTCCACAAAATCCTTGCTGTGGGTATCCACCACGATCAGCAGGGTCTGTTCGGTCATCTGGGTCAGCGCTGTGGGCACGTCAATGGTCAGGTGGATATCCTCCGCCTCCATCCGGTCGATCAGCACCCCGGCTAAGGTGGTCTGCCGATCCACCACCACATGAGCAGGCTTGCCGCTTTGCAGGATGGCACCAGCCAGACCAATGGCAGAGCCGATGGAATCCAGATCCCCGTACCGGTGTCCCATGATCATGACCCGGTCGCAGGTATGTATCAGCTCCTGCATGGCGTTGGCAATGATCCGGGTCTTTGCCCGGGATTTTTTCTCCACGCCCTTGGACACGCCCCCGAAGAATTTATAGCCGTTCTCGGTTTTCAGAGCGACCTGGTCGCCCCCTCTGCCCAGCGCCATATCTAGCGCCTGCTTGGCAAATGCCTCGCTTTCCTCCAGGGTGGACGCCCCGTGCCCCACGCCGATGGACAGGGTAATGGCATACCGCTCCCCTACCGTAATGGTACGGGCATCGTCCAGGATCCGGAACTTGCCCCGGATCATCTGCTGCAAATGCTGTTCCTCCACCACTGCCACAAACCGGTCGCTGGACAGCTTCCGGAGCACACCGGTGGTAGGCGCCATAAACCGCTCCAGCATCTGCTCGATGGCAACGAACACGGTGGCTTTTTCGCTTTCCTTTGCGTTTTGCAGCACGTCCTCGTAATTATCGATCACCAGCAGCATGACGGTGGGACGGGTATTGAGGAAGGTGTCCTGCAGTGCGGCATAGTCCGTCACATCCGTAAAGCACAGCAGATGCAGATTCCGGTCATTCCGGGTACAGGTGGTCACACTGATTTCGTACTGCTTGTCGCAGTAATGGACGCTGCCGCTGCAGGTTTCCAGCAGGGTGGGCAGATCCAGATCCAGCACCTCCCCGATCCGCAGACCGAACACATCGTCGTTCTCCAGAATATCCCTGCCGAACAGCAGATTGTACCAGAGAATCAGACCGCTGTCGTCCAGGATGACGGTGGGCACCGGCAGAGAATACATAGTTTCATGCTCCGCAGCGGCAAGCTCATCGTTCAGTGTGGCAATAAAGCGGATATTCCGCTTGGAAAACAGGAAAAAAGAAATCAGGAACAAAACAGCCGAAACAAACAGCAGCACAACGGACAGCCAGAACCGTTCCGTATCATAGCCATGCAGCCCATAGGCGGCATAGCCAGCCGAACACAACAGCAGACCCACCGTTATACAGAACCATACCGGTCGCTTTTCCCGCATTTCTCACGCCTCCTTTGCTACATGCCGGATCATGCCCGGATGCATCAGTGAATCTCTGAAATGATCGGCAGGATCATCGGACTGCGCTTGGTCTTGGAGAAAATAAAGTCGGACAGCGCATCCCGCAGCTTGGTCTTCATGGAGTTCCACTCCCGGAAATCCTGGGGCGTGCAGCTTGCCAGGGTGTGACTCAACAGGTTCCGTGCCTCATCCATCAGCTGTTCGGACTCCCGCACATACACAAAGCCCCGGGAGATCATATCCGGCCCTGCCACCACTTCTCCGATGGACTTGTCGATGACCACTGTTACAATGATCAGACCATCCTCTGCCAGATGCTTTCTGTCACGCAGCACGATGGAGCCAACGTCTCCCACGCCAAGACCGTCCACCATGACTCTGCCCGCAGGC
>ERZ825670.4631-NODE-4631-length-10446-cov-4.847849_pt1 | contig 10446 bp, 10 predicted proteins | sample MGYA00519929_ERZ825670 | MGnify/ENA primary metagenome ERZ825670 (study PRJEB31778, sample SAMEA3449207) | human gut metagenome | biome: human gut; feature: human-associated habitat; material: faeces | place: United Kingdom | collected 2010/2012 ...
TATAATATTTTTCTGCCTCTTCTATAAACTCTTTATCACTTTTAATATGTACATACTCTTTACACATTTCAATTCCGCCAAGATATGCCCTATCAATAGCATCTTTTCTATATTCTAAGAAAGATTTATAATCATTTCCATGCTCTTGTTTCCATCTATTTAAATTTTGATTTAAACTTCTTCCACCAAAAACATTAGTACTATGTAATCTATAATCAAAAAGAGGCTGTTCGATATAGCTTATTCCCTTTCCTTCATTTGCAATAAATCCAGCTAACCAATCATGTGCAATAAAATTCTTTTTAAATGGAATCATTTTATCTTTAACTGATTTTGTAATAATTTGTGAACATCCTATTCCAACACATCTTGAAATAGCTAATTTACTTTTTCCTTTCACTAATGGAACATTTTTATATTTAAAATAATCATCTTGAAGTACAACTCCATCTTCATCTACTTGTCTACAGTTACAATACACCATATCAACATTTTCTTCTTTTATTTTTTTTAGGCTCTTTTCCACCTTTTCTTTACCCCAAACATCATCATGATCTGAAAACATTATATAATTTGCAGTTGATTGTTGTAACAAAAATTCAAAATTTTTGTTATATCCTAAATTTTTAGGTTGAATATATAATTTTATTCTATTATCTTTTTTCTCATATTCTTTTAATATTTCTGCAACTTTTTTATCACTAGACTTATCATCACTTATATATATTTTTAGATTTTTATGTGTTTGTCTTAATATACTCTCTATTTGCTTTCTTAAATATTTTTCATTTGTATTATATGTTGCAACTAATATATCAACTAATTCTTCCATATAATATTCCTTTCAATTTGTATGTTTTTATCTATTCTTAATATTGCTTTTCTAGTTTTTCATTAAAATACAATTTTGCTATCAACTTCAATTCATTCAATGATTCAGCTTTTAAATTAAATGAATATAACTTCTTTGCAGGGGCCATTACTATGTATTTTATAGCACTAGCTGTGCTTTCACTCATTTGTAAACATCCTTTATCTTGTTTGCTACATATTTTACATTTAAATCCATTATCTTTTAAACTAAAATACTGTAACTCATATTTTTGTTTGCAATTTGTACATTCACTTATTCTTGGTGTAAAGCCTAAAAAACATAATAGTTTAATTTTAAATATACTCATTATTAGTTCTGCATCCTTATCAGTTTCTGATAATGTATATAATGTATTTAAAAATAATTGCAAAATTTTGTAACAATTTTGATTTTCTTCTGTAACATCTTTTACTATTTTGGTAATTTCTACCGCATAATTCAATTTATCTAAATCTGTTCTTAATTTGTAAAACACTTCTATTGTTTCACAAGAATTTATATTATATGTATTTGCACCCTTGTACATTAAATACTCACCAAAACATAAAAATTGTGTGCCTGCAAGTAAGGCGCTTCTTTGTCTTCTAGCGCCTTTTGCAACACACGAAATCTTGCCCAATCCTGGTGTTAACATTGTAAGCATTTTGTCATAATCGCCTAAGTTATTTTCAGATATTATTATACCACTCATTTTTATTGTTCCCATTTTGTTCCTCCATTTGTTGTATTCCGCTTCCTATTTTTTCTTCTATGTCTTGTATTTGTTTTAATTCTAAAAAAGTATTTATATCCCCTGTATTTTTAAAGATATTCCATGCAATTTTTTTAATCATAAGCTCACTTCCTCTAATTCTATCTTTCGCAATTACAATATAAATTATTCAAAAATTTAAAATTCACTATAATCATAAATTTTATAGATATTTGCATTATTGAAGTTTGAATTTTTTTATAATTGTTGAATCATCTTGCCAATCTTCTTTAACTTTTACCCATGTTTTTAAATTAACTCTTGTTCCAAAATTCTTTTCCATATCAATTCTTGCCGATTGACCTATACGTTTTAACATCTTACCATCTTTTCCTATAATTATTCCTTTATGAGAGTTTCTAAGGCAATAGATTGTTGCCTCTATATCATATAAATTTTCACCTTTTTGGTTTTTCCTAAACTTCATTTTTTCCACTTCAACATATATCCCATGTGGAACTTCTTCTTGTAAAAATGTAAGTGCTTTTTCTCTAATTGTCTCTTCAGCAAGTTGTCTTAATGTCTGGTCTGTATATTCTTCTATATTATAATATGCAGGACCAGGTTTTAAGTTCTTTTCAATTTCATCTAAAATAATATCTCTATATTTTTCTTTTAAAGAAGATATAGGAATAACAGCTTTAAAGTCATATTCTTTTTGATATATATCTATTAATTGTAGTAATTTTTCCCTTTTAACTAAATCAATTTTATTTATTATCAATATAGCTTTTTTATGAGATTTCTTTATTTTTTCAAGAATTTTCATATCTCCTCTGCCAATTTCTTCACTTGTAGCTTCTATTACAAATAATATCAAATCAATTTCATTTATAACTCCAAATGACGTCTCTACCATGGTTTCATTTAACTTTGTTTTTGGTTTATGAATTCCAGGCGTATCTATGAATATTATTTGTGAATCTTTTCTATTTACAATTCCTTTTATTGCTGTTCTTGTTGTTTGCACCTTGTTTGCTGTAGCTGCTACTTTTTCTCCTACTAGCATATTTAATAATGTAGATTTTCCCACATTTGTTCTTCCAAGCATTGCAACAAATCCTGATTTAAATTCTGCCATTCTTTTTCCTTTCCATGGGCAATTGGGGGTCGGTTCCATTTTTGCCCTTTGCCTATTCTTCAATCTCTTTAACACCATATTCTAATACGTTTATTGTTTTTATAATTAATTTTGAAGCAATATCATTTTCATCTTCTAATCTTCCAACTCTAATTACTTTTTTACTTTCAAGTATTATGTCTGTATCTAAAATCTTCACCAACATTCTTGTGTCTTTATCCATTCCAACTGGTAAAGTTTTATTTTGATTATCATAGTACACACAATTTGAAAATGCAACTGCTTTTACATTTTTGTCAAAATTCATCTTATATAAATTTACTTTTCCACTTTCTGTACTCATTAGTGAATCTTCAATTTCTTTTTCTGGATTTAAATTAAATATATTAAATTCGTTTGTATCAATATTTTGATCTTCTTCTATCCATTTATAACCTGCAATTTCTTGTTTTAATACATTTTTGTCTATGGCTTGATCTATTATCTTTATAGCCTCTTCTAATGCTGCTTTATATTCTACAGTTTTTAATGATTTTGAAATTCTTAATATAGAATATTTATTTTTAGGATGTTCCCTATGAGACTTATTTGCCAATTTTGTTATTTTTCTTGTATCTTCTGACAATCCACCAAATATATCAATAGCCTCTTCTTCTGTAATATCTTTTTCATTTTGTAAATCTTTTTTTATTTTTTTCATATACTGTTCAACTTCTTTTGCTGTTGTATTATCAGTTTTTAATTTATTAATTATTTCTAGTTGGTCTGTGGTAGTTAAATAAATATTGTCTAACTCTTCTTTCGAAAGTTCCTTCCTTTGTGCTTTGTCCATTGTTTGTCCAAATTCTTCAAAATCTTCTTCATAATCAAATATTTTTGAATGTGGCTTTACATTTATTGTTTCTTCTTCGCCTTCTTCTAATGCTTGTACTTCATCTTTATTGCTATATTTCCAAAATTCAAATATGCTTTTTTTATGGCTATCAATTTCATTTATATATGCTGTTGCATTTTCTATTTTTTTAACTAAGTTAAGATTTTTTAGTTTTAATGCATTTATGTCTAGTTTAGTGTTTTTTAAATTTGTTTCTTTCTCATTTGCTTCTTGACCTTTTTGCAATAATTCATCAAGTGTATACTGTGCTTTTATTTTTTCGTCTATTTCCTTTATTTCTGGTACATCTTCTGGTTCTTCTTCAACAATTTCTTCTTTTTGTTTTGTCTTTTTTCCGCTATATTTAAAGAAATACTTTACTTTCCCAAAAAATGTTTTCTTACACTCCAAAAATGTTGATATCTGCTTTTCTTTACTCAAATATTCAATCTCTAAATCTTGTGATTGTCTTTTTAATCTTCTTACTTTTGCTTGTAATAGATTGTTTTCTTTAAAAGCATTTTTTTCTTTGTCTAGCAAAATCTTATATTCAATATTTAACCAATCACTTAAATCATCATATTTCATTAAATCATCATTATAATAAAATTCTAAACTTCCTTGTTTATCTATTCTAGTATTAAATTTATAGTAATTAGGTAATTCTGATTGCAATATAAATAGTGCTTTTACTAATTTAAAAAACTTTGTTGCTTCAATTTTGTTTGATAGTTTTACTTTATATTCTGATTTTATTGTTCCATATACTTCTGTTTCTCCAACTATTTGTATAGTTACTTTTTCATTTTTGTCATATACTTCATAAATTGATGGCCAATCTTTTGTAAAAAGCCATAAATAATTTTCTAAACTCTGTATCTCTGTTTTATTTAATAATTCTCTGGTATAGTCTGCATTACTAATAGGTACAAATATTCTACCTGCTTTTTTCTTTTCTATTTGTTTTTTTAACACATAAAAAAAAGTTGAATAATCATTATCTTCTGTTGGGACAATCATAAAATATTGATTAGTTGATGATGAATAATATATTTGCCATAAATAATTTCCTGAATATCTTACTTTAAATGGTATCTTTTTATTAATTAATTGCTGTTCTTGCTCTATTTTCTCTATATCTTCAATTTTTACTTCTTCTAACATTCTTATAAATGTTGCATATCTTTCCTGATTTTCTTCACTCTTTGAATCTAAATAATTTGCTAGTGGAGTTGCTTTTGAATACTTTTCTTTTATATCGTCTAATCTATTTGTTGGTGATAATAATATCTGTATCTCTTTTGGCGAAACAAATCTATATTGTCTGTATTTTTTTTCATCTAGTCCAGTATTAGGTCTAAATTGTAAATCTTCCACTAACTTTAGTGTTTCTGGTATTTCTTCTAAATTTAGTCCTATGTATTCTAACTTTTTCTTTATCTCTTGAGTCTTATTTTTCTTTTCCAAAGTAGATTCTCCTCTCAATCCTTTTCTTCATTATATATTTTACTATGCTAATTTAAAAATATCAAGATTTTTATACCTATTTTTAAAATTTTTAAGAGCAAAAAATAATTGTACCAATTTACCCTAATTTTTTTTGAATATCTCTTGACAAAACAATAAATACCTATTATAATAATTATTGTTCAAACTTTATGGCGAAGTAGCTCAGTTGGCTAGAGCATCCGGTTCATACCCGGCAGGTCGTAGGTTCAAGTCCCACCTTCGCTACCATAATAATACAGGCATATAAGGAATTTTAATTCTTTATATGCTTTTTTTGTTGTAACTATACCTACCAAAACAAACAGTAATAAAAGAAAAACACAATAAATATATTTAATAAGGTGATAAAAATGTTTATACAAATATTATTTATATTAATTGGTTTTACACTGCTTATTAAAGGTGCTGATTTTCTAGTTGACGGTTCAAATGCTATTGCTAAAAAACTACATATTTCAGAAATTGTAATAGGTCTCACAATAGTATCGATTGGAACATCAATGCCAGAGTTATTTGTAAGCACTACGTCTGCAATAGAAGGATATTCAGATATTTCAATAGGTAATATTATCGGAAGTAATATATGTAATTTATTACTTATATTAGGTCTATCTGCATTAATTCGCCCATTAGAGTTCCAAAATCAAACTAAATTAATAGAAAATCCCATGTCAATATTTTTGACTTTGATTTTTCTTATTATATGTAATATTAATCAAAATATAAATAGATATGAAGGACTTATACTAATTGGATTATTCTGTTTATTTTTAACATATACAATAATCATGGCTAAACGCAATCAACAAGATGTGATTTTACAATTTTCTAATGAAAAAAGCAAAAAAATAAGTATTTTTAAAAATACTATGCTTATACTTCTAGGTATAATATTATTGAAATTAGGAAGTGAATTAGTTGTAGAAAATGCAAAAAGAATTGCAATAACATTAAGTGTAAGTGAAAAAGTAATAGGATTAACTATCGTTGCAATAGGAACTAGCTTACCAGAATTAGTAACCAGCGTAACTGCTGCAATTAAAGGCGATAGCGATATAGCTATAGGTAATATAGTGGGTTCAAACATTTTCAATATGTTATTAATAGTTGGAGTTTCTGCTGTTATAAATCCAATATCTTATAATATTACATATAATTTCCAAATGTTAATATTATTTATTGGAATGGCAATGATAACATTTTTTCCTTTTGTAAAACCTAAGAATAAACTATCTAGGTTTGAAGGATTACTTTTTGTTTTACTTTATATATTTTATACTATAAAACTTTTCTTTTAATAATAACCTTTTTTCCGTTTTCAAAGGGACATAAGACAAATAAATATTTATTCTTAGCTGTCCCCCTTGAAATATTTTACCTTCTTCTACATACCCTGCAAGATGTATTATTATTAGACGTAGTTGTTGTGTTAATTATATTTTCATTTGCAGCATCTGTTAATAGCACATTATTTTCATTTCCTCTATTACATCCACAATTACATCCATTGTTATTTCTACAATTTACTGTGTTTCCACTTATTCTGGCAACAACCTCCCCATTACTATTAATAATTCTAAGTGAATTATCATCATCATTATTATTTGTTTCATCATCAGAATTATATGGATTATGACATCTTATGCAATCATTATGTCTAAAAAAGCATGAACTATTGAAAACACAGTCCAAAAATGCTGACAAGAACCCTACAATCCCTAATATTATTGCTAATATTACTAATGTTATATTAGATAAAATAATTGCAACTAATAATGTTATAGAAAAAAATATAGCACCTACTAATAGTGGACAACGTACTAATCTATTGGTAAGTATTGATAATACTATCGTTACTAGTATTATGGCAAAGAAAATAAGTATATTCATAATATTTCATCCTTTCAATTAATGACTTTTTATATTCATTTAATTCCTTGTGTTTTGATATATATTATGAATACACTTATTTTTTTGTTACTTATATTTTTGCCTTAAACCTTTTTGTTTAGTCATACATTACTTTTAATAAATACAAACCATTAGGTGGGAATGTTTTTCCTGCATTTTCTCTTTTTTCCTGTTGAATTATGTCAATTATTTTTTCAGGTTTTATCTTTCCTAATCCAACTTCTACTAGTGTTCCTACTATTATTCTTACCATATTATATAAAAATCCATTTCCAGTTATCTCTATAAAAATTTTCTCATTTTCTTGGTATATATCTGCTTTGTATATTGTTCTTACACTACTTTTGCTACTTGTTCCACTTGCCTTAAATGCCTTAAAATCATGTTCTCCTTCAAAATATTTTATAGCTTTTTTCATTTGGCTTAAATCTAACTTTTGAGGAATATGTGTTTCTAAATTTCTATAAATTGCTGTTCCCTCTGGAGAATTATTTATAATATATCTATATGTCTTTTTTTTACAACTTAGCCTACTATGAAATCTTTCATCAACCTCCTCAGCTTTTTTTATTACTATTGATCTCTTTAATTTAGAATTTATTGCTATTGCAAATTTCTCTATTGGAATTTGTGAATTTGTCTTGAAATTTGCTACTTGACCTAATGCATGTACACCTGCATCTGTTCTTCCAGATGCATTTAATTCTACATCTTCTCCTGTTATTTGTTTTATTGCTTGTTCTATAGTTCCTTGAATATTTAACTTTGTAGGTTGTTTTTGCCACCCATTAAAGTCTTTTCCATCATATTCTATTGTTAGCTTTATGTTTCTCATTTTTATCACATCTCCTCAAATAAAGAAAAGTGGCTGTACATTTGCCACTATTTTCTTAATTTTCTTTTTTCTTATATATCTTTTTTACCATTTCTTTAAGACTTTTTTTATCTTTCTTTGCTTTAGCTTCATTTAATCTTTTTGTAACTATATTACTAATTAAAATTTTTTTCAAAACATCTTCTCTTACATCTGCAATCAATGTTCCATCTTTAGCAACAGATACCTTTCCAGTTTCTTCTGAAACAATTATTGCTAAACTGTCTGATTCTTTTGATATACCAATTCCTGCTCTATGACGTGTTCCTAGTTCTTTTGCTATATCTTTATCTCCAGCTAGTGGTAGCATACATGCTGCTGCTGCTATTTTGTTGTTACTTATAACAACTGCACCATCATGCAAAGGTGTATTGGGAACAAATATATTAACTAATAGTTGTGGTGATACTTCTGCATTCATAGGAATTCCTGTAGATATTATATCTTTTATTTGTATATCTCTTTCCATTACTATCAATGCCCCTGTTTTATTTTTTGCTAATTCATATACTGCTATAACAACTTTGTATATGTCTTCTTTTGTTTTTGTTATTATATCTTTGTCAAATCCAAAAAATCTCGAAAATTTGTTAGTTCCTCCAAGTTGTTCTAATGCTCTTCTTATTTCAGGTTGGAATATTATTATAATAAGTATTACACCCCAGTCCATTACTGTTGATAATATATAATTTAATATATACAAGTTTAATACACCGCTAAGTGCGGTTGCAATTACTAGAAATGCTATTCCTTTCACTAATTGCCAAGCTCTTGAATCTTTTACTATCCTCAGCAACTCATATGCTAAAAATACTACTATAGCAACATCTATAATTAATGAGATTAATTTGATTGGATACTCTTGATACATTTTTATGTATGTTAGTATATTTTGTTCATAAAAATTATTTAATATTATTCCTATGTTCCCCATTTTTCTCATCATTCCTCTCTTAAGTATTTTATTTTATATTTGTAACTACAAAATATATACATGTTGAGCATGATGCTAAAACCATTACAATCAATAAAAATAATGCCATTATCTTTGAAAATATTCTTTGTTTATCTATCTTATTTTTTATTTTTACTTTCTCTTCTTTTTCTTCTTTCATCTTACATCATCCTTTCCTTATATATTATAACACACTTTTTTTCTTTTTCAATATGTAAACTATAATTTTATTAATAGATTTTTACTTATTACTTATTTTATATATTTCAACTAATTTATTTTCAGCTTCTCTTAATTTATGTTCATCATTGGCACAAATATATGCTAAAAAGTCTCCTTTTATTACCTCATCGCCAACTTTTTTATTCAAAATTATTCCAACCTCTGGTTCAATTTTATCTTCTTTTCTTATTCGTCCTGCCCCTAAATAACATGCTAATTTTCCAATTTCTTCTGCATTAATCTCCTTAACCAAACCTGTTTTTTTAGTTACAACTGCTGAAATATATTTTGACTTTGCAAATTTTGTTGTATCATCTAAATATGAAATATCTCCATTTTGATTCTTTACCATTTCTTTAAACTTATTATAAGATGTTCCATTTTCAATATTTTCTAACATCTTTATTTTGTTCTCTTCTATATTGTTTCCTTTTCCTGCAAGCTGAATCATATTAGCTCCAAGTTCTAACACAACCTCCTCTAAATCTTTTGGCATATCTCCTTTCAGAAAATTAATAGCTTCTATTACCTCTAAAGAATTGCCCACTGCATATCCCAATGGTTCATCCATAGGTGTTAATATACATCTTACTTCTCTTCCAACCAAGTTTCCTATTCTTATCATCTGTTCCGCTAGTCTTTGAGCATCTTCTTTTGTTTTCATAAAAGCTCCTTTTCCAACAGTAACATCAATAAGTATTTTATTTGCACCACTTGCTATTTTTTTGCTCATTATGCTAGATGCTATAAGTGGAATATTATCAACACACGAAATTGAATCTCTTAATGCATATATTTTCTTGTCCGCTGGTGCTAAATTCATTGTTTGTCCTATCATACTTATTCCTATTTTTTTTACATTTGAAATAAATTCTTCTATCCCAACATTAGTTCTATATCCTGGTATTGATTCCATCTTATCAACTGTACCGCCTGTAAATCCAAGGCCTCTTCCAGACATTTTTGCAATAGGAACTCCCATTGATGCAATTATTGGCAATAATACAATCGAAACCTTGTCTCCAACACCTCCTGTGCTATGTTTATCAACTACATTTTCTCCAAAACGTGATAAATCAAGTACCTCACCTGAGTGTGCCATCGCTAAAGTCAAATCTGTTATTTCTCTATCATTCATTCCATTTATATATATTGCCATTACTAATGCTGATGCTTGATAATCTTGAATTTCTCCTTCTGTGTACCCTTTTACAAAATATTCTATTTCTTCTTTGCTTAATTCCTTTGAATCTCTTTTTTTAGATATAATTTCTAATATATTCATTTATAACCTCCTTACATAAATAGGGCAATATGGGGTCGGTTCCGTTTTTACCCTCGGGACATATGGGGTCGGTTCCATTTTTGCCCTTTGATAATTACTTAGAATTACAA
>ERZ825670.4663-NODE-4663-length-10379-cov-6.823421_pt1 | contig 10379 bp, 8 predicted proteins | sample MGYA00519929_ERZ825670 | MGnify/ENA primary metagenome ERZ825670 (study PRJEB31778, sample SAMEA3449207) | human gut metagenome | biome: human gut; feature: human-associated habitat; material: faeces | place: United Kingdom | collected 2010/2012 ...
AAACACTTGATTTTACTGACTTTCTTCAATGTAACCTTATTATAACGTCCTCCCCCCATCCCACCTCTTCATTGGGATACTCCTCATACCCCGGCAATGGTCTGGCGCCTTTTCGGAGATAGGCTTTTACTTTTTCCCCATAGAGGTAGGGATCGTTTCCATTTACAATCCCCCATTGCATTAACAATGCTGCGGATCCGCTGACAAAGGGTGTTGCAAAGGAAGTCCCTGTTACTGTTCTGTAACCACCACCGGGTACGGGAGCAACTATGTTTACTCCCGGTGCCACCAGATCAGGTTTCAGATATGGCAGCATTCTGCTGCCCCTTCCGGAAAAATCCGCATAAGAGTCAACCAGCGAATCATATGCTCCAACTGCAATAACCCGCCGGGCTGTGGCAGGTATGGTCAAAGTCCCATATGCCCTTGGTTCATAAAACCCAGTCCCTCTGTTCAGAGTATTTCCACCCGGCAGCCACAGGTAATATTCCCCTCCTCTGACCTTTTTTCCACTTAGGATGATTTTCCAGTCTCCACTGTCCACATAAGTTTTCCCAGGAAGGAAATCTATGTAGATTTCCTGTGTCAGATGATAGGGTCCAGGTTTGCCATAATAGATTAAAAGATCTGTATTTCCCAGTCTGTACCTCTGAGGACCAAGCTTTTCGTCTAAGGGGCCGATCCGGTTTCCGGATGGATTTTCAATATAAATACTCATCTCATCCTCATAAGATTTCCATAACTGCACATTTAATGTTGGTTCCCTGCTGCTCACAGATAATTCTATCTGTCTGGTCTGTCCCTGTTTCAGGGTTCCTCCCTCATGCAGAGGCTGATTGCCGTTGTTCCCTGTACCTGTACAGATAGCCAGACGTCCTGTGGAAGAAACCATATCTATATATGTTTCAAGAAGGGAATCTCCCTTGTGGGATCCATAATTATTTCCAAAACTGAGATTAATTGCCATTGGCCGTCCCATAGTCAATGCCTGTCGCACCAGATAATCAATCCCCTGTATCAGCTCCGTAGTCCTGGGAAAGGAGTTTTCTCTGGGAATTCCCATTTTCACAACCAGTAGATCACTTTCATAGGCAACTCCCTGATTCACCCCATCTGATGCCCTCCCATTTCCTGCTGCAATTCCCAGCACGGAAGTTCCATGTCCACTGTAATCTGAAGATGGAACAAGACGCCTGCCCTGGTTTTCTCCAAGTGCAAGCGCCTCATCGATCTGCTCTTTCGTATATTCAGTTCCTGTCACATATCCCTGGGGTGGATTTCCCTGTATGCTCTGATCCCATAAACGTAAAATTCTGCTGCTCCCATCTGCATTTCGGAAATCAGGGTGAAAATAATCCACTCCTGAATCCACAACTCCTGTCAGGATTCCTTTTCCCGTCAGTCCATTCCTGCCGGTCTGCACTGTGCGGATGCAGCTCGCTCCCTTCGCCTGAAACAATTCAAAATACAAGCGTTTGGGTTTCTCCATAAATTCCACCTGCACTCTGTGGGAATACTCATCAATCTCACTTTCCGGCAAAGTTACCACTGCATAGCTGCCTAACAATGGCACTACCTGAATTCCATTTCCAGCCAGACCACTTTCCGGTCCGCTGTACTTTATGATCACATCCCATAGCCTGGTTGCAGGATCATATCCTATGTTAAGATTTCCTGACTTTCTACGCTCCTGTGGTGTTGCATCCATTGCAAGATTTAAAAGGTTATCTATTTTCTGGTCTGGCATTTTAATCTCATTTCCAGATATTCACTTAGTCTATTATATACAAAAGTTCTGCATACGGACTCTTATTATAACAATTTTAGGATAATAAGCGGGAATCCTCGGCAATTCAATTACCGAGATGAAAGCGCAAACTGTGCATATCTGCACTCATAATAAATAAAAATAACAAAACGGTTTTCATTCAATTTCTCCCTATAAAAGTATATTTGATAAGAATAGTATTAAACCAACTGGTGGAAAGGGAAATTACAAATTATCTATTGAGTTCATGAATACAAAGACACATGGAAGGATTACTGAAGAAATTGTTTTTAAATAATCGAATGTGAGATCTTTTGTATATTGAGAATGAAAATTTCTGAAAAAGTTCAATATTAGTGCTGGATAATCCGAAAATTACTTCGGCGCAGTTGTATAATAAAAAATATATTATATTATAAAAATTTATGATATAATATCCAAGCTACCACCCCTAAACAGGTACAGGAAGGGGGTGTGCTATCAATGGATACAATTTTATCATTTATGCTTTCTATTCTGGCAGGTGTAATCACCTATTACATTTGCAAATGGCTGGATAGAAAATAGTAGCTGGTAGCCAGCCTGGGGAATAAGCCACCCTTGCCAAAACGGAATAAAAAAGCCTCGGAGATGCGACCTCCGAGGCTTTTTGCTGTGTTACCAATGAATTTAATTTTATCATTTTGCCTATGGCAATTATAGCATATGCAGAAAATGAAATCAATATACTTTTGTGGATGATAATTTCGATTAATTTAGATAGAAAATCATTTCATCGGCAGTATTCTAATCTTCCAACTGCTTTTAAGAAACAATTTTGAATGACTCCCAACGAGTACAGACGCAAGCGGTCATAAAAACCATTCCATCTTCTCCCTCACATCCGCATGCTTCAGATAAATAACATTAAATTCTCTGACTATGGGCTCACCCTTTAATGTAAAAATCCCAAGATCCGGGTCACTTTTGGCAAGTACTTCATATACAAATGAAATTCCATACCCGGACTTGATCAGGTCGATGATCATCTTAAAGCTGGAAATACATATATGCCGGTGAAAACGCTCCAGGGATTCATTATGCTCCAAAAGCTTTTCCTCCAAGATAGCCAGAGTTCCAGAGCCGTTTTCGCGATGAATCAGAGTTTCTTTCAGAATCTCCTCTACAGATACTTCACGGCCTGCAAAGGGATGATCCTTCGGACAGATTCCCACAAAAGGTTCCCGGCGATATAACTGGCTTCCAAATCTGTTTTTGTCAAAGAATCCTTCTATGATGGCATAGTCCAGAGTATTCTGTTCCAATAAATGCAAAAGATGCTTTGTGTTATCCACGATCAGAGTCAGTGCTGTATCCGGCTGATTTAAGAAATCGTGAATCCTGTCTGTGATCACATAGTCACCAATGGTCTTGGTTGCACCGATGCGCAGTTCCCGGAGACCATTGTTTTTTATCTTTTCCCTGAGAAAATTTTCACGCTGCTGAACGGAACGCAAGTAATCCTCCAGCATCTGTGCAGCAGGGGTCTTGATCAGTTTTCTGTTTTCATAAAGAAAAAGGCGGCAGCCGTATTCTTTCTCCAGAAACTGGATATGCTGGGTGACTGCCGGCTGGGTAATATGTAACAGCTCTGCCGCCTCCCTGTAATTCATAACACTGCATACAGCCATAAAGGTTTCTGTTCTGTGATCTAACATAATATTCTCCTTGAACTCTTCCACTCTATTGATATCAGATAGTTTTTTCTGTGCAATAAGAAAAAATTCTGCCCTGAAGGCTTTTTTATAAAGGTTTCTGTTTTTCAGTTTCACAGTTGCATTATTCCATAAATGTTACTTATCGTATAATAAAAACTCATAAATTGATTTTATCATTCATGAAGCCTATAATCAACAAAAGAAACACCGTATATATCAGAGAAAAGCAACAGCTACATAAAGGAGATACTTAAACATGAATGAGGAAAAAATAACAACATCCGCCAACAAAAAACTGAGTCCCGAGGAAATCAAGCGGGTAAAAGGTCTTGGATGCCTTCAGGACAAACGATATGATGACATCTTTAATATTCGGGTCATCACAGGAAATGGACATATTACCACAGATGAACACCGTGCCATTGCAGATGCAGCAGACAAGTTCGGAAATGGTCAGATCACTATGACAACCCGCCTGAGTATGGAAATCCAGGGAGTTCCTTATGATAATATTGAGAAAACAATCGCCTTCCTTGGAGAACACGGCCTGATGACAGGCGGAACCGGAGCTAAAGTGCGTCCTGTTGTCTCATGCAAGGGAACAACCTGCCAGTATGGTCTGATTGATACCTTTGCACTCAGCAAGAAAATCCATGAGCGTTTTTATGTAGGCTATCACGATGTGGTACTCCCACACAAATTCAAGATCGCAGTTGGCGGATGTCCAAATAACTGTGTAAAACCTAATCTGAATGATATGGGAATTATCGGCCAGAGAATCCCAAAACCGGATTCAGAGAAATGCCGGGGATGTAAGAAATGTCAGATTGAAAAAAGCTGTCCTGTACACGTTCCGAAATTAGTTGACGGTAAACTTTACATTGATCCTGAAGAATGTATCCATTGCGGACGCTGCAAAGGAAAATGTCCTTTCGGCGCAGTACCGGAATATCAAAATGGTTATAAAATCTATATCGGAGGCCGCTGGGGTAAGCGAGTCTCACACGGTCAGGCTCTTACCAGAATTTTCACAGAGGAAGAAGAAGTAATGGCAGTCATAGAAAAAGCAATCCTTCTCTTCAAAAATGAAGGAATCGCAGGAGAACGATTTGCAGATACTGTGAAACGTCTCGGATTTGAGTATGTGAATGAGAAATTGATTGGCTGAGTATTAAAAAAGACACTTCGGAAAACTTTCCCAAAGTGTCTTTTTTCAGGTTTTTATTTTGATGTAAAAATATCAACAGTTTTATTTCATAAATTATGCCGTCTGTTTTTCATCATTTTTTTCAAAAAGCTTCTTCACTCCCTGGATTGCTACCAGCACACCAAGGATCAGCAGTAACACTGCGAAGATAAGCTGTAAGGTATTTCCAAGGTCCAGGCCTGTGGTAAATAATGCTTTTGTAAGCTTACTGATAGTCATACCCAGTGCAGTAAAGGTAACTGCCATCATAAATACCATAGGGATCCAGAGCATGCAGCCCTGGCGTTTTGTTTTCTTAAGAAATACTGCGCAGGCTACAAGGGCAAGTACAGATAACAGCTGATTGGCAGAACCAAACAGCGGCCAGATTTCTGCATATCCTACCTTTGTAAGCAGATAGGCAAGTACCAGTGTAATGATCGTCGCAAAATATTTATTGGTTACTACTTTTAAGAACGGGCTCATATTTTCCTCGTCTGTATCAGAATCAAGGAAAAATTCCTGGAATGACAGACGTCCTACTCTGGCTACTGAGTCAAGAGATGTCAGCGCAAAAGCTGATACAGCCAGATTGATCAGTGTAAATACCAGTGAATGTGGCAAACCAATTACAGAAAGGAAGTTTGCAATAGCACCTGCAAATATCTGCGGCTGAGTGGTAAGTCCCTGTGCTGCTGCCTCACCATCTGCAAAGGATGCAACAGCAATCAGTGCAATAATTGCCAGCATACTTTCCATAAGCATTGCACCAAAGGAAACCGGAAGCATGTTCTTTTCATTTTTGATCTGTTTTGACGCAGTACCGGAGGATACCAGTGAATGGAAGCCTGAAACTGCACCACAGGCAATTGTCACGAAAAGAATAGGGAACATGTACTGTCCGTCCACATTAAAGCTTGTAAAAGCCTTAAGATTACAGGATGGATTGGCTGCAAATACACCGATAACCGCACCAACAATCATGAAGATCAGCAGATAACTGTTCAGATAATCACGGGGCTGGAGCAGCGCCCATACAGGGGCAACACTGGCTACCAGAATATATGCAAAGATAATAATATGCCAGGTTCCAAGACTTACATATACCGGGAATTTAAGTCCCAGCGCAATTGCGAGCACTAATAATAAAATAGCCACTGCAGTATTGATCCATTTATTAAACTTGGAATATTTAAGGAAAAATCCCAGTCCCACTGCCTCGATGATAAATAACATGGAAGTTGTTGCAACTGCTCCGTTTGCTGCTACCTTGGTAACGGTTCCTGCATTATCTGTCACAAATCCGTTAAAGGTTCCTGCCACAACATCTGCAAATGCTGCAACAACCAGAATACAGAACAGCCAGCAGAATAAAAGGAATAATTTCTTTCCCAGTTTTCCGATATAGGCTTCAATGATATATCCGATTGTACGGCCTTTGTTCTTTACAGAGGCATACATAGATGCAAAATCCTGAACTGCTCCAAAAAATACACCACCGATCAGGATCCAGAGCATAACCGGAAGCCAGCCGAAAATTGCTGCCTGGATCGGTCCGTTGATAGGACCTGCACCTGCTATAGATGCAAACTGATGACCAAATACCACATTGGTATCAGCCGGTACATAATCCACTCCATCCTCCATCTCATATGCCGGTGTTTTTGCTTTTGGGTCAATGCCCCATTTATTCTGAAGATAACGGCCATACAGAAGATATGCTCCACCAAGCACTACGATAGCTATTATCATCATTACTATTCCACTCATAATGTCTTCCCTCTTCTTTCTTTTATATTTATATATAAAAAAACGCCCCTGTTATCCAATTTCCAATTGGATAACAAAGGCGGAATATTCCGTGGTACCACTTTGTATTATTATACCTGTCACCAGATACAATCTCTTAACACTGTCTAAGCCAAACAGCTTCTCCTGTAACGTGAAGACCACGTCCCGGCTTACTATAGATTTCAGCGGGATGCTCCCGGGTGATATCACAAACTACCATCTGCCGCATCTCACCTGCCTGCGACTCTCTGTAATCCGGTTCCTTCTGTGACCTGTCCTGTTCTATGCATTTCTCTTTTTTATTTATCTAAAGTTTTACTCTTTTTTTTATAAAATATCAAGAGATAATTTATATATATTTTACAATTATAGATAGGTGTTTTTATGCAATATGTATGATTATCAAGCAGATATTCGCAATCCGCTTCGCACGCATACGGTCATTTTATATCGTTATCTGTTACCTATAGCAATCCTCGTAAATAATGCATTTAAGACAGTTCAGCAGAGTGCGAAAGACAAGGAAGATATCTGCAGGCGTGCTGACGCACGGCAAAGATATCTGACGCAGGATTTCACACTCTGATGGGCTGGATTAAGATGCATTATTTTAGAGGATTGCTATAAAACCATTTTCAAATGCATTCATTTGTATAATATACGTAATTGTTTTTCTGTCTTGTACTTTCTCCGTCCTCTGCATATAACAGAGAAAGAAAATTTTACAGAGATTTTTCATTAGCGAGCATGTGTATTTTACAAACTGTTTCTATAATAGTAATCAAAGAATTGAAAGAGAAAAGAGGAATCATTATGTATCAGACATTATGGAATTCTATTAATAAACAGGTAAAAAACTCACATGCTTACGCAGCTTTTCTGGCTGTTTCACTTATGGGCTGGACAACGATCGGTCTTCTGGCAGGATTTTTGATCTGCATGATCGGCGGTATGTCCTTCGTTACAAAGATAACCGTTGTTCTTTGCAGTGGCGGATATACAGGACTGATTCTTGGTTTCTTTGGCGGTATTTTATATCTGTACAGATCAGAACCCCACCATTTGGCTGACGCCACCCCTTCACAGGTTTCCACTACTTCTAAAATATCTCTCAACGCCAAGACAGCTGCCCGGTAATAAATCGGACAGCTGTTTTTTTGTGTACGCTGTCAGGCGCACACAGTTACAAAAAAATGGTGAACCGGACTGAATTCACCATCTTTTTTCTTTATCTTCTGTTATTAATAACCTCTCTCGCCATATCTGCAAGTTCACCGGCAGATAATTTTCCATCTATTTGCAGCAAATCATACTGGATGCCATCTTTATTCCAGTTAACGCTTTGAACCTGACTGACTTCAATCTGAGAAGCGCTGCCATCGTAACTGAATACAACTTTTCCACTGGCCTGGTCTTTTTTATCCTGTTCTGTCAATTCGTAATCATCCGATACTACTTTATTTATATAATGTACATAATACAGATTTGTTCCATTTATAGTGGCAATAATATCACCTGCCGGTGTAAGCTTTGAATTGAACTTCTGCTGTTCAAACGATACAACATCTCCATTCTTCTGATAATCAAAGGACACAGATTTAAACTTCTCAATTACATTTGCATTGTCGTCCTTAAAACTGTTTTTTACAATATTGCCATCCTTGAAGCAGTACCCGTTCTCAAAGGTATCAATCAGTACCGGTCTATACCCAATATCCTTTGTAACCTGTTCTGCCGTTGGAAGAGATGTATAATCAGCACGTGATGCAGATGAACCTGTCCACATTGAAATCTTTCCTGTTGCCGCCACAGCAGTAGCTCCAATTGTAAGTGTTGCAGCTATCAACAAAGGTAATATTTTCTTTTTTGATCTCATAGTCGTTTGCTTCCTTTCTGTATCTGCGAAATCAAGTTTTGCATAAACTCTCTGTCTGATATTCTCTGTATCAATATCAAGAGCATTGCAGGAAGTATCTGCCTGTTTTTGTATTCCCAATTCTTTAAGCAAATTTTTTCTTCTCATAATCTTTCCTCCGCATTCGATAACATTTTTCTGAGTTTTCTTTTTCCTCTTGAAAGTCTGGTCTTAACTGTAGAAATGTTAAGTCCCATTGCTTTTGAAATGTCCTTGATTTTTTCATCAAATTTATACCGTCTTACAAAAATCTCGCTGTCAGGTTCGCCAAGGCTCATAACTGTTTCCCATACATAATTATTGTGAAAATTCTCTTCAATGAAATTTTTGCCATCTGACAGTTCAATATCTTCAAGAAATGTATGATCCGTTTTTCTGTTTATCCGTTTCAGAGCAAAATTCCGGGCAACGGCAGCAAGATATGACCGTAATGTACCTTTCTGTAAATCTATCCTCCCGGCATTCTTCCAGAGTACAACAAACACATCTGCCACAATTTCTTCAATATCCTCTTTCAGACTATTAACATACTCCGGTGTATATTCATCCGATTTGCTGATTCCTCTGTCCACAACACTGCACGTAAAACAGTAAGCAAATCCATATTGTTTATAGGCATTGGCAAGATTGCCGAAATAACTGCTGATTGTTCCGGTAAGAAGCAGCAAGTGGGTAACTCCCATACAGCATAACAACAGTAATCCAATTTTTACTGTTGTACGGATATAGTGTATTTTTTCCTGCTGTTTCGGACCTTTTATCCACAGCCATACCAGTCCCGCAATCCCTGCGGCAACTGCCAGTACAATCAGAATTATCTGAAAAGCATTCAGATAGACCGGAATGACTTTTATGGCATCTTCAATTAAATAAATATCCATTGCCGTAAATGGCGTTTTTCTGGAACAAAGCACCACAAAATTTGTAATTGCAAGCAATAACCACACTACACTCACCGTACAGTACACAAATACTTTTCTGTGAAACAGCAGTACGACAGACATCGTCACCAGAATAATCAACGTATTATATAAAAACAGAACCGGATTGGTAAAAATCATTACCAATCCGATTAAACTTCTCCTGTTGAAACACTCAACCAGCATATTCAGCAATGCCGAATATACGGCAGCATGTACAATCTCATATTGCCAGCATTTTTGTAAAACTGCCTTTATTCGATTCATAATCCTCACCTGTTATCTGCATTTCATTTTTTTACTCATTTGTCGTTTCATGACGTGACTCACGGATAACTTCCATCAGTTCACGTGCCTTGTCTTTTGCTTTTGAAGATGCATTTCTTGAACCCATCACCATATAGGCAAACTTCTGTGCTGTATCGTCATCATTGCATTTATGCGCCAGCTGTGCAAGCAGGGAGTTGATCGTCACCTCGTCCATATTGCAGATTGGCGGATACTCTTTTAAAAGTGCCTCGGTAAAGCCTTTGTATGCTTTTTCGATATACTCCGCTTCCAGTTTGTTATACTTTGCAATCTGCCCCAGATTGGCTGTATCATCCTGCTGTAATTCTTCTGCTGCTCCTCTGTAAAGCCATGCAAGCTTTAAGCACAAATAAGCCTGTTCACTTCCTCTGGCCGGTTTTGTCATTGCGGTCAGCAATGCCATCTTATACCGTTTAATCGCAATATCATACGTATAATAATCTGCTGAATCCTCCATTGCCGTATATTTGCTTCCAATCATTTCCTTTAACAGCGCTCTCTGCTTCGGCGTAACGTTGTTAAATTCACGCAGTGTTGATGCATATCCGCACTTCGGGCACAGACATACATCATATTTGATTGTATCAATTCCGGAATACAGCGGTCTTAAATCTGCCTCAGTCCCTAAAAATCTGGCCTTTCCTGTTTTTACCTGCTTTGTCTTAAAATCCGCATCACAGACCGGGCAATTCATGGATTTATCAAATACATAGGTGCTTTCATCTTTTTTATTGCTGCTGTTTTCCATACTAATCTCCATTCCGCAGGCATTTTAATGCCGGAGGAATCGCGA
>ERZ825670.4671-NODE-4671-length-10368-cov-3.058373_pt1 | contig 10368 bp, 9 predicted proteins | sample MGYA00519929_ERZ825670 | MGnify/ENA primary metagenome ERZ825670 (study PRJEB31778, sample SAMEA3449207) | human gut metagenome | biome: human gut; feature: human-associated habitat; material: faeces | place: United Kingdom | collected 2010/2012 ...
TCAGGTCAACCGTGGCTACCGTGTGCAGTTCAACTCCGCGATCGGCCCCTACAAGGGCGGCCTGCGCTTCCATCCGTCGGTTAACCTGTCCGTCGTCAAGTTCCTTGGCTTCGAGCAGATCCTCAAAAACTCCCTGACCACCCTCCCCATGGGCGGCGGCAAGGGCGGCTCCGACTTTGACCCCCACGGCAAGTCCGACGGCGAGGTCATGCGCTTCTGCCAGAGCTTCATCACCGAGCTCTACCGTCACATCGGCCAGTTCACCGACACTCCGGCGGGCGACATCGGCGTCGGCGCGCGCGAGATCGGCTATATGTACGGCCAGTACAAGAAGATCGTCGACCGCTTTGAGGGCGGCGTCCTCACCGGCAAGGGCCTGACCTACGGCGGCTCTCTCGCCCGCACGCAGGCCACCGGCTACGGCATCTGCTACTTCTCCGACGAAGTGCTCAAGCACCTGAGAAACGACAGCTTCGAGGGCAAGAAGGTCATCGTGTCCGGCTCCGGCAACGTCGCGCAGTACTGCGCGCAGAAGTGCACCGAGCTCGGCGGCAAGGTCATCGCGATGAGCGACTCCAAGGGCTACATCTATGATCCCAACGGCGTCAACCTTGACGTGCTGTTCGACATCAAGCAGAAGCGCCGCGCACGCATCAGCGTCTACGCGGACGAGGTCCCCGGCAGCGAGTACCACGAGGGCTGCAAGGACATCTGGACCGTGCCGTGCGACATCGCCATGCCGTGCGCATCCCAGAACGAGATGGACGTTGAGGGCGCGAAGGCCGTCATCGCCAACGGCGCTATGGCCGTGTTCGAAGGCGCCAATATGCCGCTGACCCCCGAGGCCATCAGCGCGGTCATCGAGGCCGGCCTGCTCTACACGCCGGGCAAGGCTTCCAACGCGGGCGGCGTCGCCACCTCCGGTCTGGAAATGAGCCAGAACTCCCTGCGCATGAGCTGGAGCTTCGAGGAAGTTGACGAGAAGCTGCACGGCATCATGAAGAGCATCTTCAAAGCCTGCTACGACGCTTCCGTCGAGTGCGGCCAGCCGGGCAACATGATGCTCGGCGCGAACGTTGCCGGCTTCCTGAAGGTCGCCGACGCCATGATGGCTCAGGGCATCGTGTAAGCTCTGAAGCATCCCGAAAAAACGAACGAAGGTCCCCGAAGCAGCCGCTTCGGGGACCTTTTTGCCTGCGCAGCGCACGCAAAACAAGCCCTTTGCGCAGCGAGGCGAACCGTGCTATAATGGGCGCAGATTTTTTTCGGGAGGTGCAGCCATGGACACGCAGAGACTATCCCAGACGGTGCAGCCGCTGCTCAACTGGTTTCGGACGCACGCACGCACACTGCCGTGGCGCGCCGACCGCGAGCCGTACCACGTGTGGCTCTCGGAGATCATGCTGCAGCAGACACGCGTCGAGGCCGTGCGCGGATATTACGCGCGCTTTCTTGCGGCCGCGCCGGATGTATTCGCGCTTGCGGCGCTGCCGGAGGCGCAGCTGCTCAAGCTCTGGGAGGGGCTGGGGTACTACAACCGCGCGCGCAAGGCGCAGGAATGCGCCCGCGTGATCGCGGCGCGCGGCGGTGTCTGGCCCGACACGGTCGAGGGCCTGCTGGCGCTGCCGGGCATCGGACCGTATACTGCCGGGGCGATCGCCTCGATCTGCTTCGAGCGCCCGGCCGCCGCCGTGGACGGCAACGTGCTGCGCGTGTGTGCGCGCGTGCTCGACGATGCGACACCCATCGACAACGCCGCGCACAAGGCGGCACTCACCGCGGCGCTGAGCGCGTGCTACCCCGCCGGGCACTGCGGCGATTTCACGCAGGCGCTCATGGAGCTCGGCGCGACCGTCTGCGGCCCGAACCGCGCGCCGCAGTGTGCAGACTGCCCGATCGCGGCGCTGTGTCTCGCGCGCGCACACGGCACGGCCTCCGCCCTGCCGGTCAAGGCGCCAAAGCGCGCCAAGCGCGCCGAGGAGCACACCGTATTCTGCCTGCGCTGCGGCGGCCGGACAGCGGACTGCTTGCCGGGCTCTGGCAGCTGCCGAACACGCCGGGGCTGCTCGACGAGCAGCAGGCGGGCGCATTTGCCAGCGGACAGGGGCTCGGTGACGTGCGGCTGCGCAGCGCGCGCGACGGCAGGCACATCTTCACACACATCGTCTGGACGATGCGCTGCTACACGCTCGAGTGCTCGGCCATGCCGCCGCGCTACCGCTGGGCAGCGCCGGACGAGCTGCGCACGGAGATCTCCCTGCCGACTGCGTTCCGGCAGTTTCTGGAGGATACATACTGAAGATCCGGCAGCGGCGGCGCGCAGTGCGCGGCCGCTGCCCGCTTTTGCTCAGCCGAGAATAAAAGCGTGAAAAAAATCGGAAACAGAGCAAAAACTTATTCTTTTCATAGTTTTTCGTGCTATTCTGTCCGGGAATACAGACATCGAAGGGAGCCGCACATGAGACTACTGGTAGCAGAGGATGAAAAGCGCCTCAACAAGATCATCTGCGAAGCGCTGGAGGACGAGGGCTACAGCGTCGACGCCTGCTTTGACGGCGAGCAGGCGCTGGAATACGCCCGCGCCGCCGAATACGACGCGATGGTCATGGACATCATGATGCCGCGTCTGGACGGACTCGAGGCGGTGCGGCAGATGCGCCGCGAGCACATCTGTGCGCCGGTACTGTTTCTCACCGCGCGCGACAGCATCGCCGACCGTGTGGAGGGGCTCGAGAGCGGCGGGGACTATTACCTCGTAAAGCCGTTTCATTTTCCGGAGCTGCTGGCCGTCGTCCGCGCCATCACCCGCAAGTACACCGGCAACCGCTCCAACATTTTCACAGCCGCCGACCTCACGATGGACACCTCGGCCAAAACCGTGACGCGCGCGGGCAAAAACATCGACCTGACGGCGCGGGAGTTTGCGCTGCTGGAGTATATGCTGCGCAACAAGGGCATCGTCCTCACGCGCGAAATGATCGAAAACAACCTCTGGAACTTTGACTACGAGGGCGGAACGAATGTTGTGGACGTGTACATCGGCTATCTGCGCAAAAAAATGGACACCGGATTTGACGCCAAGCTGATCCGCACCGTCTGGGGCAGCGGCTGGACACTGAGGGAGGATTGACATGTCGATCAAGGTCAGGATCACGGCGTGGATCACGCTCATGGTGCTGCTGCTGGCAGCAATGACTCTGGTGTTCGTGCTTGTGATCAATCATAACGCCATCACGGACGACCCCGCCGGGCGGCTGGTCAACGTCGTACAGGAGAATGTGAAGGACGTGGAATTCGACCGCGGGAAATTCGAGTGGGACGACCTGTCCATGTACAGCGGCGGCGTTTACAGCCAGTTTTACAGCACGGACGGCGCGCTTCTGCACGGCGCGCTGCCGGAGGATTTCGATCCGGACCTGGCGTTTTCCCCAAACATCGTGCGCACAGTCAGCAGCGGCGGCAGGAATTACTTCGTCTATGACAGCTATGTCGACATGGACGTGACCGGCCTCTGGGTGCGCGGCATCATCTCCTCCGACGACCGGTCGGGCGTGATGCATACGATCACCGTCCTCACGGCGACACTGCTGCCCATCCTGCTCGCCGTCACCATCGGCGGCGGCTGGCTCATCGCGTGGTCGGCCATGCGCCCGGTGGAAAAGATCCTCGCGGCGGTGGACGGCATCTCTGCCGGCGAGGATCTGAGCGCACGGCTGAATATGCAGCGCGGCCCGCGCGAAATGCGCCGGCTCAGCGCGGCGTTTGACCGGATGTTCGCGCGGCTGGAAAAGGCCTTCGACACCGAGCGGCAGTTCACATCCGACGCCTCGCATGAGCTGCGCACGCCCATCACGGTCATTCTGGCCGAATGCGACCGCGCAAAACGCAAGGCATACACACGCGACGACTTTCTGGAGTCCGTCGGCGTCATCGAGCAGCAGAGCGAACATATGTCGCAGCTCGTGCAGGCGCTGCTTGGGCTGACGCGCATGGAGCACGGGACGGACAAATACCCGATCAAGCGCATGGATCTGAGCGCGCTGGTCTGCTCCTGCTGTGAGGAATGCCCTCCGCCGCCGGGCTCAGACGCAGAAGTGGAGCTGGACATCCAGCCCGATATTCAGGCGGCGTGCAACGCGGGACTGATGTCGCGCGTGGTCGTCAATCTGCTGCAAAACGCCTATAAATACGGCGGAGAGCAGGTGCGGGTGCGCGTCTCGCTGCACGAAAACGCGGACGGCAAGGCCGTGCTCCGCGTCGCGGACGACGGTCCCGGCATCGCACCGGAGGATCAGGACAAGGTCTGGCAGCGCTTCTGGCAGGCGGACCCCTCGCGCGGGGAGGACGGCGGCAGCGGGCTCGGGCTCGCCATGGTCAAGGAGATCGTGCAGCTGCACGGCGGCTCCGTGGGTCTGGAGAGCACCCCCGGAAAAGGAAGCATATTTTCCGTGACTCTGTGAGCGATCGACGGCGCGGGCAACAGAAATGTTGCCCGCGCCGTTCAAAATTTCTTTTCTTTTGTCTCATTTCTTTCTTAGAATTTGCCCGTATCATGGGCACATAAGGTCAAGAGAGCAAAACCTCCCACAATTCAAGAAAGGATGACAACATCATGAAAGATATCATCAATACCATCAACACCGCCGGCGCATACCGGACCATTCTCGCCGAGCTGCACCTCAACGACAGCGATGTAGAGTTTTCCAACATCACCATGCACGACGGCCTGTGTGAGGCCAACCTGTTCACCGCGTGGATGCACTACGAGTGCTGCGTGGACGCCGCGACGAGCGAGGTGCTCGGCCTCAACGCCGAGCCGATGCTGCTCTACTCCACGGACAAGCACGACGGCAAATTCGAACACCTGAGCAGCACGCTCCGCCACAGCGCATAACCCGCATGCCCCCGCCTGCAAGCAGGCGCGCAGATGAAAAGCCCCCGCCGGCTTTCCTACCAACGGCGGGAACAACAGACCGCAAAAGGGATGCTGTCCTATGGCAGCATCCCTTTTGTATCGGTATGGATCGCCCGCTCCGGCTGCCGCTCAGCGCCAGAAATCGTCGTTCCGGTCGCGGTACTGCGGCGGCACCGGGTACTGCATGCGCCGGAAGTAGTCAAACACCGTCTCGCGCGAGACGCGGCGGTCGGCACGCGCCGAGCGGTTCACGCGCAGGATGCCGAACACGTACAGCGCGATCAGGTAGGCATAAAACAGCAGCGTGAAGCGGCCGTCGCTCTCCTGTGCGAACGCCAGAAAGTCATAGCAGCCGTGCATCAGCACCGGCACGACGACGCTCAGCGCAAGGTAAGCCCTGCAATCATCTTCACGCCCCCAGTAGTCGGAGAGCTTGGCGTAGCCGTAGAAATAGCCCATGAACACACCGAAGATCGCGTGGCCGGGCACAGCCGTGACCGCGCGCACAAGGCCGGTCGCAAAGCCGTAGCTGTAGACATACTTCACGTTCTCGAACGCGGCAAAGCCGAGCGCGACCATGACGGCATAGACGATCGCGTCGAACTGGAAGTCGAACGCCGGGCTGCGCCACGTCGTGCGCAGAAACAGGAACTTGCACGTCTCCTCCGTCAGGCCCGCGACGACGAACGCCTCGAGGAAATAGCCGAGGTAAACATTGCGCACGTTCAGCCGCTCGATGATGGTGCTGAGGATGAGCTCGACCACGATGGCAGGCAGACACGAGAGCGCGCCGAAGCCCAGCAGCTTTGCCAGCAGCGCCGGCGGCTCTTTGTCCGTGCGGTCCTTGCGGCAGATGTACACCACCAGCACGACGGCCGGCAGCAGCGCGATGAATGTCAAGGGATCGATCATGCGAATAACCTCCTGTTTCAGAATGGATCCTGTCATGGCGATCCCGCTCAGAACAGCAGCCAGATCACCAGCGGGATCGTCGCGGCGGACAGGATCGTATTGATGAAAATACACTTGGACGCGAACGCATCCGAGCGGTCATACTGCAGGCACAGCGCCGTGACGAGCATGGCCGTCGGGCACGCCGCAAGCAGCACCGGGATGCCGAGCAGGTCGCCGCTGACAAACGGCCGCAGCACCGCCCACGTCAGCAGCGGGCACACGAGCAGGCGCACCGCCGCAACGGCATAGGCACGCCAATCCGTCAGCGCCGCGCGCACGGAGATCGCGCCGAGCGACGTGCCGATGACGATCATCGACAGCGGGATCGTCACGCCGGAGACCGCCGAGATCGTGTCGGCGATGACACCGGGCACGGGCACATGTGTAAGCAGCAGCACGATCGACAGCAGCGTCGCGATGACCGGCGCGTTGAGCACATCCTGCCAGCGAACGCGGCCGCCCTCCGGGGACAGCTGCGACGCGCTGCTGGAATAGAGCGCGAGGTTAAACGGGATGTTGCACAGGGAGGCGAAAAAGACCATCTCCTCGCCGAAGATCGCCGCGACGACCGGCAGCCCCACGAAGCCCACGTTGCCGAACGCGGTCACGAGCCGCGTCGCACCCACGTCCTCGCTGCGCGTGCGCATCAGCCGCGGCAAAAACCATGCCGGGAGCATCTGCAGCGCGACCATGACCGTCAGGACGAGGATATAATCGACGATCTCAATGGCCTGAAACGCCGGCGCGCCGAGCACGGAATTGAGGATGGTCGCCGGAAGCAGCACCGTGACCATCAGCGGGGTCACGCGCTTATTAAACTCCGGCCCCGTGATGCCGATGCGCGCACAAAGGTAGCCAAGCAGCATGATGAGGATCAGCATGGCCATCTTGGCAAAGACAGTGGACAGGTTCATATCGTTTCTTTTCTCTTTCTCTCGTTTGAAGGCTGCGCGGCTCCGCCGCCGCGCATGATACCTCAGTATATGCCAGACGCGCTGTCTTGTAAAGGAGAATTCTCGCGCAGCACTTGCCAAATGGCGTCCGGCCTGTTACACTGGCCGAAAGGGGGTGTGCGCATGAAGAAAACTGTCATGACCGTCATTCGTGTGATCGTGATCGTCGGCGTGCTGGGTCTGCTGACCTACGGCGGCTTTCTCGGCATGAACCGCGTATCCGGCAACGGCGATTACACCATCGACGCCTACGCCGCGACAGACGACGGCGGTCAGCTGACCGTGACGAAGGCCGGCACCGTTATCCACGTCGATTGCTCGGCCGAGCAGCTCGCCGCCGTCGCCGCAGAGCCGGACGCAACGTTCCACCTGACGTTCTCCTACAGTCAGATCACGAACAGCGGCAAGCTCAAATCCATCACGCCCGCCGGATAACCTCCGGCCGGGCGCGCCCGCCCGACGCCCGTGCCAAGCGCTGAGCGGTCGGGCAGCATCAAAGTCATATCATATAAAGTAAGAACCCCTGACCGAGCGGTCAGGGGTTCTTGCTTGGATGGAGAAAAAGGTAAGGGGGATGTATCACATAATCAGTCCTTGCGCTCGTCGCCCCAGAAGAACAGGGCCACGGTGCCCGGGCCGGTGTGGCTGCCGATGGTGGTGCCGACGCTGTAGATCTCGACCTTGCCGTTGAGCTTCGGGAACTTCTGCTCGATCTCGTCTGCCACGGCGCGCGCGTCGTCATAGCACGCCGAATTGGAGATATAGCACTTGCCGGAGTAGTCGAGGCCGCCCTGCGCGTGCTCTTCCATGCGGGCGACGATCTCTTTCATGACGCGCTTCTTGCCGCGGATCTTGGAGCGCGGAATGAGCCGGCCGAGGTTATCCATGTTCAGCAGCGGGCAAATGTCCAGCAGGCCGCCGAACACGCCGGCCACCTTCGAGATGCGGCCGCCCCTGACATAGAACGTCAGGTCGGTGGAGAAAAACCAGTGGTGCAGCTCAAGCTTGTGCGCCTCGGCCCAGTCGCGCACAGCGTCGATGCCCATGCCCTCGTCGCGCAGGTCGGCGAGCTTATCCATCAGCAGGCCGTAGCCCGAGGACGCGCCGAGCGAGTCGACGATGTAGATCTTGCGCTCCGGGTAGCGCTCGCGCACGATGCGCGCGGCGTTCTCGGCCGAGTTCGACACGCCCGACAGCCCCGAGGACAGGCAGACATGCAGGATGTCCTTGCCCTGCTCGAGAAACGGGGTAAAATAATCCACGAACTCCGAGATGTTCACCTGCGAAGTGCGCGTGTCGGCGCCGTTTGCCATGGCGGCATAGAATTTATCAAACGGCATCGATTCGCCCAGATCATCCGGGTAGTCCACGCCGTCAAGCTGGTAGTGGAAGCAGATATACGAAATGTCACGCTGCTGAAAATGCTCCTTGGTCAGGTCGGCGGTGGAGCAGCAGCTCAGTACAAAATCGGCCATGTTGTCGGTCTCCTTTACATCCTTTGATTTGCCCGCCGGGCGGGCTGTCTGTCTTGTTCCTGTCAATACACGCATAGCATACCTGCAAAGCAGGGATTGCGCAAGCTACAAAACGGAACCGGGGCGTAGAACATGGATCCCCCCTGTTCTACGCCCCGAACGGCACGCTCTACAAATCATAGAACGCCTGAGTTTTCAATGCTTTGCGCGGATATGAAAGCTGAAGTAAACGACGGCCTCCGCCGGGATGAGGATCAAAAACAGCTGCCAGAAATTCATCCCGAAGCGCAGCAGCACGAGGTAGCCCACGGCAAAAATACTCGCCACGAGGCCGAGCACCACGTACAAATTGCCCCGCCCGCCGAAAAACACGCTGTTGAGCACAAGGTAGGTGATGACCGCCGCCGGCACGAAGCAGGCGAACACGATCCACTCCACCGCGCCCAGCCACAGCCACAGCACCACGAACACCAGCACCGCCAGCGTCACGATGCCCATGAGGGCGACAAGGATGATGGCGGAATGGCTGCGGTCGCACGCGGCGGGCTCGGGTCCGGGCTGCCACGCGTCGTGCTCGTTGAGCAGGTAATCGACCGTGACGCCGAAGATCTCGCTCATGCGCTTGAGCACCGCGGCATCGGGAATGGCCTCGCCGCGCTCCCACTTGGAGATCGACTTATCCGAATAATTCAGTTGTTCGCCAAGCTCTGCCTGCGTCATGCCCGCGGCCGTGCGCAGGCGGATGAGGTTGCTGGCAAAGATGAGTTTCAGTTCGTCCATGGTGGGTCCTCACGATGATGATGTGCTGTCCATTTTACGCATTCGCGCGCGCGTTGTCAACCGTCACATACTGCCCGGACGTCACACGCGGTAGACGATCTCCTCCGCCGTGCGTGCGGCGGTCTGCTCATCGGTGAGCAGACGCACGAGCTCGAGCGCGAACGGGATCGCAGCGCCGAGGGCGCGGCCGGTCGTGATCTGCCCGTCGGTGACGACGTCGGCATCGACCATCTGCGCGCCGGTGCATCTGTCCTCAAAGCCGGGGTAGCAGGTGGCGCGGCGGCCGGCGAGCAGGCCGTACTGTGCGAGCACGCTCGGCGCGGCGCAGATGGCGGCGGCGCGGCCGCCATGCTCGAGCGTGCGGCGCACGAGCGCCTCCACAGCCGGGCTCTTGGCGAGATTCGTCGTGCCGGGCATGCCGCCCGGGAGCACGACCAGCTCCGGAGGTGCCGCCAGCAGCTCCGGCAGCGTGCGGTCGCACGTGACGGGCACGCCGTGCGCGCCGACGACGGTGTGCGCGTCCTCAACGGAGACCGTATACGTCTCCAGACCGGCGCGGCGGAGAATGTCGAGCGTGATCAGGCCCTCACACTCCTCCAGGCCTTCGGCAAACAGCAGATAACATTTGGACATAACAGGTTCCCCTTTCTTTCGTAATCCGTTTACATGAGCGGCGCTACCAGCTTGAGCAGCGCGGAAGTGATGCGCGTGTGCAGCGGGATGCGCGCGAGGTCGCCGTGCGTGACGATCTGCGACTGGGCGCGCGTGGCGTCAAAGTCGGCCACGATGTCCGCGATGCACGGGCAGTCATAGAGATACACCGCATTTTCAAAGTGCAGGTACAGGCTGCGGTAGTCGAGATTGATCGTGCCGACGACGGCCTTGCAGTCATCGCTGACGAACACCTTCGCGTGCACGAAGCCGGGCGTGTACTCGTAGATCTTGACGCCGGCGTCGAGCAGCTCGCGGTAGTGCCCCTTGGCGAGCGCAAAGGCAAACTTTTTATCCGGCACGTGCGGCAAAATGAGCTCCACATCCACGCCGCGCTTGGCTGCAAACGTAAGCGCCATGACCATCGTCTCATCGAGGATGAGGTACGGCGTGAAGATGCGCACATAGCGCTCGGCGTGGTTGAGGATGTCGAGATAGACGCTCTCGCCGACGCGCTCGTCATCGAGCGGGCTGTCGGCATACGGCAGGACATAGCCCCCCGCCTCCGGCAGCGGCGGCAGCGGCACGTTGAGATACCGCCCGTAGGAATCCGTATCCGGCTCGCGCTCATCCATGCCCC